>CAAGKR010351819.1_pt1 | contig 11396 bp, 8 predicted proteins | sample 2556971 | NCBI WGS metagenome assembly CAAGKR01 (sample SAMEA5207829, study PRJEB30636) | soil metagenome | biome: forest; feature: boreal; material: soil | place: USA | collected 2011-09 | depth 1 m
ATTGACAGCCGAGAGCACCGCAGCGCGTATCACCGCGTTGAGCCCCGGCGCGTCACCACCTCCGGTGGACAACGCTATTCGCATGATTTCAGGATTTCTGTTCCAATAGTGAGATGACTTCGCCCGGCTTTGCGTGACGACCGGTTTTCGATTTCTCGTAAACCGGTTTCCCGTCACGCAATACCTCGAACCTACCACCTCTTGACGGAATCAGCTTGACCTCCGCTTCAGGAAAACGATGGCGAATCTCGGCCGCCAGACTGGCGGCTCGCGGCTCGTAGTTTCAAACGATGCAGTATTCGATGCTGATATTCATTTTGTTACTGGCGTATCTGGGTTTATTGCGCGGCTGGGGCGTATTGCTGCACGAGCTGCCGCGCTTCCGGCGTATCGATGGCTCTGAGCGCGATGAGGGCGGGCACGCGAATCACGTTCTGCCAAACCTCTGGCGCCATAAGCTGCTTGGCGAGCGGAATGGCCGCCTCCTTCTCGAGGAGAATATCCGAGGCGAGAGCGGCGCCACGAACGATCATCGACCGGTCGTTGCGAGCTACGCTTCTGAGGCGAACGACGATGTCGAGCGCTGAAGGTCCGCTGAACGGCAGGTGGCCAAGCGCCGTAACCGCCTCTTGCCGCACTCGCGCATCCGGATCGAACGTCGCTCTCAGAAGCGCATCTTTCACGCTCTTCATCGGCGCGATCGTGGCCCGACTCGAGTCGCTGGCCCAGGCGCCTATTGCATCCACGGAGCGCGCACGCACCGCCCTGAAGCGGTCATTGCGCGCCGAGCGAACGAGCGCGTCGAGCGCGAACCGGTCCGCGGGCCGCTGCGCCAGGACATCCACTGCTTCGATCCTCCCCAGCACGTCGTCGTCGTTCACCAGCTGATACTGCATCATCGCGGTGGAGCGCGGAAAATCCGTGATATCGAGGATCCAGTCACCTTTGTCCCAGCGAATAGAGCGGGGCGGCGCTTTCAGATCGGCGGTGCCTTCTCCGGTTCCGGTTCTCACCGGAACGACGAAGCGGACGACTCCGCTGTCGGTGCGCACTTCCACATCGGCGTCGACATCGAAGAAGCCGGTGAGACTGTCGCGCGGCTGAACTTCCGTCGCGCTGACCACGACTTTACCGGTCGGCCGATCGTAGCGTGAGGATACCTGAAACACGGGGAATCCCGCGCCGTAGACCCACTGGTCGAAGAACGTCTTGTAGTCTCTGCCAGTCGATTCCTCGAACGCTTTCCGGAGATCCTCCGTGACGACGTTGCCATACGCGTTCGCGGTGGTGTAGTGGTTCATTGCTTTCCAGAAGGCCGCGTCGCCGAGCTGGTGGCGCAGCATCTGGAGAATCGTGGCACCCTTTGGGTAGATGTGGCCGCTGAAGAAGACCTCGATCGGATCGTTCACCCATTTGTCGTACACGATTGGGCGCCGGGCGCGGCGATCGGCCTCGATTGTCTGTTCGTGTGTGCCCAGCCTATCGATGGCGCCTTCGTCGATTCCCTTGTCCTCTTCGCGAAAGATCTGCTCCATGAACGTCGCAAATCCTTCGTTGAGCCAAACATCGGCCCACCGGCGCGTCGTCAGCAGATCACCGTACCATTGGTGTCCGAGCTCGTGTGACATGAGATCGTCGGCGGAGACTTCGGGAACAGCCCACCCGGGCAGGAGAATCTCCGTGTCGTTCTGCGACGTGGCGGTGACGTTCTCCATTCCGCCGTACTGGAATCCCGGGATGACTATCTGGTCGTACTTTGCCCAAGGATAAGGCACCGCCGTCTTGCGGGAGAAAACATCGACGGCCGCGGGAGTTTTTCCGAAGCCACGCCATGCGGCATCGATCGAATCGGGATAGCTCCAGTATCCGATCGGCACGTTGTGCCACGGTTTGTCCTGCAAGACCGCGTAGTTGCCGACGACAGCCGTCATCAGATATGTGGACGCCGGCTTGTCCAGAACCCAGTGCCATTCGATGCTGTCGCCGACCGTGCGCGAGCCCGCCAGACGACCGTTGGAGAGAGCGCGCTCGCCTTTGGCGGTCCAGAAATAGAACTCCCAGGTGGTCTTGTCGTTCGGGAAATCGTACGTCGGCACCCAGTAGTGATTGTCTTCCGTCTCGCCCTGGGTCCAGACGATGTGCCGCGCCGGCCTGAAGTACGCGCCTTTCGTTCGGTTGGCGCCATCGTAATCGATGGTGATCGATGTCTTGGCTCCCGCGCGGAGCGGGCTTCCCAGATGCACGACGAGGGAGCGTCCGTCGTAATCGTATTTGAGTGATTTGGAGCCGGCCGCCACGCGCTTGAACGTCATGTCGCCCGCATCGATCCCGACATTCGAGAGCGGCGAGGCTCCAGGCAATCCCGCAATCTGGAGTGTGGTGGTCCCGACGACAGCGTGACGCGGCCAGTCAAAGCGTACCGTGGTGGATTGATGCTGAAGATCGTAGGTCCGCACTCTCTCAGGGTGCGAAACGCCAGCGGGCTCAGGGCCCCAGACGATTAGCGGACCTGGCTGAAATGGAGGCACGAGATCCGGCGTCAGGCTCGCGTCCATCTTGAACGGCTGAATCCCGACTGGAGTCGGCTGAGGCTGCGCGGGCGGAGTTGCCGCGGGCGGTGGAGAACACGCCGCGATAAGCGCGCAAAGAGCGACACTCGACGCGAGAAAGCCTTTCATTTTTCGTGGGGACGGAATGGATACATCCGGATGATTCGGGACCGCCGCGCGTCGTGGGTAAGTCATTATGCTATCGAACCACGTGACATGGCGGAAGATCGTTGCGGCACGCGTTCACTCTGATCGAGCTTACGGTCACGCTCTGCATTCTGAGCATACTCTCGGCCATCGCCATTCCCCGGGCAGGACGGCTTCTGGATGGAATTCACGTGCGCGGCGGCGTAATCGAGATCGAGTCGCTCTTCAGCGCCGCCCGACACATTGCGATCGCCCGCGGAGCGCAGACTACGGTGGATATCGACACGGCTGCCCGGACGATTTACGTGAGCGCCGAGGGACGCACGCTGCGCAGGGCTGCAATCGGCGCGGATCATGATGTTCGACTCACTGTCACTCGCTCACGCATGGCTTACTCTGCGACCGGAATGGGATACGGCGCCGCGAATCTCAGCGTCGTCGTGCGACGGAACGCGGTCGCCGATACCGTCTTTGTGTCGCGACTGGGTCGCTTGAGGCACTGAGCTCGGTGTTCACCGGCTCGACGTCCTTTCCGTTCGATCCGTCATCCACGGTCGTGCCAAAATCGTAGCCTGGAACGGAGATACGCGGTATCTGCTGTCCGATCATGCGCTCGATGGTGCGCACCATCGCTATCTCGTCGGTCGACATAAACGTGTAGGCGTCACCGGTGGCGGCGGCGCGGCCGGTGCGCCCGATGCGGTGCACGTAGTCTTCCGGCTGCTGCGGGACGTCATAGTTGATCACGTGACTGATGCCGGTGACGTCGAGTCCGCGTTGCGCGATGTCGGTGGCAACCAGCACGCGAATTTTGCCCGACTTGAAATCTTCCAGCGCGCGGGTGCGCTCGCCCTGCGATTTGTCTGCGTGCATCGCCGTCGCGGCGATTCCCTCATCCTCGAGGTGACGAACTACCCTATCGGCGCCGTGTTTGGTGCGGGTGAAAATCAGAACTGAATCCATGTCCGACTGCTTCAGCAGCTCGACGAGCAGCATCGTTTTTCGCTCCCGCGGAACCGGGTAGACGGCGTGCGTAACAGTGCTTACCGCCTCGGAGCGACGTCCGATCTGCACTACCACCGGCTTGCGCAGATACGTTCGGGCCAGGGCCTCGACTTCGGGCGGCATCGTCGCGCTGAAGAGCAGTGTCTGCCGGTATGGTGGGATCTCGCTCACGATCCGATTGAGCTGCGGGGCGAACCCCATGTCGAGCATGCGGTCCGCTTCGTCGAGGACCAGCACCTCGAGGTCGTTGAACGAGACGTTTTGCCGCTCCATGTGATCCAGCAATCGTCCCGGAGTCGCCACGACGACATCCACTCCGCGGCGAAGCGCCTTCGATTGCGGCTCGATGCCAACTCCGCCGAAAATCGGGACGACGCGGAGCTCGGTGTATTTGCCGTACTTTCGGAAGCTCTCCTCCACCTGGGCGGCGAGCTCGCGCGTGGGAGTGAGGATCAGAACACGGACGCGATGAACGGGCACACCTTCCGCGTCGCTGATTGGAGCGCTGATCAGATTGTTAATGATGGGAAGTGTGAAGCCGGCGGTTTTTCCCGTTCCCGTTTGCGCCAGACCAATCAGATCTCGTCCCGCGAGCGCCAGCGGAATCGCCTGTTGCTGGATTGGGGTAGGGTGTGTGTAGCCGGCGTCGCGCACCGCTTGCAGCACTCCCGGCGCGAGGTCGAGCTCGGCAAAGGAGAGCCCCGCGTCGATTTTCTCTTCACTCATCTACCTGTAATATACGCTGCCCCCACGTGGCGTCGGGGTCTTCCCACTATCCGAACGGTCCCGATCCGTAAGCCGCGCCTTCGGTGCGGAGAAGCGCCAGCAGAGCCGCGTTGACTTCCTGCGGCGTTTCTTCGGCGATGATGTGGCCCGCTCCGGGAATCACCCGTAGGGTCATTCGCGGAAGGAGGGGAACGTAGATGCCCATCCCGTCGTCGGGCATCATGTGGTCGAGGGCTCCCCAGACTCCCACGGCAGGAAGATCCACCGTCGTCAGCGGCCGGTTCCTGGCCGCTGTCCAATCGTAATTGTGAAGCAACTCCCGCATGGCAAGCGCATACTCCGGGAACTGCGAGGGCGCGAGAAATTCCTCGACATCACGCTCCGTGAAATGGGCGCGCCGGCCGTAGACCCGGCTCAATGCGAGCTTAACGATCAGCCGAGGCTTTATTTGCCGAAGGATCGGGATGAGAGGCTTTGGCGTGAGGGCGCGATAGAGCCACATCAGCGGCACGCCTTTCAGGCCGACCGGCGAGAGCAGACCGAGGCACCGCGCGCGCTCCGGATATCGCGAGGCGAAATGATAGATCAGCGAGCCGCCAAGTGAATGGCCGGCGAGCGCCGGACGCTCGAGCATGAGCGCGTCCAGGATGTCGCGAACATGCTCGACGAGGGAGTCGATCGTATACTCGTCGGCCGCGATCGGCTTGTCCGACAGCCCGTGCCCCTTGAGATCGACCGCGATCACCCGAAAACCGGCGTCGGCAAGGGCGGGCATATTGCGCCGGAACACATAGACCGAGCAGCCCCACCCGTGAATGAGAACCACGGGCGGCGACTCGGGATCGCCACGCTCCACCACCCTCACTTTCAAACCGGATCGCAATCGCGGGAAGCTCACGCGATAAGCCGGATCGCCGGCGGGAAACATTTCGCCGGGACTCAGATTGTCTCGGCGACGTGGTCTGATCATCGGATCAGATCAATTCAATTTCTCTGCCGAGAAGCTTTCCGATGAGACCGATGCGAAACGTTACATCGGTCCACTTCGATTCAGGACCGACCCCGTCATCGAGCGGAAACGTGGACCACGCCCACGGTTGCGTTGTGGTTGGCCGATCCATTCCTTTGTGGGGATGCCAGACACCCGATCGATCGCGGTCGTCCACGAAGCGCTCGTATAACTTTATCCAGCCTTCGTTGCGGCGCAGGAAGTTGAGCCGAGCCATCGTCTCGAGCCACATGAGCGCGAAAGGCACGTCGGCCTCTACCGCGTTACGGTGCGGCAGGACGTCACCCATGATGAGGTGTGGTTGCGGCACCATCTTCTTGCCGAAGAGCTGCAGGACTTCCTGCCGTGGCAGCGGCTGGGTAATCCAGTCGTAGATCCGCTCGACCGCCGTGAAGTGCTCGTGCCGGAAGATCGGCATGTATGCGAGCATCGTCAGCGTGTAGATGGAAGGCGGCGCCGATTCGGGCGCGAGAACGTGCGTATTGCCGACGCGCATCCAAGGCTTTTCACCGAGTGGCGAATTCAAGTAGGCGACGGTTCTCTCGAGTATGCGTCGCGCCGCGCCGCGCAACCTTGGATCGTTCTCGTACCCGCACTGCGCGAGCGTAGCCGCCGCCGCCTCGCGGAATATTCCGCGCGTGCGGCGAACCACATCGTCGTCTCGCGTCTTGGTTCCGAGCTCGAACGTGAAGGCGGGATCGTTGTCTTCAGCGAGCAATCGAAAAAGCAGCCGGCGCGCCAGCACGAGTGGAGGCGAGTTAGGGCTCCAGCCGTATTCGACGAGTCGCCGAACCGCGGGGATCGTTCCGATGTTGGCGAATTCCGCGCTATGTCTGCCGGGAAGGGAGAGGATGGAATTATTCCACATCCCGTCTCGACTCTGGGTGACGGCGAGCTTGATAGCCGAACGATGCGAATACGGAAGCCAGTCGATTTCACTGGGCCGGGGTTCGCTCAGGTGAGCAACCTCCGTCAACGTGCGATACCGGATCGGCGCCGACGCATGCTCGAGCAGCCAGCTCACCGGAAGGGAGAGCGGCTCGGGAGCAGGTGTCGTTATCGTCAGGGGGAACTCGGCGGCGGTCCCAGGTGCGGTCACAAACGGCGCTCGATATGTGGAGGGAGCAGGCCTTCGAAGCCGGCAGGCGCATGAGCCACCGACAGCGCGGAAGAATAGCAGGTTTTCAGGCGGGCGCTAGGGGCTGAAGGCTAAGTGCTGCTGGGACAGAGAGTTACGTTGTGCGCGGCGTCGACACCTGGGCGCTTCGAAGGGTATCCACGAAACTGAAGCAGGGAGCTGGAAGGTTTGCAGCTGTATAGCCAGGAGCTTATCCGGTGAGACATGGAACTTAGGAGTCAGGGTTTTAGCGGACTCTTCGAAGATCTCGATCGATGCGTGCGATCCTTACTTTGCGAACCAGTAATGCCTGTATAAGAGCTCCCAGGTAAGCAGTGTAGTCAGCTTAAGGCTCCGTGCTTCAGTTTTGTGGATGCCCGATCAAACGCCGCCAACCTTTTTTGGATCTGTGGCGTATTAAGACCTGGGCGCCAGCCTGGCGCACAACACATACTCTCCAGGAGAGAAGGATGAAGGTTATTCGCATTGCCACGCTGGCTATTGCCCTTTGCGCTGGCATGACGTCGATCGCTTCGGCACAGGGACGGCCGGAGCCGCAGGGCCAGGGCGGCCGTGGCGGCGGGATGGGTGGAATGCTCCTCAAGGACATCACCCTGACGGACGCCCAAAAGGATCAGATCAAGACGATCCGCGAGAAGTACATGCCGCAGCAGATGGAGCTTCGCAAGGCGGCTCAGGCCACCGGTACCGCTCCGGACGAAGCTACGCGGACCAAGATGATGGATCTGCAGACCAGGCAGGCCGCCGATATCCGCGCGGTGCTCACCGCTGATCAGCAGTCGATCTTCGACAAGAACATGGCCGACATGAAGGCGCGCATGGAAACTCGGCGCAACGGCAGCAGCTAGGCTACAGTTACGATCGCGGCTCCAGGGCCGCGAGGGTATAGTTGCTTTTCGGGTTCCAGAGTATCCAGCTCTGGAACCCGTTGTCGTATCCGGCCTTTTTCTGGGCGCGAACCTCGGCGGCGTGATAGTGAGGCGGGCCCAGGGTGAAGTCCTGATACCAGGGAATGATCCTGGCGGCGTTCGGGACGGAGTCCGTTCTCGTGATCACATCCTTCAGCGCGTGGTCGATCGTTGCGTACGGATGCGCGTTCGGATTCCGGATCCTGTAGGTGCCGCGCGCGAAGTGCGAGGGATAGACCATCGGAAGGACTACATCCACCTGATCGACGAACATCTCCCACTTCTGCCCGATGCCCATGTCCGTGGTATCGGTTGCGGTCAATCCAAACACATCGGCGGTCACCCGGATTCCGCGGGGCTTGAGCGTTTCGCGCAGGAATCCCAGCTGTTCGCGAATCACCTGCGCTCGTGAGCGCCCGTTTGCGAGTGGATAGACCGTTTCCGCGGCGAGTCTCTTCTCGTCGGGGAAGCGCACGTAGTCGAATTGCACTTCGCTGAAACCGAGTTCGTAGGCCTCGAGCGCGAGATCCGCAGCGTACTTCCAGACAGCGCGCTGGTGCGGGTCCAGCCATGGATTCCCATTCTTGTCGAGCCACGGCTTCAGGTCCAATTTTCTCTTGATCGCCAGATCGAGCTTCTTTTGCGCGAGAAGCGGGTCTTTCGCGACGACGATGCGTGCGATGGGGTAGATGCCGTGCGCGATCATCGAATCGAGAGCTGCGCGGAGTTTGGCGCGCGATAGCCAGTGGCCATCGGCGGTGTCGGCGCCTATGTCGCGGGCGAGCGGGACGCGGGACCGATAGAGGACGAACCCGCGGTCATCCTTCACATCGATGACGAGCGCGTTTATCTCGGTCCTCTTCGCAACGCCAATGAGATCCGTGAGCTTTCTTCCCAGCGCGGCCCATCGATTCACGTACAGCCCGCGAAGCGTATCCGGAGTCGGAACTCGGATAATCCGGCGCGTTGTCGAATCGGCGCTCGCGGACGTCGAGGAGGCACCGACGCCTGGAGTCAAAGGTGCGTTTTGCAGAGCCGCTTCATGCTCGCCGCGGCAGGCGAGCGAGACCGACAGAAGCGCGATTGTGGCGAAGCGCGCGACGATCAGAGAGCGTTCAGCTCTGCGTTGGCTTCGGAGAGATAACCCATCTCCCTCACGACCGTCTGTGCCTGCTGGGTGACCATCGTGAGTCCGGTGGGCTGGGCGTTGAGACCACCGGTGCGAAAGCGTACGAGCTCCAGGCGCATCGATCTGAGTAGCTGGCGACAGTTATCCAGCTTGTCCTGCGCCTCTTTTTTCTTGCGGCCGACATCGGCGAGCGCGCGGCGCTGGCGACGGAGAAGGGCAAGCCGGCGCACGCGCTCCTCGCTCGCGCGGTAGTCGAGAGGATTCGCCTGCGATTCGAGCGTCGAGATCTCCTTCTCCACAGTCTCGGGCGACTCGCGTCCAGCGCCACGGTCAATGTCGGAGAGCGAGAGCGCGAGCTGTTGGACCTTCCTGAAAACGGCATCAGCGGAAGTCGCGACATCGGGAATCTGCTCACGATCATCCGACGGCATGTTGAGCAGCTGTCGGTGAATCTCGCGATGGTCGGATTCCGCTTCGCGAATCGCCGAGCCGTAGCGCGAATCGGCGAACGGCCCGGGAGCGCCGGTTGGAATGGGACTGAGCGGCGTCGCGCTTGTAGGGCCGTTGATTCGTGGATACGGCTGAAAGGCCTGCATCGACGGAAGCGGGGACATGGGCGAGAACAATCCCTGTCCCCGCTTCCGCGTCCGTGCGCGAACCTCAGCGCGCTTCTTGTCGTCGAACAGCGCCCGGGCATCGTCGATCGTCTCGGCGGCAACGTCGAAGAGCAGACGTTCGCGTGGCTGACGGAACACGTCGCGCCAATCGTAACCGGCCGCCCACAGCTTCGAGTACTTGAAAGCGAGCGCCACCGTCCAGATGACGGTCAGCGCGATGAAGTCGTGGTTCGAGAAAAGCGATATCGGAACCAGGATGGCGTTCACCGCCAGATATGGCGCGAGCTTGCGACGGAACGAGACGACGATCGGCGCGCTCCACCTGCTCATCTCTTCCGAGCTCGGTGAGGAGGGTGTGTACGAGCTCTGGGCGATGGGAGTGTACCGGTCGCGGAGCGGCTCCGTCACCTCGCGCTCCCGTGTTTCCGCTCGTGCCCCGGCCGAAGCCGCAGTCGAAGCCCTGGTGGCGAGAGTCGGCATTCCTCCGCCGTTCAGTGCGACAGCGAACGCCGCCGCGCTCGGAAAGCGATCGGCGGGATCCTTCTCGAGGCACATCATCACCGCGCGCGACAGATCCGGCGGCAGGTCCGGCCACCGCTCATCGACAGGTATCGGCTTCTCCGATAGATGCTTGACCAGCATCGAAGGCGTGTTGTTCGCGACGAATGGCGGCTGGCCGCACAGCATCTGGTAGCCGACGACGCCGAGTGAATAGAGGTCGCTGCGTCCATCGATGGCGCTATCGCCCGCCGACTGTTCGGGCGACATGTACGCCGGAGTTCCGATCGCCATCCCCGTGGCGGTTAGCCGGGAGTCGCCGCTGTCGGTGAGTGCGCGCGCGATGCCGAAGTCCGTCACCATCGCGCGGCCGGTCTCCTCGTCGATGATGATGTTGTCGGGCTTGATGTCGCGGTGGATGACGTTGCGGTGATGCGCGTAGGCCAGCGCGTCGGCGACTTCGCGGAGAATTCGTCTTACTTCGACGGGCGCTATCGGGCCGTGCTGTTGCAGACGCACGCCCAGATTGTCGCCTTTGATGTACGCCATCACGAAGTACACGAGATTGTCGCGCTCTTCGACGGTGTAGATCGGAACGATGTTCGGATGACTGAGCTGCGCCGCGGTCTCCGCTTCGCGGAGGAATCGCTGGCGAATGTCGGCGCGGAAGCTCAGCTCGGGTGGCAGCACCTTGACCGCGATTTCACGCTTCAACCGCTTGTCGCGCGCGCAATAGACGATGCCCATGCCCCCACGGCCAATCTCGCTCTCTAGCTCATAGTTTGCAGAGAGGACTTGAGCCACATGTGTACCGAGCTCGTCGGTCGGACTAATTGGCATTGGGCCGCGTCAATTCAGCAGTTCTGGTGTTGCGATTCGTGCCGGGCTGGCGTAAATCCCCGAGAGCAAAAGATGCAGTATGGGAGGGCTGTGGAGTAGTATCTAAATAAGAATCTTGTCTTCGGAATAACAATGGCACAACGTCAAACATTACCTGTTCTCCCATTGAGGGGCACAGTCATTTTCCCGGGCCTCACCCAGCCGATTGCGGCAGGCAGACCCTCGACTCTTCGCGCGATCGAGTCGGCTTTGAAAGGCGACCGGCTCGTTTTTGCTGTTGCGCAGCGGGACAACTCCGAGGAGCCGACGTCCGACATACTGTACTCGATGGGCGTAATCGCGCGCATCGGGCAGATTCAACGCGGGCTCGGCGGCGTCCAGCTTCTGTTGCAGGGCGAGCAGCGCGCGACCGCACTTCAGTATTCGACAGCCGACGGATTTCTCAGCGCGGTAATCGTTCCAGCGGAGGAGATGACCCCTCAGCTGGAAAACGATCCAGCGTTCACTGCGTTGCAGAAGGAGACGCGCGAGCGCGCGGCTGAGCTCGGCGAGCGGAGAGGACTTCCGGAGGAAGTCGTTCACCAGGTTCTCGACTCCGTCACCGAGCCGGGTCGCTTTGCCGATTTGGTCGCGGGCTACATCGAGCTTCCAGTCCCCGAGAAACAGGGACTTCTCGAGACGCTGAGCGTCGAAGAGCGGCTTCGCCGCGTTCTCGTGCACGTGCAGCGCCAGGTCGGACTGCTCGAGGCGCAGGAAGACATCAAGTCCCAGGTCCAGGAAGAGCTGGGCGAGCGGCAGCGTGAGATGTATCTCCGCGAGCAGCTCAAGGC
>CAAGKR010148686.1_pt1 | contig 11392 bp, 7 predicted proteins | sample 2556971 | NCBI WGS metagenome assembly CAAGKR01 (sample SAMEA5207829, study PRJEB30636) | soil metagenome | biome: forest; feature: boreal; material: soil | place: USA | collected 2011-09 | depth 1 m
GAAACTTTGAATGTCAATGCTGATCGTTTGGTTGCTGACCAGGCCGTCGATAGACATAGAGTTGCCCATATTGTTTCTCCTTGATTCTTGCTCGCGATCCTAGCGACAGTCCACCACGAGCGGAAGATTCGTAGCCGCTTTCACCTCAGTTCGGCGCCCCCCATTGTTCTCGCTTATGACCGCGGAGTCAACCGAAAATGCTCAGGGATTCGTGCGCGCGCCAGGCGCCTTCCCAAACGAGATTTTGCGCCTGCTCTTGATCCCCTTTGGTCTTGATAAGACAGGACGCCACACACACTTCATCGCGATGAAAATGTAAGCAGCGCCTGGCTGGACAGCACTGTATACCCGAGTTCGAGTGTCCGAGCCACGAGGACCGCCAGGTTCTCGATCTTGAACTCATCGGGAATCGTGGCCCCAGCTCTGGCATCCTCGTAGATCTTTGCCAGACTAGTCTGGCCATCCAGCCGCGCCAGGAGCGGGACCATCCAGCCCTCAAATCGCACGCGGGCTGCGAATGGCTTGTCGATCTCGAAAAGGAAATCGGCAGGCAGCAGCGAGCCGTCGTGGACCACGTGGGTGATCTTGACCTCCAATCCTGGTGCCAGTCGGGGGGTAGCTTGCTCCAGGCTCGCAAGGAAGTTCGGCTGTGACAACAGGTCATGTACAGTCAGCGCCGCGGCAAAGTCAGGACCTTCAGTTTGGTCACTCAGTTTCGTGCGTGCAGTCCACGGTCGCCGATGGGCGGTTGTCTTTGCTCTGCTGATGCACAGCGCGCCAAAGGGCATCTTCACGACTCCCGCGCGCTCGAACTCCGCTTCCAGCTCCTTGATGAGTTTCGGCCCTAGCTCGGGATACTTGCGCGCCTGAGTATCCAATACCTGTCGCGGATCCCTCAGTTCCTGGCAAGCGAAGATCACGTCAAACTGATCGGCGTGATCTCCCAGCCAGGCTCGCGCCCGCTCTTCGAACTTCCCTTCTTGCGTATCAACCCCAAGTGAAAGACAAACGAATAGACCTCCGGGATCCAGGTGTTCTGGCAATCCTGCGATGATTCGTCTGACGAGCTCTTCACCGGTGGTTCCTCCGTCGCGCCAGATGGCTTTGGCTTCAAGCGATGGCACGTAAGGCGGGTGGGCCACAATGCAACCAAAGGTGCGTCCTGCAACGGCGTCGTAAAGATCGCCGCGAACCACCTGGACGTTCTGAGTATTATTCAGCGCGCAATTAAATCGAGCGAAGGCCGCCGCGCGTTCGGTAATGTCGGCGGACACGGCTGTCTTGCCGTGGCGACCCAACACGAAGGCTCCAATCCCAGTGCCTGAGCAAAGATCAAGGGCCGCACCGTCCCAGTTTCTCGGCAGCAGGCGCAGGAACTGCAGGGTGCCACCGAAGATTGCCGGAAAGACGATATCGGGCGGCGGCTCAAATTCGCTGTCATCGGGCAGACTATGCCGATCAGAAGCGATAAAAAGGCCGGCCACCGGATAGAGCAGCACGCGCGAGTAAAAATCGTCATTTCCAAATTCGCCCGTGCCGAGCAAGCCCAGCGACAAGAATGAATTGATCTCGGCCTGATCAAAAACCAGCTCAAGGTCGGCGCGAGGCACAAGCACTGGCAGCAAGAACAGACGAATCAAGAGCCGCAACCGGGGCGAGATGTCTGATCTCTCAATATCGGAGGCCTGGATCGAGCCAATGTCGGACATGTCGTCAAGTTTGCACGCGCGACAGATCGTTTCTTCATCGAAAGATGCCTCCGTCAACAAGCGCCCGATGCGGGTAAATTCTTCCGGGCTTCCCATTCTTACCGGCGTCTGATTGATAAACGAATGTGTCATGCGTCTGAGCATCCTTTTTGGGTAAATTTCGTTGCCCATTTAGGCCCGTGATGTGCGATTTTGTCGCCGTTCTACCAAAAAGAACTGCCTCAGGTTAATTAGGCCCGGCACCCATGCAGAGGCAGTGGCATTCTTGAACCGGCCTTGCGGCACATCGGGCGGCAGAGCCGAAAAGCCGTCGAGGGGCCTGGTTTAAGTTGCGACAGCAGGGTCGGGCCCCAAACTGTTGACAAGCTGTAGGTGGCCCTTGTAGGCTTTTGGCCAATCGAGCATCTCATGATTTCCCTTCGCAGCACGAACCAGAGGAGAGCCATTTGATGGAAGAACGCTACAGCACGCAACATCTCCTGACACTCAGAAAATCGACGCGGGCGATAGCCGACCTGCTGCGGACCCAGATGAGGGAATACCTTTCAACCCTTGCGCCACTGTTCCGGCCGCGCAATGTGCTCGGTAATTATGCCCAGGGCGGCGCCTATGAAGCTTCCAGAACCGGCGAAAAGGCATTCAAAGAATTGCAGGAACGTTATCAAACGATAGCCCAGTCTAAATTATACCGCGTCCCGTCAGAACTCAAAACGCCTCTTGAGGTCATCAACACCCAACTGGAAATGACGCCGGTTGAGTACACTCATGTTGCCAACAACGGCAACGAAAGCAAGCCAGTTGTGGTTACTTCACCACTGAAATGGGCGCTGGCGTATGCGGGCTTCGGGCCGGCGCGGCTCCGGGAAGTCCTCAACAACGGTGACCGGACCACTGACGACCTGCAACAACTCGTTCTGCACTACCTAATGATGCACAGCGTGGTAACGAAACAAGCGGGAGTGGCCCGAATTCTGGAGGCCCTGCACTTTCCGCTCAACGTGGAGTATTCAGCGGAGCTTGGCGATCTGCCGCTAACCTACATTTCCTCGACCATCTCGACAATTCGCCCACCTGACGAAGTGCTTGTCGAGAGCACCGAAGTCTCCGGGATGAACGTGTTCGAGGAGATTGTTCAATTGGAAGATGTGGCGAAGCTTCGGGATCCCCTGAAAGAACAACTGCTGGCGATTACGAAAAGCTATATCGAGAACTCGGAGTCGACATAGATCGCGGACAGCATCTCGGACCCCTTTCAGGCTTTCCACGCCAGCGCTACCCGACTAAGTTGAGTTAAGAAAATGGCGGAGACGTTTTCCCGGACGGACGTTATCGGCGAGCTGGTCGCCACGATGGAACCGGCAGACCTTCGTCCCACCGATGAGGTGCCGTTTCGACTGCTGCTAATCGGCGACTGGAGCGGGCGCGCGAATCGTGCGCTCGGCGCGTCGAGGGAAGAATTAGAGACCTGGCGTCCGCGGCTCGTCGATCGCGACAACCTGGAGCAGGTGATCGCACGACTTGGGGTCAAGCTTCACGTTCCGCTCGCCAGCGACGGCTGTGCCCCCCTGCCTATAAGTTTCAACAGTGTAGATGACTTTCATCCTGATCGTCTCCTGAAGCGATTAGAAATCTTCGAGTCCCTGCGCCACCTCCGGGTGAAGTTGAGCAACCCAAAAACCTTTGCGGAAGCGGCCGCGGAAGTGCGCGAATGGAGCAGCTTCGCGCCTCCTGATCCTGAACCTCCTCAAGGAAAACTGACTCCGGCCGCGATTCTCGAGGAGCAGCCCGGGGTCGGGCCAGCTTTGGCAGGCAATCTACTGGATCAGATCCTGGCTGGCGGCGCGGAACCCTCTGCTGCGACGAAGCCTGGCCAACCAGCCGAGGAAGTTTCGCGGGAGATTTCTGAATTAGCGAAGGCGGTAGTGCAGCCTTACCTGACACCGGACATCGGGGCTGACCAGGATAGATTAATGGCCGCGGTCGACACTCGGATCGCCGGTAACATGAATGCGATTCTGCATCACCCGGATTTTCAAGCACTCGAATCGGCGTGGCGCGCTCTCGACTTTCTCGTCAGCCGGCTCGAATCCGGAACCGATCTCAACCTTTACCTGCTTGACATTTCATTCGACGAGTTCAAGAGCGATCTGCGCTCGACCGAAGACTTTCGCTTAACGGCTCTCTATAAACTGTTGGTGGAACAGACTGTCGGCACGCCGGGTGGAATTCCCTGGGCGGCGATAAGCGGCAACTACCTTTTTGACTTTGCCGCGGGCGACGCGGGATTAGTCGAGGCTATTTCAATGATCGCCAGGGAAGCAGGCGCGCCTTTCATCAGCGCAACGACGCCGCATTTGCTCGGCTGTGAGTCGTTGGTTGATACACCCGACCCGGACGATTGGCGATTGCCGTTAGCTCCAGAGATAGTGGATTCGTGGCAGCAAGTCACCGCTCTTCCTTCTTCAGGGTATGTTGGTTTCGGGTTGCCGCGATTCCTGTTGCGTCTGCCCTACGGCCAGGAGACCGACCCAACCGAGGAGTTTGATTTCGAAGAGTTCGCCGAAAGCGATAGCAGGTCCTCCCGACATGAACGTTATCTGTGGGCTAACCCCTCATTCGCCATTGGCTATCTTCTGGCCAAAAGTTTCGGTGCACAGGGCTGGAGTTTTCGGCCCAGCGATTCTTTGGAGATCGAGGATCTTCCATTGCACGTCTACCAAAGCAATGGCGACAAAGAAATAAAACCCTGCGCGGAAATCCTTTTGACCATGCGCGCCGCCGAGAAGATCATCGACCAGGGCCTGATTCCCCTATTGTCGATGAAAAACTCTGGCACGATCCGGCTCGGAATGTTTCAATCAATCAGTCGCGGCCCTCTCCGTGGCCGATGGGGTAGTTAGTTAGGGTGTTGTAGAGACGGCTCACGCGATCACTGCCACTTTGATTTAAGTATTCCAGCGGCAAATATTGCCGCCTCGCCCGCAATGCCGGGCGCGCTGTTTGAAGAGACTCTCGATACTAACTGAACATTGACAGCAAATGCCCTTTCTTCTCCGCGCCGGTTTTGTTTTTCGTAAACTGCAAGAGGATCTCGGGTCGCTCGTCTTCCATGAAATAAGAAGTGATTGGACCGAAGAACTTGTCAGCTTCCGCGGCAGTGCAGGTTTCCAGGAAGCTGCGGAAGAAGCCAGGATCGTAAAAACGCGAGAAGAGTTCCATTCCATCAGGCATGGTCACCATGAGGAACGTGCGAAAGTATTCGCGCAATTTGGAGAGCGACAGCGAGCAAGTAAAATAGACTCCCCACTCGTGTCCCCAGCCCTGTTCGATCATCTGTTTGAGTAGAACCGAGTGCGGCGGCAAGCAAACAAGATAAGGAGCAATCGCTGCGTTCTGCTCGCTGCTATAGAGCGATTGATATTCCTCCCCCGCCGCACGCAGCAGCTCCAGTACTCTGGCGTCCTTAATCGCGTCAATCAAGGCCATTAACGCCTGGGGCTGATTAGAGAGGATCTGAAGCAGACGTCCGTCGGGAGTCGCGGCTTCGTACGAAGCAAGAGCGACAGCCGGGATAACTGGCGCCGGCGGTGATTGCGGCTTTCGCCCGATCGGTGCTGCTGGAGCCTTCTCGATTGGCAGCGCCTGGTCAATTGAGGTGACTGGACGCGGTTTGTCTTTGAGCTTCGGTGCTGGTGTGCCTTCTCCGGCACGCCGGTCGCCCGAAACGCCGGGCGCCTTGATCTCCTTTGATTTTGTTTGACGGGAAGTGGGCTTTTGATCGACGGCCGTGGACGCCGTCGGGTTCGGCCGAGGGATAGCGGGCTGAGCGACTGCGACAACGTGAGGGGCCGTCGCCACCCTAACAATGAAATCCGTGTGACCCGCATGTACTTGATCGCCGTCCTTGATCGCTGCCTCGGTTATCATTTCGCCATTTAGTTTGGTTCCGTTCCGGCTATTCAGATCCCGCAGGCGGAAACCCTTTGCATCGCCTTCGACTGCAAAGTGCGCGCCCGACATGAAGTTGTCTGCGAAAACAACACTGGCTTTAGCCGACCGCCCGACGCTGACAGTTTCACCAACCTTGGCTTCGATCTGCTTGCCCTCAAGAGGGCCGGTGATGACTTCCAGGACGAGTCGCATAACTACATACCTCTGGATACTCTTTCTAGCAGAATCAGGTGACGGTGCAAAGTCGCGAGGGCGTTGAGCAGTGCCGTCGGAAATGGCTTCCCGACTTTTCAGCTGGAAATTGGGGAGACTGCTGAGAGACCGTCACAGTAAAATTCGGATCACGACTCACTGAGAAATTAACCGCCAATTATTACCGTAGGGCAACCGACTGCGATCATGTCGGGTGGGCCGATGGCTTCGAGAATTGTGTCGCCTATGCGACAGGCGCCAAGGCTATTGATCATTACGGTTTGCGAGGGCGTAATAACCACGCCTGGGCCATGCGGGGGGATCGGCAACGGCGTGACGCAAGCGTGGATGTCAGCGCCCCCGGCAGCGGCCATGATCGAAGCGCTCATCGAGGCGGCTTCAGCCGCTTTAACAGTTTCTTCGTTAGTTTTTGCCGCCGGCAATCCGGGCGTGCCGGCCGCGGCAACGGTGGCGGCTTCAGCCACTTTGATCTTCACTTCCGATGCAACTTTGGCCGCCATCATCCCGGCCGCTGCCGCGGCCGACACACCGCGCCAGGCCGGCAATCCACCGATGAGAACGTTAGGGCTGCCCGGTCCCGGCATCAACATCCCGGGTAGGGGATGAACTACCGGATCTGTAATCCTGGCTGCTGGTGGCATTTCTTCGTCTCCTTATTTTCTCACGCGGCAATGGTAACCCCGCAACTTTAGGCCGGTAAAATGCTCGGCAATTCTTCTTCAACCTTCAAGCCTTCACCGTCAGCAGTGCGCGCGCTGATGGGAAATTTCTCATCCTTCTTTTTTAACTGATCGCTATCGACAAAGTCATCGATGGTTTTCTTCTTGTCTGCTTCTGCGTTCCGCGCCGCCTCTCGCTCGGCAGCTTTGTCGTCCGCATCTTTTTTAGCCTGGTTGAATGGGTCAGCCGCATGATCCGCATTCTGCGCGTCGACATTAACATTCTTGGCAGCGTCAGCCATGTTGCTTGCCATGTCCTGATCTTTTTTAGCTTCGTCGACTTTGTCGCGAACCGCATTCAGCTTTTCATTGGCGCCGTGCAAGACGGAGCCGAGCGGGCCGGCAATACTGCCAAATACTTTCTCGGCAATCAGGTTCCAGATTGGGAAGAACGTATTGCGGAACATCAGTGCTACCAGCCAGGGCAGCCGGCTCAGATAGACTTCCATGGTCTGGGCCTTCTCCTGCTCGGCTTTCTTGCGTGATTGCTCGAGGGCGACGGCGAGATCGCCGATGGCCAACATTAAGATCGGTTCGGTAAATTTTCCCAGAAATTGATTCAGCTCTTTACTGATGAAGTCTTGAACGCTGAAACCCTGGAAGCTGGTCGGCACCATGCCGCTGATCAGTCCGACGCCCAGGCCCGAGATCATGTTCGTGATATACCGGCGACCGGCTTCCAACAACAGCGTGTTTTCGATTGGAGCCGAAGCCTCCTGGGCCATTAGACGTTTGAAGACTTCTTCCAGCAGTCCGACGTTTGCAGCAGTGACCTCCTGAATCGGACGGTGCAGAAATGTGGGGAGCCCACTGATGTCTTTGAGCATCGTGTCGAGCGCGCTAATGGTGGCATCGGCGGCAGTGGGCGGACCAGCCGGCGCTGCGCTGTCTTTTTTCTCACTTCCTTTCAAGGCGCTGAACACAGCCGTCATTTGCGCAGTGCCGGGCGTCTCTTCTGGCTCCTGGTTCTTCCCGGCAAAATCATAGATGTCCTTCTTGACGTCATCGGCCTTCTTCTCTACGTCTTTTACTTCTTTATTGACGTCGTCGGCCGCGCGGGAAAGGGGATCGTCACCGCCGCCGCCGCCGGATGTATCCGCCGGGGCAGGCGGTTTCTTGAACCAGACGGGGTAGGTAAGTGCGTACTTTTCATAATTGGTTTTGATCGCATCGATGGTCATCGAGTGCGAGGCTCGCTCGATGCCGCGCTCGTGGCTGGTCAAAGTGTCGTCGACGGGTTGCGGATCATGACTGCGCCGTAGTTCAAGATAGACGGCCAGGTAGATGTCGAACATCTTAAACAGGAATCTTTGTACGACCTGAATAGTATTGCCGACACCGGGAATCGAAGGGATAGCACTCATGACTTGATTGAGTGCTCCGGCCGGACCATCGCCGGAGGGTGGTTTCAGGTAAGAGTCATTGAGCGAGTCGCAAAATTTGTTGAAATCGGCCCGCGCCTGGTGGAGTTTCTTGCCGGCTTCGTGAATGTCTTTGTAGTTAATCGAGTCGCCCTTAATTGGATCCACCGCCGACTTGATGGCCGAGATGATGCTGTCAAGTTGTGTCGGGTCAGGCTTTTTGTCCGCTGACCCGCCGCCCATCAAGCTGCCCACCGCGGCACCGATATCGGCCACCGGGCCTTTGTCCTTGAGGTACTCCTGCAAGACTACTTCACAAGACGAAATGAAACCGTGCAAAAGGATTGCTTCGCGCTGCAATCCATCGCGAAACATCAGGGCGTGGCCTTCCGGAGCAGTCTGGTCCCCGGCCGGCGAAAACTTCTTGTGCAAGAATTTCTTGCCCGTGTCGGCGTGGACCAGCCCGTAATGAATGAACTCGGTGGGGATTCCCGTGTCGAGGGCGTTGTGCTTGCCTGAGCCGTCCGGATCGGGTCCAGCGGCGCCGCCCGAGTCGTCGTCCTTGCTTGTCAGCGGCTCATCACGGATGAACTTGGGCGTCGCCGAGACCGGGCCACCGGCCCCGCCGGCGCCAGCCACCGCGTCCAGTACCCCAACTGCATCATCCAACAGACCCAAAACTCAACCCTCCTACTTGGACAGCTCTTTCAGTTTGTTCTTGGTGGCATCGTCAGCTTCGCCAGTGACGTTAAGCTTGTATGCTTCCTGGAACTTCTTGATTGCGTCCTTCGTCACGTCGCCGACTTCGCCGTCTTCCGAACCGCAGTCGTACCCGAGATTATTCAAGCGCTGTTGCACGCCCGTCGGCTGGTCGCAAGGGTCGAGATCGCCGAGGCGCAGGTTGATAGCCTCTTGACCGTTGCGCAGCAGGAGGAGAGCAGTTCGCGAGTCACCCGGGATGAAATGCTCAAACTTACCATCACCGTCGGTCGAGCCATCGATGAGCTTGCCATCAAGATTAAGTGTGTACTTTTCATTCTTGCGCGGCTTGCCCGCTTTCATCAGTTGCACCTTCAATTTGCAGGGTTCGCCCTTGCGCTTGAACTTATGCGTCTGGTCGGTCGGCTTCGAGGCGTCCTTGGGTTGCTTTTCCGGGATAAAGATCTCGTCGTCGGCAAAGAGGACGTTCGGATCTTTACGCAGAGATTTTAACTGCGCGTTTTCCCCATGATCCCAAATGGTCTTCCAAAAGAAGCCGTTCTTCTTGGCGAGACTCGACGTGCTTTCACCTTCTCCAACTGGCTGCTTTGGCATGTCATGCCTCCTCCCAGGCGTCCTTATCCAGATCAAAACTGACCTGACAGTTGCCCGCGTCAATGTTGGTGATCTTCGCCTGTCCCTTGTCGTCCAGCGTGCCCGACGTCTCTGATCCGTCAGGCAATTTCACCCGATAACCCAGCCCGGCGACCGGTTTGCCCTCCTCATCAACCATCTCAAGGCCGATCCAGTGTTTCTTATCCTTATTCTCCTCTGAAGCCGGGTCATGCGTAGGCGGGCCAGCCACCTGGTTCTTTTGAATCTCCGCGAGCGTTCCCGGTTTGGCATCGTCAGCGATGGCCGCCACGGCGGCGACAAGCGGAGCCACCAACATTCCGGGAACGGCAGCCAGCGGCGAGCCGCCGCTATTGATCATCACCGCAGGCATCCCCACTATCTGGATTCCAGCGGGATTGATGGTAATAAAGTTGCCGCCGACTTTGATCGTGATTCCGGCGGTCGCTTCGATGACCACGGTCATCGCCTTAACGGAATAACTCGCGGTGACTTGCTCGCTATGGTTGGACTTGAATTCCTCAATCACGTCGCCGTGAACCTGTAGCGAGTTGGAGCCGGTGATCTCGATTGCGGCCTTGCCCTTTATTTGCAGGTGCTGATCGCGCTCGATCTGTTCCACCTGATCGCGCTTGACGATCAGGTGTTTGTCCCGTTCAACCTGCTCCTTCTTGTCTCGTTTCACTACCAGACTGCGATCCTGTCCAATCCATTCACGGCGATCGTTCTTGATGCGCACATCCTGATCCCTTTCGCCATGAACGAAAACCTGTTCCGCGCCCTTCTTGTCCTCGAAGCGAAGCTCATTGAAACCATCGCCACCCTTTGAGGACATGGTCTTGATGGTGCTCTTCGTTTTTTCGTCTGCCAGCGGATATGGCGGCATCATATCTGCGTTATAAACGCAGCCGACGATGATCGGCCGGTCGGGATCTCCTTCCAGAAAATCGACAATTACCTCCATGGTGATGCGCGGGATAAACACGAAGCCCCATTTCTTGCCGGCCCAGGATTGCGCCACGCGAATCCAGCAAGAGCTGTCTGCGTCGTACTTACCCTCTCGATCCCAGTGAAACTGCACCTTTACGCGTCCGTATTTATCCGTGAAGATCTCTTCTCCCTGCGGTCCGACCACCACCGCTGTCTGCGTCCCGGTAACGGTCGGCTTGACGGTTACCTGCGCCGGACGGAAGGGAAGGTAAATATTGAATGGAATACAGGTGATGTGGTTCTCGTAAGCGAACTCTCCGTCGGCTGAGCGATAGTCCGCGCTGGTCAACCGGGCTGAATGGGTGACCGCGGTTAGGACGTAGTCACCATCAGCATCGAAATGTCGGTCCAGTGAAAACTGATATCCAGAAACAAAGTGCCGGCAGTTGCTGCTTCCGCGGATGATCAGACCCGGCACAGCCTCGGCCTGCATCCGGATCTTCGTGGTGCGTTCGCTGTCCTCGGGGTGGATCTTCGAAAGATCAGAGGACTGATCACCGCCGCCCTTGTCGACACCGTCGAAGCGTTGCGCATAAGCGCCGGGATAATCATAAATCTCAAGCTTGGCGTTATTGCCGACCTGGAGTTTATGATCGACGGTGCCCGCTTGAACTGACTCGAGAATATCTACTTGCCCTTCGAGCTTTTTGTGCGGCAGCTCGAAGGAGTGATCCCAAAGCGTATATTTCCCGGAACTAAGTTCCTGGATCTTTTCCCAGGAGAGAATGCGGTTTTCTTCCCGATTGCCGCCAAAAACTTCTTCATAAATGATTTTTGCCTGGCTGTCTTCTTCATACTTGGGATGGCTGTCGGGCGTATTGGCCACCACCATCTTGTGCGCATCGGCTGTATGGGTGAAGAAATAGAAGATTCCCTCCTCTTCCATTAGGCGGCTGGCAAAGTTGAAGTCTGACTCGCGATATTGAACACAATAGTCGCGCGGATGAAAGGTGCCCTGAATCTCAAAGGAAACATCCAGCCCCGACAACACCTTTTTCAAAATGTCCGGAACAGTGATGTGCTGAAAGATCCGGCTTTGCGCTCTCTTGCTGAGCAGCCAAAGCTGCGGCACAATCTCCATTCGATAACTGGTGAATATGTCACCCTCAGTCCGTCC
>CAAGKR010253346.1_pt1 | contig 11389 bp, 12 predicted proteins | sample 2556971 | NCBI WGS metagenome assembly CAAGKR01 (sample SAMEA5207829, study PRJEB30636) | soil metagenome | biome: forest; feature: boreal; material: soil | place: USA | collected 2011-09 | depth 1 m
AGTCTGGCGCACGCGAGTCAACGTCGCGGCTGGCCCGTCGCACTGCCGCACCGCCAAACGGGCGGGACTGGGGCCTGCAAGCCCGCCAACCGGGACGTTATCCTGTCTTTCGGTGTGGCATCCGGCGGCCGTAACGAAACCCAGGGCGGTTCAACGAGAGGGAGGGAACTGCGATATGCCGGTCACAATTTCAGAGCACTTGCGGCTGCCCACACGGGCGCTGGAGGACCTCGGCGTGTTCGACGCCGTCTTGGACTCTGACACCAGGCTCTTCATAGATCCGGCGCTCCTGAGGGCCACAGAGGTGCCGGAGTTCAAGAGTGCCGCATCGACCCTGACGCGCCGTTTCGAGGACGTCATGAAGCTGCTGGCGCAATCCGAGCGTCGTGGCGATGTCTTCTGGAGAAACGCGGAGCGACTCTTCACGTTTCATGAGATGCCGGGCCTCTGCATCGGGTACTCCGACGTACGAGGGACGAGCGGCTCCGGAATGGGCGAGGGCCTCCGCAGCCAGCTTCTCGAGACGGCCAGAGAGATCGTTAGGGCGGGCGTGAGCGATCCAGCGTTCTTCGAACTGCTCGGGCTCCTCGAAGAGAACGTCGGCGCCGACCGTATCAGCGATATGACCGCCAGGATCATCGTCGGCGAGATCACAGCCTTCAGCGAACGGATCTTCCGATCGCTCGGCGTCGAGGGATCGAAGTGGCAACTCCGCGACCGGGAGTATGAACTCCCCGCAAACCCGTTCCGCCGCAGCCCCATCCTTCTCCTCCCGATGGAGATCCTCCGCGAGCTTCCCCTCGCGGAGAGTTGGTACGAGATCGACGATGTGATTTCGTTCAACGACAAGTTGCGCGAACGCGTGAACTCGATCATCGGGGATGCCTGGAGGAATGCCAGGTTCATCCCCAAAGGGGCCTTGCGTGACCGGCTGCTCAGTGACGCAGAGTTGTTCAACGGCCTGATCGACGCGTACAAGAAGGTGCCCCCGCGGCCGTACGACTTCGGGGACGACCGAAGGGGGTATGGGATTTGGGCGACGGTGTCACGCCAGTTCGCCACGGCCAACCCGGTCGAACTGGTGGTGCCACCCAGCCCGACACCGGCTGACCTAATGAGCCTGGTCCTCGAGATCTGCCGGGCGTACGCATTCCTTGTCGAGCAGCGCGGCCTGAACGCCTTGCTCTATGACGGGACGGGTCGGCCCCGGAGAGAGTCATTCGCACAGAGGTTGTTCTACGGGATTGCTCACTCCTACTGCGCCGCGAACAACATCGACATCAACCCCGAGGTCGACACCGGGCGCGGCCGCGTGGACTTCAAGTTCTCCCACGGAATGCGTGCCAAGGTCGTGGTGGAAACCAAGCTCACCAGCAACACCCAACTTGAGCACGGGTTCACCGTTCAGGTCGAGGAGTACGCCAAGGCCGAACAGACTGACAAGCGCGTCTACCTAGTCATAGATGTGGACAGGCCAGGCGCAGCCGAACGGTTGGCGGACTTCAAGGGCACGGTTGAGGCTCTTCGCGGGGGCGGCAAGAGCCTGCCGGTGATTGTGTACGTTGACGGCCGCCCCAAGGCTCCGGCGAGTACGTATGAGCCGAACGGCGCCGAGTCGTAGGAGACAGGGCTATTGAGAGAATCGGAATCGACCCGTATCGTGTTGGCCGTGGCTTCAGCTCAGGCTCGGGTATGGGGGTTCGAGTCCCCAGTGACGCAGGTGCCGCCGCGATCTCAAGTCTTCTGAAGGCTGCCGCAGGGGCGCTCGTGCGCTTCCTGTCGGTGGAGAAAGTGGTGAGTGCCGAAGTGGACATTCAGTTGCACGCGAAAGCTAGCCTCTCGGTTCATGGGAGTTCGAAATTCCAGCCAACATCTGGGGCGGCGGCAACCACGTCACACGGTATGGTGCCGGACCTGAGCTGAGTCCACATCGGGCAATGAGGGGCAGGCGGATCATCCCTTACCGCATCCCTTACGCGAATGGTTCGGTCCGTTCCTGACCGGTCCAAGGCGCCAGACTCGCGCTCCAATCGTGCTTGAGCGGGCCTGTCAGGACCTCACAGAAGCGCCCGCCTGGGACTTCCTTTCTGAGGGCTGGAGCCGGCTGCGTGACCAGAACAGACTCGCGGACCTTCAAGGCAGGGTGTTCTACGGCGGGGCATTGAGCGGCCGCGACGTCAGCGCCGTGAACAAGACCGTCAACGGCCTCCTCAAGCTCCTGTACCCGGGTCGCAATCTGGCTATCGAAGATGCGGATGTCGAATGGGCCGTGCGTCTTGCCCTTGAGTGCCGTCGCCGGGTCAAGGAGCAACAGAAGCGCATTGGGGCGATGGAGTTCCGGAACACCCATTTCAGCTACACGATGGGCGAGGAGGGCGTTGAGCAGTTCGTAACCACGCCCGAACTCCAGAGCCCCGACGAGATCGGCTCCGACCCGCTGCCGCCCGGCCAGGTGTGGGCGCTCAGCCCAGGTGCGGAAGGGGAGAACCCGGGGCTGTACCGGGTAGACGTAACGGTGGGTCCCGGCTCGGGCCTCAAGATCCTCAACCAACCGGCACCTGCGCCGTTCCGCGAGAGCACACGCGTAGCGGAACAGAACCTCCTCGTGCGGGCCCGAGAGCTGGTCGGCGACCGCGAGCCGAGGCAGCACGAGTTCAATGTCCAGCTCCATGCTCAGGACGCCGCCAAGAGCGGCGCCGCGCTAGGGTTGCCGGTGCTGCTGGCACTCGCGAGTGGCTTGGTGGAGAAGAGCCTCAAAGGCGGGCTCATTGCAGTCGGTGGGCTGACATTGGGCGGCGGCGTGGAGACTGTCCCGAACGCCGTTGCCTTAGCTGAGGTAGCCGTCGAGAAAGGTGCCACCATCCTCTTGGTGCCCATCTCCGCCCGCCGTCAGCTGAACGATCTCTCCGACGACATGGCCACGCGGATCAGCCTGCTCTACTACAGCGACGCTCGGGAGGCGCTGATCAAGGCGCTGGGGGACTGAATGCCGGGCGCCGTCCTGGTCTTGCTTCCGGTCGGGCCGGGAGGGATCTAGTTCCGGAGACGACTAGGGCTTTTCCCGTTCGAGCCGGATCCGGACGCACGCTGTCCTGCTGTCGTGTTGACCCGCTCAGCCACCGGGCCTGAGGAAGGCCATCAGGTCATCACGATGATGGACTACTAGAGTTTGTTCTTGTTCCGCGTATGTGCTATGTTCCACGACAAGTTCCGCGTATTGATTGGTTCCACTACTAAGGAAACATCGTAGTAAGCGGAACACTATCTGGCTAGAATAAGGAAAGAACTGCCAATAAGTCTTTCCTTAAGTGGCTTCAAAACGAGAGCACCCTTGAACTGATGTCAACGACTGAACGCGAACTGATAACCAATCTGGCCACATGGCTGCGCAAGAGGCTGCCCCGCACCTGGAGCATTGAGGCAGACGAGTGGGAGGCCGCTTATCCCTCTCTCCAGATGCGCTGGCTCAGGCCCGACTACCGTCTCACGATCTCCACCGCTCGGGGCCGACCGATCCGGCTAGCCGTGGAAGTCAAAGCGAGCGTTTCTCCGAAGCAGGCGTTCGAGGTGGCCTCCTCGTTGAGCTCGCTGTTCCGTACGCCCGAAGCGGACGGTGTTCTCCTCTTGACGTCGTTCCTCTCGCCGCGTGCACGAGAGCTCCTTGCTGAGACATCCGTCTCGTATGCCGATGACACTGGCAACGTTCGTATCGCCGTCGATGATCCGCCTCTGTTCATCGAGACGTCCGGCCTCGACAGGCTCCCAGTACAAACCAGCGTCTACGCCAGCTCGCCCATCCGAGGGGCGTACGAGGGCCCATACCGAAGCGATCGCCGCTTGCTGCAGTCCTTCAAGGGACCGGGAGCGGCCCTGGGCGTCCGTGCCCTCGTCGACTTTCGGCCGCCGTATCGCCTGAGGGAGCTCGCCGAGCGGGCAGGCGTTTCGCTCGGCACACTTTCCCGAGTCCTTGAGTTCGCCGAAGGCGAGGTACTCATCGAACGGGAACCTCGTGGGCCAATCGTGGGGGTCGACTGGGAGCAGTTCCTGCGGCGCTGGGCGAAGGACTACTCACTCCTCGGCTCGAACCGCACTCGGATCTTCCTCGAACCCCGAGGGATCGACGCCCTGCTACCCAGGCTCCGGACTTACGCAGGTCGATACGCGCTGAGCGGCTCCCTCGCCGCTCATACCGTCGCCCCCGAGGCGCCAGTGGCGCTAGCGGTGATCTACGTCACAGCATTGGAGGCTGCAGCGGACCTGGGGCTGCGAGAGACCGAGTCGGGGGGAAACGTCATGCTCATTCAACCGTTCCCGTCGGCCCAGGGGACGCAATCCTTGTCCCCGTTCTTACGAACGAGGTTAGTTGACGGCCTCGAGTACGTCGCCCTGGCTCAGGCGGTCGTCGACCTTCTGACGAGTCCGGGCCGCGGACCTGCAGAGGCCGAGGCGCTGCTCAAGTGGATGGAGGCAAACGAAGATGCTTGGCGGATCGCCTAATCCTCTGTATGTCGAGTCTCGGGCGGCGCTGCTGGACGTCTTGGAGGCACTGGGTCCACATGCCGACCATGTCGTGCTAGTCGGCGCTCAGGCGGTCTACCTGCGATGCGATGCGATGCGGCTCGCGATAGCCCCGAGCACGAAAGACGCCGACCTTGCCTTGATCCCACCCCTCGGGACCGAGCCCGCCCTCGAGGATGCCATGAGAGCATCTGGGCTCAAGCAGCGCGGCGACGAACCAGGCGTCTGGGTCCGCGAGGGAGCCGAGGTTGATCTGCTGGTGCCGACGGGCCTAGCCGATCCGGCCGGCCGCCGCGGAGCTCGTCTTGAGGGTCACAGCCCAACAGCCGCCCGCAAAGTTCTGGGGCTCGAGGGCGCGGCCATAGACGCGGACCGAATGCGGATCTGGGCCCTGGCTCCCGGCGATACGCGCTCAGTAGTGATCCCTGTCGCGGGTCCCGCCGCTCTGCTCGTCGCCAAGATTCACAAGGTCGCCGAGAAACCGCCATCTCCGGCCCTGAGAAAAGACGCCTATGACATCTACCGCCTTCTCGTCGCGACCGACACCGAGGAGCTGGTCCGCCGAGTTCTAAAGTTGCGGGCCAGCCCACTAAGTGCGGCCGTTACCGACACCGCCCTTACTCACCTCGCCCGGCTGTTTGGCGAGCCAGCCTCGCCCGGATCGCTGATGGCAGGGGCCGCCGAGGAGGGCGTGGGCAACCCGGCAAACGTGGCGGCGTCCGTCAGCGCCCTCACCGCCGATCTTCTCGACGCGCTCCGCTAGAGGGAGATTGCTCAGAGCCGGTCACCGATCGTCGTCGGCGTGAGCCCACTTCGAAGAAAGGGCCGGGCCGGCATTGGTGCCAGCGGGCGGCGTAGGCCGCCCTCCCGTACGGCGTCCGGCCATCACGATAATGGGGAATATCGTGATGGGGGTGAACGGAGGCCGACCCTTCTGTGGCGAGACCGAACGACATCCCGCTTTGGGGGTCCTGCGCTCGTGTGCGTTGCTACATGGGCGTGGATCGGCGAGCGCGGGCGGCTCAGTGGGTGTCGTGACGGGCAGCCACGGTGGCGGTCTGCTCGCTTGGCCAGTTACGTTCGCTCGGCTCATATACGATACCTGAGTGTCGGAGCACACGACGAGCTAACGGAGAGGGCTGCCGGTATGGACGCACAGTTGATGCGGGCGCGAATGCGGCTTGAAGACACCTACGCTCGGCTCGCGCGGGATGAGGGCGTTCAGATGTGGCTCGAGCTCGAGGCGTCCGGCCCGGTATTCGTCAATACCGCGCGCCAGGTCCAGTGTGAGCAAAGGATCAGGGCGCTGGAACTGGTCAGCCCCCTTCCGTGGAGGATAGATCCCAAGTTGGGCGAACTGGCGGAGTTGGACCTTAGAGTTGGTCTGTCTGACAAGGTCGAGCGCGCGCAGGCTTACCTGTGGGCTGATGACTCAATGGATGTGGCTCTGCACGGCTCAATGGGCGCCGAAGCTCTGACCCTGGGCGAGTTGCCCGATGCACCGATTTGGTTCACCTTCCCGACCGACCGACTCGGGGCCTGGTGGCCTGATGGGGGAGTGGACGCCAGGACGAACAAGGTGGTGGGGATGATCCTCTGGGGTGAAGCACGGTCGGCTCTGGTGGCCGGTATCCTCGCCAGGGCTGGCGAAACACCGATACTCGACCTCCTGGGCCTTGAAGTTGGAAAGCCACCCGCGGATCGGAGTCGGGAGCTGGCCTTAGCCATGCTTCGCCTGCTTGGTGGCGCCGACCGGACAGTCGTGGTGAACGAGATGGACTTTGGGCTGGGGTCCTTCCCCAACACGCCGATCCCGCGATGCGTCAGAACCGAGGCGGCTGGCGGCAAGTAGCATGCGCCGTCTCCGACATCGTCGAAGAGCGCCGGCCACGCAGTTCTGGCGCTTGACGGAGTTGTGCCCTTCCATTCCGCTGAACATCATGCGATGATCTTCGCAGAGGGGGCCGCTGGGTCCCCAAGGAGTAGTTTGGGGGTACGCCGTGGACGCGCAAGTCAACCAGATCGTCGATCGCATTGTTGCGGCCAGGCTGGATCCGGTTCCGTCTGCAGAGGTCCAGGCGAGCGCCGATGAGCGCCTGATCATTGAAGCCTTCGTCAGCTTGACCCCCGCAGAGCGGCTGGCACTCGTTGAGCGCCTCGCGAAGGAGAACTCGCCGCTTCTGGCAACCGGAACTGCCAGCTAGGCCTTCTTCCCGGGCAACCAACTTCGGTGATCCGATGTCGCCTCTGCCTTCTGCGCTGCCCGAGTTGCGCCGACAGCTCTTCGATTGCTACCCAAACGACGTCGACGAGCTTGAATACCTTTGCCGCCGAGGATGCGACGGGCTCTACGGCGAAGGTCATATCGACATCCTGGGTCAGCTAGCGGGTCTGAGCGCGGGATCGGCCGTCGTCGAGTCCCTCCGTCTCCCCTATGTGTACCTGACTGCCTACTATCGTCTGCAGGACGACATACTCGATGGCGATCTGAGGTTTCCGGTCGAGAGCGTATTCGTCGCCCACCTGCTTTCTTTGTTCTACCGCGGTCTCGTCGGGGCGTCCCAGCGAGTGGGGCAGCAGGACCTACAGCCAGCAATCTCTTTGGTTGATCGTCGCTTGTCCGAGAACGCAGCCGCCCTCCAGTTGGAAGCAAACCTCAGGGGTGGGGTACATCACTCGTACGACGAAGAACGCCATGCGGCGATCGGCCGGTCTAACTCGACCTTCCTCTTCTACGAGTTGCTGTGCCTTGTCGCGGGGCGAGATCGCGAGTCGCAGGTTGTCCATCTGCTCGAGGAACTCGTGTGCACGATGCAGTGGGGAGATGACCTCGGCGACTGGGAAGAGGACTTTCGGGACCGCAACTACACACATGTCATCCAGGCGGTGTTCACGCGCCTGCACAACGAAGAACCTACCCTCGAAGAAATGCGGAGTTGTCTCTACGGCACTGGTTTGTACGAAGATCTAGTGTCGGAGATCGCGAGAACGTTGGGCGAAATCGAGTCAGGTTTTGCGCGATTGCAGAACTGCGATCCGAGCGGTGCCATCGCATGGACCGCGGCGAACAAGTCAAAGGCCGTTCAGCTGCTTCGTGGAATGGTCCAGACGAAGGTCGGGCGACTGGCAGCGGTAGGCGCACTGACAGTCTCGTGACCTACATTGTCCGCGAGTCTGTCGGCGACTATCGGCAGTTCCAGATGATGTTCAGGGCAGTGGCGCACCAGAAGGAGTACCAGCAGGACATTGGTCCGTTCTGGTGGTGCCTAGCCGAACTCATCAAGCCCCTCGCGTTCCTCTGGGTTCGGCATCTACGCACCGTCATCTGGACTGTGGAGGATGACGGACGGCTGCTTGCGGGGCTCACCATGACGAGATCGGAGCTTGGGCTCCCAGTAGTCCCTCCATCAGGTCCGGCCAAGGCAAGGGCTGTTCGGTTGATCCACGCTCGAGCAGTCCGGTTCGGACGGGAGCACCCAGGCGCATTCGTTCGGACAAGCAATCCGGGGATCTTCCGCACGCTTCGAGCTCTCGGCATGACCGAGAATCAGAGTCGCCCCGAGTACGTCATCACGCTTCTTCTGGGGCCTTTTCGGATGTCCTTTATCAGCCGTAACAGGCAGCGATGGGCGGCGATGGCGCACGTCCGCGCAGTTCGACTCGTACGGTTTGACGTTCCCGAGGATCCAACGGGAACGGCCTTCGTGTGAGCAAGGCTCGAGTCGCGACGTTAGCTGCCAACCGACGGACCAAGCAGTCCCAGATCGACGTCTGTCTGCGGTTTCAGGTTGAATACACCACCCGGACGACGGGCCTTGAGAAGGTGGACCTTCCCTATGAGGCAATGCCAGACTCAAGCCTTGACGGCGTCTCGATGGTCGCTCGCATTCTCGGCAAGCCCTTAACGGCGCCGTTCCTGATCGGGGCGATGACGGGCGGGGCGCGTCGATCTGCACGTATCAACCGCAACCTGGCTCAAGCGGCAGAGGCGCTCGGAGTGGGCATGATGCTCGGCTCCCAGCGCGTCATGCTCGATGACGAACGGAAGTCTGACGGCTTCCTCGTACGCGACATTGCGCCCAACGCGCTGCTGCTGGGGAATCTGGGCCTAACCAGCCTGCGTGGACCCAGCGCAGTCGCTGACATTAGGCATCTGATCGACATGACCCAGGTTGACGCTTTTGCGATCTACTCCAACGCCCTTCAAGAAGCTGTTCAGCGCGATGGTCAGACCGACTTCCGAGGTCTTGCCGCCCAGCTGGCTTCCCTCACGGACAGCATCCCGGTCCCGTTGGTCCTCAAGGAGGTTGGACACGGCCTCGGCGTGGGCGCCGTCAAGGCTGCTGTGGATGCCGGGTTCGCGGCTGTTGACGTGGCGGGGGCTGGCGGAACCGCATGGGGACGGGTCGAAGAGTTCATGCGCTACGGAGAAGTCCGTCATCTGGCCGTCGCCGAGATGGGTATTCCCACGGCCGCAGCCATTGTTGACGCTCGCCGGGCTTGCCCTGAAACGACGCTGATCGCGTCTGGTGGTATTCGCAGTGGCGTTGACGCGGCAAAGGCGATTGCGCTGGGTGCAGATGCTGTCGCGGTCGCACTCCCTCTGCTAGGACCAGCCATGACATCAGCGAAGGCCGTTATCCGGTGGATCGAGGCGTTCCTTTGGGAGCTGCGGGTTGCGATGCACTGCGCTGGCGCTCGATCACTAACTGATCTGCGATCGCTCGCTCTGCGCCCGACCAATGGGCTGCTTCTGCAGCCAACGTGGGAGTCGTGAATCCCGGGCCAGGACCCGACGCACATTCGGACCTAGGAAGCCCAAGCCGGGCGACCATCTTCCCCGCTCGGTCCCGACTGCTCCGTGTCTTGGCCTCGTTGGTGCTCGGCTGCGTCTTGGTGGTACTGGTGTACCGCACTCTTCCTGGCTTCAACCTGCCAGGCGCAATCGTGGCCGTGCGCGATGGCGATCTCCTTCTCGTACTGGCATCTGTCGGGGTCTACTACCTCGGGTTCTACTTACGCGGGTGGCGTTGGTCGGTACTCCTAGAAACCCAGGGCCTGGTAGTGAGGCCCTTGAAATGCGCCAGCACGGTCGTATTGGCCTCTGGGTTCAATGCCCTTGTCTTCGGAGGGTTGGGCGACCTGTTGCGGGCCTATCTCATCAAGTCGTCGGCTTCCCGATCAGGGTCATTCACAGCGGCGATTGGCACCATCGTGGTCGAGCGGGTGCTCGATCCGTTTGCCATCCTTGCGGTACTCCTTTGTTGCCTGTTGGTGAGTCAGCAGCCGCTCGGTGCTCCGATCGTCGTCGGAGTCCTCGGTCTGGGGCTGATCGCCGCCCTGGTCGGCGTAGCCTTCATCGTGGCGCTGAGAACCATTCCGCCGAGGACCGTCGCGCGATTGACTCGGCTTCCCATGTCTGAGGTCGTCCACGAGTCCTTGTGGAAAGCAGTCTCGAGTTGTTGGCAGGGGATGCCGACTGCGCGCTTCTTTGCGCTATCTGCCGGAGTTTGGCTGACTGAGGCGCTGCGAACCTACTTTGTCGTCCAGGCACTGAGTCTCCCCGGGGCGCACTTGTCTCTGGGTCAGGCCGCGACGGTCGCACTCGCTAGCTCGCTGCTGTCCACAATCCAACTGACGCCAGCGGGCTTAGGAGTGATCGAAGCCGGGGCCATCGGCATCCTGACGATTGGCTTCTCCGTTCCCGCCGCTGCGGCAGGCTCGGTCGTCCTATTGGACAGATCCGTGGCCGTTGCCTCGGTGGTCTTCGTCGCGGGTGGGATCCTCGTGAAGGCGCAAGCGGCGAAGCTCATAAATGCGCCGGCTGGCTTCGGACGGGGTGCTCTGAAACGGGACCGGTCTCGGCGAGGAGATGATCAGGGCGATTGAGGCTCGCGATCTGGGCGTTCTTCCGGTAGGAGCCGGCCACCCGACCCGAGAGCCCAACCCCCCCCCTCCTACATGAACCTTCTCCGCAGATCTCATGGTCATAAGAGCGGCCGCAAGCCAGCCTGAGGGTTTGTGAATCCAGCTAGTCGAACCTGAACCCAAACAGGCCGCCATTCTCGTTCGTGTCCGTCAGCTTGACGTCGACCATGTACGGCGAGCGGTCAAAGGCCCCCTCGCTCTCCACTGAGCCAAGGAAGTCGGAGTTCATGGTGACGACATACTGGAAGCCGAGTTGCTCAGCTAGCCGGGCTCCGATGAGGAGGCACGAGGCGACCTGTCGGTGGTCCACCGCGTCAAAGAGGTGGCTGTCATGGACGAGCAGCCCAGGGGCCCGCCCTGACTCCATCGCGTTGACCAGACAAACAATGTCGAGGAGGAACGTCTCGACGCCGCGTATGCCATCACTGGCGTCTCCGTCAATCTCAGGGTTGACTTTCAGTGCCCCTTTCGTCGTTGCGGAGATCAGCAGGCGGGCTTGGCGGTCGTCGTAGATCTCGGCCCCAAGTTCGTTGAACAGTGCGATCGGACGTTCCAGGCTGCTGCCGCGCTCTTCGATCTCGCCGCGTAGCGCCGAAACCGTCTCTGCGGTCTGCATCCTCAATGTCGTGTCGATCTTGTTGATGGATGACGCCGAGTCGAGACGACGCTCGAGGTCCGCGACGCGAGCCTCGAGGTCGGCGAGGGAACGCTGGGCTTCAAGGAATGTGTCCAGAGCGACCGAGCTTCCGAGCAGTCGCATGACGCCCATACGTTGCTCATCCAGCGAGGCACGTTCCGAGACAACGGCCGCGAGTCGCTCCTTCACCGATCGCTGCTCTTGCTCCAGAAACGAACGCCTATTCCGGACTACCGACGCATGGAACTCCGCCACCTCCTCGAACCGGCGTTCAACCGAGTCCGGCAACAGGAGCTTCACCTCGGC
>CAAGKR010112063.1_pt1 | contig 11388 bp, 10 predicted proteins | sample 2556971 | NCBI WGS metagenome assembly CAAGKR01 (sample SAMEA5207829, study PRJEB30636) | soil metagenome | biome: forest; feature: boreal; material: soil | place: USA | collected 2011-09 | depth 1 m
AAGACGCCGAACGCGCGATCGAATTCTTGAACGTCAAAGAGGTCGGGCGGGCGACATTCTTGCCGCTCGATACGCTAAAGAACCGCACCGGCCGCGAAGTGACGGCCGAGCTGCGGGGCATGAAGGGCATCATCGGGTACGCGCATACGCTGGTACGCACTGCGCCGCAGTACGAAAGCATCGTGCGCTTTTTGGTCGGCAGCGTGCTGCTCGTCGACACGCTGCAAACCGGAATCGATCTCGTGCGCAATCGCGGATTTCGCGACACGATCGTCACGCTCTCGGGCGAACAGATTGCCGGCGGCGGTGCGATCACGGGAGGCCGCTACAAACGCGAGCGCTCCATTCTGTCGCGGCGCGCGCAAGCGCAGACGCTGCGCGAACGCCTGGCCGAAATGCGCGCACACCTGCAGCAACTCGAAGCACAGCTGGCGCAGACTTCGAATCAATCCGTCAGCGCGATCGAGCGGCGCGACGCGGCCAAAGAATTGTTCACGCGGACTGAGCTGAATCTCGCCGAGGTGCGCGGCGAAATGGCGACGGCTGCTGCGGAAGCCGAACGCATGCAACAAGATTTCGCAGCCGCGCAGGCTCGCATTGCGGAGCTGCAGGCTTCAAGCGAAAGCGCCCGCGCTCGCGAACTCGAATTCGAAACGCCCGCCGAAGAGGGCGACGACGCCGACCGCGCGCGGCTGGAAACCCGTTTGCGCGAAGCGCGGGAACGGATCGGCCAGGCGGAAGCGGCGCAAGCGCAAGCGGCGCGCGTGGCCGGCGATCTGCGCGAACGGCAGGCGGCATTGGGTGCGGAGGACCACGCCGCGAGAGCGCGCTTCGGACTCATCGACGCGGACGTCGAGCGCGCGCGCACGGCCCGCGCACAGATGCACGCCGACATCGCACACTTGAACGCGCTGGTTCAGACCGGCGCAACGCAGCTGGAAACGCTGCGCGCCGCGGTTGCCGAAACCGACGCGAGCTTTGAGGCGGCGCGCCGCGAGCGCGAAACGCTGTCGGATCGCGTCACGCAGCTGGAGTCGGACATGCGCACCGCCGAACTCGAAGAGCGCGACATTGCCGCGGGCGGCGAGAGCCACCGCATGCGCCTCGCGGAGATCGAAGCCGAACTCGGCATGCTCGTTTCACAGTTCGCACAGAATCCGGCCACTGACGAAGAGTGCCGCGAAGTCGAAGAACGGTACAAAGACGAACCCGATGAGGTAACGGTCGACCTTCCGCGCTTGCGCGAAGAGCTGGCGCGTCTCTCTAACGTCAACCTCAACGCGGAAGCGGATCGTGAAGAGCTCTCGCAGCGCGAACAGTTCTTGCGCGCACAGCTCGACGATCTGGCGAAGGCTCGCGAGACGCTTCTGCAGTCGATCGCCGAGATCGAATTGCTGACGCAAGCGCAGTTCAACGAGACCTTCGAACTGGTTGCCGCGGCCTTCACCGAGATGTATGCCCGGCTGATCGGCGGCGGCGAAGCTCGCATGTGGCAGACGAACCCGGAGAATCTCTCCGAAACGGGCATTGAAATCTCCGTGCAGCCTCCGGGCAAGAAGTTGATGCCGCTGGCCGCGCTCTCCGGCGGCGAGCGCGCGCTCACGGCCGCCGCGCTGATCTTCGCGCTGATCACCGTGCGTCCGTCGCCGTTCTATTTGCTCGACGAAGTCGACGCCGCGCTGGACGATGCGAACGTCGAGCGCTTTTCGAAGATGGTGCGCGAGCTGGCGAGCGAGTCGCAAATGGTGATCGTGACCCACAACAAGCAGACGATGGAACTCGCCGATCGACTTTACGGCGTGACGATGCGCGAAGCGGGAATCAGTGCGATCGTTTCCGCGGAGCTGCGCGAAGACGACCGGCGGGCGGAGGCCGCCATTGCCTGAGGCGGCGCTTTTTTCACTTTCCGACAAAACCGGTGCGCGCGAACTAGCCAAAGCGCTTGTCGGTCGCGGCGGCGCGATCTACGCCACGAGCGGTACGCGCGAAGTGCTGGCGGCAAATGATATTCCGTCGCACGACGTCGAGGAGATCACCGGCTTCCCTCCACTATTCGGCGGACTCATCAAGACGCTGCATCCCAAACTTCTCGGCGCGATTCTCTTCGATCGCGACGACGCGGGCCACCGCGCTCAGGCGCGCCAGTACGGCATCCACGCATTTTCGGTCGTCGCCGTTAATCTCTATCCGTTCGAAAAGATCGACATCGGCGGCGTGGCGCTGCTGCGCGCGGCGGCAAAAAATTACCGTCACGTCACGGTGCTCAGCCACCCCTCGCAGTACGGTGCATTCTTGGAAGCGTTAAACCATGGCGGCTTGGACGAGGCCGCGCGTAAGAAGCTTGCCGTTCGCGCGTTCGAATGCGCGGCGGAGTATGACGCCGCGATCGCGCGACATCTCACGCAAGGCGAAGAGAACGCTGAGGAACTGCCCGGAGCGTTGACTGTCGCCATGCCGCTCGCGCAGCAATTGCGCTATGGCGAAAACCCGCAGCTGCGCGCGGCGTTTTATCTGGGCAGCTCGCGGCGCGTGCCCGAGCAATTGCACGGCAAGGCGCTCAGTTACAACAACTTGCTCGATCTCGACGCGACGCTGCGCTTGCTCTCGCGCGCCGCGCTCGGCGCGGAGTTCGGTTCGCAGCGGGAGCGGTTTGCGCGCGCCGCGATCGTCAAGCATACGGTTCCGTGCGGCGTTGCCCAGCGCTCGACGGTGCAAAAAGCCATCGGCGAAGCGCTCGAGGCCGATCCGATCTCCGCCTACGGCGGCATTTTGGCGACGGACGGCCCGATCGATCTGCCGGCAGCGCAAACGCTGGCGCCGTTTTTCCTCGAAATCGTCGCGGCGCCCGAATTCGCGCCCGACGCGTTGCAACTGCTGCAGAAAAAGAAAAACTTGCGCATCATGCGCTACGATCCGCACCTGCCCGACGAGTTGCAGCGCGGGCTGCAACTGCGCAGCGCCCTGGGCGGCGTACTCGCCGAAGAAGAGGACCCGTCATTCGACGCCGAGTCGTGGCGCGTGATGAGCGCGCGTCAGCCACTTAAACAGGAGTGGCACGATCTGGCGCTCGCATGGGACGTCGTGCGCCACGTAAAGAGCAATGGTGTTGCGATCGTTAGCGACGGCGTCACGCGGGGCATCTGCGCCGGCCAAACCAATCGCGTGAGCGCGGTCCAGATCGCCGGTCAGCGCGCCGGCAAACTCGCACAAGGCGCGGCGTGCGCGAGCGACGGCTTCTTTCCGTTCCCTGATGGATTGGAAGCCGCGGCCACCGCCGGCTGTACCGCAATCATCGCCCCAAGCGGATCGGTGCGGGATCAGGAGGTCGTGCGTACCGCCGACCGGCTCGGAGTCTCGCTCGTCTTTTCAAGTCACCGGTATTTCTTGCATTAGAAACTGAGGAAACTATGTCACGCTATCTGCACACGTCGATCTTCGTCAACGACATGAAAGAATCGCTCGAGTTTTATACCGACAAACTCGGATTGAAATTACTCGAGGGACCATTGCACTATCCCGGAAATGCCGACATGGCGTTCGTCGGCCGCGACTGGAACGCGTACATAGAACTCGTCTACGACTTGGAGGATCATCCGCCTTACATCGTCGGCAACCGGTACGAACATCTGGCGATCGAAGTCGACGGGGAGCTGGGGCCCTTTGTCGCGCGGCTGAAAGAGCAAGGCGTAAAGATCATCAAAGACGTGAAGACGACGCCGAGCGGAAAAGGCTCGCTCGCGTTTGTCGAAGATCCCAACGGCATTCCGGTCGAACTGCTCAAGCCGCGCGCGCGAACCTAGCGATAAACGAATGGATCCGCGGGCGCGGAAACCGATTCGATCGAATCGGCGCGCAGCGCAATCCCTCGGTGCGCTGCACCAGCACGCCGCGCGCATGCGCCCACCCACGCTGCAATTTGGGCGGCGAGTCCAAGCGTATAGCAATCGGCGCCGCGTCTGCGCGGCAGCACGTGATCGCATAACGCACCAGCGCCGTGACGCTTCCCGTGCGCGCGAGCGTTCCGGTGAAATCGATCCGCTCGCCCGCGAACGCATCCGAGAGCGTCGTTTCGGTAGCGCGGTAGACGGGCGCCGGTGCGGCGAGCACGCAGCCGGCCAGCATGATCGCCGGCGCGACGCGCAGCGCGGCGCACGTGTGTTTGCGATAACAAAACGTTAGGCACGCAAAGGCGATTGCGCACGGCCAGAGCGCGAGGGCGATCTTCGGATTGACGAGCGCCGCGCCGCCCCGCATCGCGACCAAGGCACAAGCCAGAGCAGCAAGGGCATAAGCGAGACAATCGTGGCCGTTACGCGGCCGGCGCGCGCGAACGAATGCGCGCAGATCGATGATGCCGGCAACGCACAAAAATCCGGCGGCCGCGGCCGGCGCAGCGCTTCGCGCGATCGCTGCAATGCCGATCGTCCCCAATCCGCACGGCGAGCTGACGAAAGCCGTCAGCGCGGCTGCTGCGAAGACGATCGTTTGCGGCGCGTGCGCACCAAAGATAGCCGGAAAGAGCGGGACGAAGATTGCGCCGGCGATCGCAAGCGGCCATATGCCGGCCAACTGCGCCAATACGGAATTCCCGGTGTGCGCGCACTCGCGCTTGCGCAGCGCGCATTCGGTGAGGATTGCGCCGCCCAAGCGCGCCGCGGCAACGAGCGGCCCAAAGGTTATCCACGCCGCGGCCGCCGCCGGCAACGAACGCGCTGAAGGGCCCGCACCGCAGCCGCATCCCAGGTAGGCGGCAACACGTTCGCTCCAGCGCCACGGCGCGCGCAAACAGATCGCTCCGGCGAGTACGAACGGCGCGCTTTCGAGCAGCATCGCGGCGGCATTGACGACGATTGCGCTCACCACGCGCATCAATCACGTGCTCACGGGTCAATCGCTAGGGGCAGGTCCGGCCCGAGGACCTTTTAAAGACTGCGCCATGCCCTCGAAGCTCGCTGCGCCGCGCGGCACGCAAGACCTCATTCCGCCGGAGTCGGGACGCTGGCAAGAGCTCGAGGCACGCATTCATGCGCTCGCGCGCCGCTACGGCTACGGCGAGATCCGCACGCCGATCTTCGAATCCACGGAGCTTTTTGTGCGCGGCGTCGGCGAAACCAGCGATATCGTCGAGAAAGAGATGTACACGTTTCTCGACAAGAGCGAGCGCAGCATGACGCTGCGGCCCGAATGGACTGCGCCGGTCGTGCGCGCGGCGCTTCAGCACGGACTTTTCACGCAAGGCGCCCAGCGGCTCTACTATATGGGCCCAATCTTTCGGTACGAACGTCCGCAAGCGGGCCGCTACCGCCAGTCGCATCAATTCGGAGTCGAATGCACCGGCTTCAGCGAGCCGGAAGCCGACGCCGAGGTGATCTCCCTGGCTTGGGATCTGCTGCAAGAGTATGCGATCCGCGGCTTCGCGCTCCATCTGAATTCGATCGGCGACGAAAACTGCCGCCCGCAATACCGCGATGCGTTGCGTTCGCATTTTGCGCCGCACCGCGAGTCGCTCAGCGCCGATTCGCAGCGGCGGTTGGAACGCAATCCCTTGCGTGTGCTCGACAGCAAGGCGCCCGAAGATCAACCCTTCGTTACAAATGCGCCGCAGTTCGAAAGTTTTTTGTGCGCGGATTGCCGCGCGCACTTTGAGGGCGTCAAACGCGCGTTAGATGCGATCGGCGTTCCTTACACGATCGACGCGAAGATCGTGCGCGGTCTCGACTACTACACGCGGACTGTTTTTGAATTCGTTTCCGACGTGCTCGGCGCGCAGAATACGATCTGCGCCGGCGGGCGCTACGACGGCCTCGTCGGGTCGCTCGGCGGCCCCGATGTGCCGGCGGTCGGCTTCGCGCTAGGAATGGAGCGCTTTCTCACGGTCATCGCCATCGGGTCGAATGAAGAAGCCCGGCGCGAAGGCGTCCAGGCGATCGCGATCGGATCGAAAGCGCTGCAAGAACTGCTGCCGCTGGTGGCTGGGCTGCGGCGCGGCGGCGGCGGGCCGGTCTTCATCGACTACGGTGATCGCAAACTGGTGCCCCAGCTCAAGATTGCCGATCGCAACAATGCACGGTATGCCCTAATCCTGGGCGAGAAAGAACTGGCTGAGAAGCAGATCGTTTTGCGCGACCTGGTGACGCGAATGGACCGGACTTTGCCCTTCGGAAAAGATACTCTGGAGGCACTCGGTGAAATGAGAGAGTGATGGACGAGGAGCAGACGCTTAAAGATCTCCTGGAGATCATGCACGAGAACGATCTGGACGCGCTCAAGGTCAAGGTGGGCGACGCGATCTTTGAATTGGTTCGGCGCGACCCGGGAGCCGCTACGGCTCCGCCCGCGCCTGCCCCCAGCGCTCCAGGCGCGGCGCCCCAAGGTGCGCCTGCCGCCTCTGCCAACGTGAAAAAAGTGACCGCGCCGCTGGTGGGCGTATTCTACCGCTCCGCCGCGCCCGACGCCGAGTCGTTCGTGAAAGAAGGCGATCGCGTCGAGCCCGGCCAGGTGCTCTGCATCCTGGAAGCGATGAAGCTGTTCAACGAGATCACGAGCGACTATGCGGGCATCGTGACGCGCATCGTTCCGGAGAACGGCGAGTTGGTCTCGCTCGGTCAGGAACTCTTTTGGATCGAACCATAGACGTACGCGGCCGTCGCGGCTACGACGAACTGATCGCCGACCGGCGCGGGATCTTGGACGCACCGCACTACCGCTTGCAAGTCGAAGCCATTGCCGATACGATCGTCAAGGCGCTGCGGCGCGGCAACAAAGTCTTGTGGATGGGCAACGGCGGCAGCGCCGCCGAGGCGCAGCACATGGCCGCCGAACTCAGCGGCCGCTTCTTGCGCGAACGCCCCGGTCTTTATAGCGAAGCGTTGAGCGTCAACACGTCCGCGCTGACTGCGATCGGCAACGATTTCGGATTCGATCAAGTTTTTGCGCGCCAGATCGAAGCATTCGTTCAGCCGGGCGACGTGGTGATCGGTTTGACGACCAGCGGAGAGTCGAAGAACATCGTGCTCGCATTCCAAGAGGCTCAGCGGCGCGACGCGGTGACCGTCGCGTTCACCGGAAACGGCGGCGGCGCAGTCGCGCAGATCGCCGATCTCGTTTTGCTCGGCCCCGACGGCTACTCGGCAATCGTGCAAGAGGTGCACCAAACGATGGCGCACATCGTCTGCGATCTGGTCGAACAGCGCGTGATCTTCGAAACGTAATGAGCCGTACGCAGACGCTCGCACCCCCGGACGCGCACACCCTGTTCGAGCGCATGCGCGAGCGGCGTGTGCTCGTTGTCGGCGACGTGATGGTCGACGAATGGATCTGGGGCAGCGTCAGCCGCATTTCGCCCGAAGCGCCCGTGCCGGTCGTCGCAGTGAGCGATCATTCATTCACGCTGGGCGGCGCCGGCAACGTTGCGAATAACCTGTGCGCGCTGGGCGCGCGCGTGGCGTTTGCGGGCGCCGTCGGAGCCGACGGGTTTGCGCATTACGTTGCCGACCTGCTCGCGGACGAAGGCGTCGGCAGCGAAGGTTTGGTGACGATCTCGGATCGACCGACGACGCGCAAGACCCGCGTGGTCGCGCACAATCAGCAGGTCGTGCGCGCCGATTGGGAGTGCACGTCGGCGCTCGACGCGGCCGATCGCGAGCGCTTAGAAAAGATTGTGGCGCGCGAAGCCGCGCAGGCCGACGCCGTCGTGCTCAGCGATTACGCCAAAGGACTTTTTTCACGCGAGCTGGTTGAAGCCGCGCTCGCCTGTCCGATCGTCGTCGCCGATCCAAAGCCGCAAAACCTCGACCTCTTTGCGGGCGTGACGTGCGTCGCTCCCAACGCGCACGAGGCCGAAGAAGCGACCGGTATCGCGATCAGCAGCGATGCGTCGGTCGAGCGGGCCGGCGAAGCTTTATTGAAGCGGCTGCGTTGCCGGTATGTTGTGATCACACGCGGCGAACACGGCATGTCGCTGGTCGGCAAAGACGGCGAGAAGCTGCACGTTCCGTCGGTCGCGCGCACCGTTTTCGACGTCAGCGGCGCGGGGGATACCGTGACGGCCGTGCTTTCGCTCGCGCTAGCGGCGGGTGCGCCGATTGAGTTCGCCCTCCAGCTCGCGAATTTCGCAGCGGGCGCAGTGGTAGAAAAACTCGGAACGGCCACGGCCTTACCCGGTGAGATACTGGCGCTCGTCGAGCACGGTACGCCGGCGCGCGATGAACGCTGACCAATTCTACGGGTCGCTGCTAACGGCCGAGGCTGCAGTCGCCTGGCGCGAAGCGCTGCGCAAGGAAAAAAAGCGCGTCGTCTTCACCAACGGTGTTTTCGATCTCGTGCACGCCGGACATGTTGAGTATTTGGCTTGGGCTCGCGCGCAGGGCGATGCGCTGATCGTCGGCCTGAACACCGATGAATCGGTCCGGCGCATCAAAGGGCCGGCCCGGCCTGTTCAGCCGTTCGCGGATCGCGCGCGCGTCTTGACGGCTCTGCGCAGCGTTGACGCCGTCGTCGGATTTGCCGAGCGGACTCCCGAGGTACTGATCGACAAGCTGCGCCCGGACGTGCACGTCAAGAGCGCGCAGTATCGCGAGGAAGAGCTGCCCGAACGCGACGTCGTGCTGCAGCACGGCGGCGTCATCAAACTCGCTCCGCACGTCGAAGGCGCTAGCACGACCGATCTGATCGCGCGCATATTAAAGCTGTACGGCGAGTGAGACTAGCGATCACATGCAACGGCCCGGGCGAAACGGCGGGCTGGCTGCGCCCGCTGCTGCGCGAGCTCTATGCGCTCCAGCCCGCGGCCGACGTGCACGTCTTCTACGTTCCGGATGATTACGCAACGGGAGCCGAACCGCGATACGTGCGCGAGATGTTTCCTCAAGCGCATGTGTATGACGTCAAGACGTATCTCGCGGCGGCGTTTGGCAGGCCGATTGCGGGCTTGCCGGATCACTTCGATCTGATACTCTATTTAGGCGGAGACTTGATGCATGCGGCGCGTCTGCATCGCAGATTGGGCGGCAGCTTTGCAACCTATCGCTTCACGCGGCGTAAGTACGCGCGCGTTACCGAGCGCGCGTTCGCGATCGATGCGAAGAACGCGGCCGAGCTGATCGCAGCCGGGATCGAGTCCGAGCGCGTCCGGGTCACCGGCAATCTCGCGATCGACGGCGCGCTCGTTGAGGCTGTTGCCGCACTCGAACCGGGAGCGCCCACGGACGGTATGCTTTTCATGCCGGGCTCGCGCGACTATGAAGTGGAGAATCTCGTACCGTTCTTCTTTACGGCGGCTCTGGCGATCCGGCGCGAGGATCCGAACCTGCCGATTGCGTTCGGCATCTCGCCGTTCACGCAGCTCGACGAGGTGCGCGCGGCGATCGAGCGCGGCGGCCGACCTCGCATGTTTTCCAAACCCGGAAAGTTGGTCGAGACTCCCGCGGGAGCGGAATTGACGTCGCTGGACGGCAGCCAGCGCTTTCCCATTCTGCGTAACGCACTGGCGGCGGCAAAGCGGGCGCGGCTGGCGATAACGATACCGGGAACCAAAGTCATCGAACTCGCCGCGATCGGCACGCCCGTCATCGCGTGCACGCCGCTCAACATTCCGGAAGCGGTGACGATAAACGGCCCGCTCACCTATCTCAATCGCATTCCGCTGATCGGCGTCCCGCTCAAACGCGCGGTTGTGACCGGCGTTTCGAGGAGCTTTCGTTTTCATACGCAGCCGAATATGGACGCCGGCCGTGAGGTCGTGCGAGAGTTGCACGGCACGCTGACGCCCGGCCGCGTGGCGCGCGTCGCGCTACAGTCTTGGAACGATGCGGCGTGGCTGGCGGAATCGTCGCAGGCCCTGCGCAGCCTTTACACCGAACACCTCGGCGCCGCCGGCCGCATCGCTCGCGGCTTGCTCGAGGTACATCAATAAATGCGGCTCTCAGTCATCATCGCCACGAAAGATCGCGCGGAGTATTTGGATCGCGCGCTCGAATCGCTCGGCAAGCAGATCGGCGCGCCATCCTTCGAGGTGATCGTCGTCGATAATGGGTCCACCGATGCTACGCCGCAAATCGTGGAGCGCGCGCGCAGCCAGCATGCCTTCGAGGTCGTCTACGTTTTCGAAGAGCGGCCCAATCGCGGCGCGGCGCGCAATCGCGGAATCGCCGTCGCGAACGGTCACTTGGTCGTGTTCTGCGATGACGACGTGTACGCGCCGCCCGGCTGGCTCGCCGCGCACGAAGCCGCGCACGAGTCGAGCAACTTGATCGTCAACGGGCCGATCGTGAACGTCCCGTCGTACCACGAACGCCCGAAGCCGGTGCTTGCGAATTATTCCCGCGCAGTTCTTTGCACGTGCAACGTTTCGATTCCGCGCAGTTCGCTGCGCGCAGTCGGCGGTTTCGACGAGCAGTTTCACCTCTACGGCTGGGAAGACACCGAGCTGGGCGTGCGGCTGCGCCGCGCCGGATTGCGATCGAAGTTTGCTTGGGACGCATACATATGGCACATCAAGCCCGCGAGCGACGTAACGCTGGAATCCGAAATGCGCAAAGCGCTGGAGAAAGCCCGCATGGCCGTGCGTTTCGTGCGCAAAGACCCAAGTATGCGCGTGCGCACGGCGACCGGCGCGCACCCAGCCAACCTGTTGCGCGCCAAAGTGCTCGAGCGGCTCCTGCCCTGGTACGCCGGCGCGGCCACCGATAACCGTCTGCCGGCGCCGGTGCGCGCGCTCGCGCGCTCGCAGCTGCTCGACGGCATCTACACGGTGGAGTTGGCCCGCGCGCTGAATTCGCAGGCGTGAGCGTGGGGCGCGCGTTGATCTACTGCGCGGGCGGTGGAATAGGCGATTCGCTAATGGCCTCGGTGCTGGCGCAAGCGTTGAAGCCGCGGTATAGCACCGTCGATGCGTTGACTTTGCCCTCCCACCGGCAGGCGCTCGAGCGCGTGCCGGAATTCTCTGCGGTTCTGATCGACGACGGACGCGATGAGCGCGCGCTCGCCGAGGAATTGGCGAAGCGGGAGTACGACGTTGCGATCGTCACGTGGGCGACGCCGCATACCGCGCGCGTTCCGCAGCTCGCCAAGATTCCCGTGCGCGTCGGACAAGCCAATCGCTTGTACTCCTGGCGATTCACACACAAAGTTGCCGTGCGCAGCGAACGCGGCGACGTTACGACGCATTGGTCGCAGATTTTGCTCGACTACGCGCGCGCGATCGACTGCGATGCGCCGGACGCAACGGTGCATTTTCAGCCGACGGAGGCGGACGAATGTGAAGCGGAGGCGCTTTGCACCGAACTCGGTCTGGCAACCGGTGGTTTTGTCATCGTTCATCCCGCCAACGCGGTCGCGAGCGAGCGCGGAATCTGGCCGCTGGAAGGCTGGAGTGCGCTCGTGCGCGAG
>CAAGKR010011771.1_pt1 | contig 11384 bp, 7 predicted proteins | sample 2556971 | NCBI WGS metagenome assembly CAAGKR01 (sample SAMEA5207829, study PRJEB30636) | soil metagenome | biome: forest; feature: boreal; material: soil | place: USA | collected 2011-09 | depth 1 m
GGGCGCAAGCGCATGGGATCCGCGATTCCCAAGATCAAACGACAGTCAGGCGCTTGCGGCCCTTCTTGCGGCGGGAGGCAAGCACCTTGCGGCCGCCCCTTGTGGACCGTCGGGCGCGGTACCCGATTTTCCGGGCTCGTTTCTTGCGGTGTGGGCGGAAAGTGGGTTGCATGGATTCGAGGCGTTTAAGAGTCGACTGAAGTGCCTTACGGACGGGGGGGTGTCAAGGGCGCGATTGATGGGGCGGTGGGTCAGTTTGGAATCATTCTGATGGTCTTAAGCCACGCCTCCAACAACTGAGGCCAAGCCGTCACCGGAAACTGGGTGCGCCGCAGTCCAAACGCGTGGCCGCCTTGCGCGTACAAATGCATCTCAACAGGAATTCCGGCCGCCTTTAGTGCCATGTAATAGGAGAGCGAATCCTCGACCCGGTCCTCGTGATCATCCTCGTCCTGCAGCAGGAATGTTGGCGGCGTCTGATCAGTTATATGAGTCTGAATGTCCGGATTCAGAGCGACGCTGTTGTCGGCCAGTGACAGATGTCCCGGATAAATTGCTATCGCAAAATCCGGACGGCAGCTCTCACGGTCGGCCGCATCCATGATAGGATATATACGTTGCGCAAAATGGGTGCTCATCGCCGCCACCATATGGCCGCCGGCGGAAAATCCGAGCACTCCAATCTTGTGCGGATCGATGCGCCACTCCCCGGCATGGAAGCGCACCAACCCCAGTGTCCTTTGCGCGTCTTCGAGTGCCTGCGGCGATTTCGGGTACGGCCCTGATTTCGGGGACGAGTGCTGGTACTTCCCCGATCCACCCGGCACGCGGTATTTCAACAGCACACAAGTGACCCCCTTTGACGTTAGCCAGTCACAGGCCTCCGTGCCTTCGAGATCAATGGCCAGCTCCCAATATCCTCCTCCAGGGAATACGACGACCGCAGCGCCCGTGTTCGTTCCCCTTGGCGGGTAGACCGTCATAGTAGGCTGTGATACATTGCCCACCGCGATCCAAGGTCTGCCGGCAACTAGGGTATCCTTCCCGGTCATCTTTGCGAACTCCGGGCCTGGGACAGGCATGGGATCAGGCACAGCCCCCGGCCAAATCGGCGTTTGCGTATGCCCCGGCGACGGCTGCCAAATGAACGTTTGCGCGCTCAGGCTGCCAAAGGGAATCGCAGCGCAGAGAGCAAAGTGCCAAAGCTTCATTACGGGTGGATAGCGTCCCTCCCAATGATTTAAGGCGCAAGTCTGCGGATTATCTCATGTGCGTCATTCAAACTGACCCACTACCATTGATGGGGTGGTGTCCTGATTTGAATCAATCCGCTCCTCTAGGAAAGTCTGGCTCGGCTTGGACAAATGATGCGCCAAAGCGGCCGAAATGTTGCGGAAGGGCTCTAGGTGGATGGAGGAATCCCACTTCCTTGCGCGGGTGGGCAGACCGGTCCCAAACACAAGGCCATTTCCGACCAAGGGCGCGGCCACGCTTTGACACTTCAATATGCCGCTGCTCGGTGACAAAGTTTGGCGCTAGGCAGGAAAATTGGGGAGCAGGCCTTCCCGCAATTGGGAAAGAGTGGTCCCGAAACTGGACGATCCGAGCCGCTGCAAGACCGGACAGTGACGTGCTTCTCATTCAATATACGTGCCTTGCATGACGTTTCCCGGCTGGCACAGCCCCTGCGATAGATCTGGCGGGGCGCATCACCACAAGCTGACAATGAAACCATGAGCTCGTTGCTATACGACCTGCGGTTTGCACTGCGCAATCTGCGTCTAAGCCTTGGATTCACCGCGGTTGCGGTGCTCACGATCGGAATCGGGATCGGGGCCAACACCACGATCTTCAGCTGGCTGCGACCCCTTTTGTTCGATCCCCTGCCCGGGACTGCCGACTCGTCCCGACTGGTCGCTGTTGAGAATTTCGCCACATCCGGAAGCGAAAGAAACGACCCCCTGACCACCTCGTTCCTCGATTTTCGCGATTATCGCGACCATCTGAGGCTCGTGGACTTGACCGCAATCGGGACCGCGGTCGGACGCGGCGCCCTGGTGCTTGGGGACGACCGGAACAGCGAACGCATTTGGTGCGAATTGGTCTCCGGCAATTTCTTCGACGTCCTTGGGGTGAAGCCCGCGGCCGGACGTTTTTTTTCCATGGCGGAGCGGAGTGACTCACAGAACACCTATCCGGTTGCCATCATCAGCCATGCCTTCTGGCACACGCATTTTCACGACAACCCGTCCGCCATAGGGTCAACGCTGCGCATCAACCGTGTCTTGTTCACCATCATCGGCGTGGCGCCGGCTGATTTCCACGGGACGCAGACGGGTTTCGCCTACCAGGTCTGGGCGCCGCTCTCGATGTATGGGGCGGTGACCCACTCGGGAACGTGGATGCTGCAGGACCGCAACACACGAAACTTCACGATGCTGGCGCGATTGAAGCCGGGCGTGACCGTCGAGCAGGCACGTGACGAGATCGGCTGGCTCTCGAGGTTCATGGCGTCTGCCAACCCTGATGCCGACAAGGGCGTGGGGGCGACGGTTGTCCCCATTTGGCAGTGGCATTTCGGCTCGCAGGAGACACTGCTCAAGCCTGTGGCGATCCTGATGGCCGCCTGCGGGCTGCTGCTCCTGATCGTCTGCGCCAACATCGCGAACCTTCTCCTGGCGCGGGCCACCGGGCGGCAGAAGGAGTTCTCGGTTCGGCTGGCGCTGGGCGCGAGCCCGCGCCGGCTCGCCGGCCAACTCCTTACGGAGTCACTGCTGCTGGCATTCGCTGGATCGTTGCTCGGCTTGCTGATCGCCGGCTGGCTAGGGGGGGCGCTCAGCTGGCTTCTGCCGGCCATCTCCGGGCCGTCCATGGTCCAGCCGCCCCTCGCCCTCGACGTGCTCGGCTTCACGACGATCCTGGCAGTGGCGGTCGCCGCGATGGCAGGCGTGGCTCCCGCCCTGCACGCGGCCCGCGCAAACGTCGACGAGGTGCTGAAGGAAAGCGGGCGGTCCGGCGCCGCCGGGCCAAGGTCCCATCGTCTGCGGGGCCTTCTCGTCATTTCGGAGGTGGCGCTCGCCGTGATCGCATTGGTCGCGGCGGGAGTATTCCTGAAGAGCTTTCATGCTCTTCGCGCAATGGCCCCGGGATTCTCGCCGGAAGGGCAGGCGCTGGTGCACTTCGACTTGTCCACCGCAGGCTACTCCCAGGAACAGGCTGACTCGTTCTACAAGCGCATGACCGAGCGGCTTCAGCGGTACCCAGGCGTGACCGGGGTCAGCTACGCCGACTCGGAGCCGCTGGGTCTCCAGGGCGGGAACTGGGAGGAAGTCGAGGTGGAAGGCTACCGGCCGGGGACGGGCGAGAATATGAAGACCTTCCGCAACCTGATCGGCCCGGGATACTTCAACGTCATGAAGATTCCGCTGATCGGGGGCCGGGACTTCGACCTGCGCGACGACGCGAAGTCCCCGGGCACGATGATCGTCAGCAGGGAATTTGTGAGGCGATTCATCGCGCACGGCGATCCCATCGGGCGCAAGGTCCACGGATGGGGGAGATGGTTCACAATCGTCGGTGTGGCCGGGGACATCAAGATCCACCAGGTGAGCGAGAGCCTCCTCCCGTTTTTCTACATACCGATCAGGCAGGTTTATCGCCCCGAATACGGACTGATCTTCCATGTCCGCACCAGCGGCTCAGTCGAGGAGGCGATCGCAGCCGTCCGCCGCGAGACGGCGGCGATCGATTCGCAGCTCACGAGCTTCGACGCGCAGCCAATGGACGAATACGTGGCGGGCTCCCTCTTCGGGCTGAAGATAGCCGCGAGCATCCTGAGTATCCTGGGAGGCCTCGGCCTATCCCTGGCCGCAATGGGTCTCTACAGCGTCATGGCCTACTCTGTGGCGCAGCGAACAGGCGAGATTGGAATCCGGGTGGCCCTTGGCGCGCAGCCGTCCCACGTGGTCGCGATGGTGCTGCGCCAGGGAATGGGATTTGCCGCTGCCGGTTTGGTCATCGGCATGGTCACCGCCTGGATCGCGACGCGGCTGGTGTCGTCGACATTCATGATACTGAGCCCGTCCGACCCGGAATCCTACGTGGCCGCCGCGGTCTTCACCTTCCTTATCGCGCTGCTGGCGGTGGCGATCCCGGCCTGGAAGGCGCTTCGCGTCGATCCGATCGTGGCGCTGAGGAATCAGTAGTATCCGAGTCGTCCGACCGCTCAAGGCCCGGGAAGACCTCCCGCTCGAACCGGGCGGCAGGATCGCCGGCGGCTATTTCCCAAGACAACGGGTTTCACCCTGCCGCGAATCAGGGCACCGCCATTGATGCGTCGTCGTCGTGACTTCCGATGACGGATTGCCAGCGCGTTCGATCTGCTTCACTATCTTTCCGTCAATGTCGTTTGAGGAATTCAGGCAATCAACCGGCGGGCCACCGCCTCCAGGCCTGTCCGGGGCCCTCCTGGCGCTCTGGCATGACGCCCGCGGCGACTGGACCGCCGCGCATGAGGCGGCGCAGGGGGACGAGACTGCCAATGGAGCGTGGGTTCATGCCTATCTTCACCGCAAGGAAGGCGACGTCGGCAATGCTGCCTACTGGTACCGACGTGCCGGACGCCCGCTTTCCAGGGCCGGCCTTGAGGCCGAATGGGATCAGATTGCCGCTGACTTATTGGGGGTCGAGGGACGGTAGGGGCGCGAACTCCAGCGCAACGCACATCCGCAACAGGATGCCGACGGCTGCTGAACGAGCTCCGCGGCCGCTTGGGGCACTCTCGCCGCGCGCAGCCGGTTTCCCCAGAGGCCTCAAGAAAACTCTGGAGACTTGCCGGCTTCCGGAAGACGATACCGGAACCCCGACCCCGCGACATGTTCGAATTCGGCCGCCCCAGTTCCACCCTCCTCGCGCGCGTTCTGCTGCCGGCTGCCGTTGCCGGCGCTTTGCCCTGCGCCATGGGTTCCTCCGTTCCGCTCGGCCTCTTCTCGAACCAGGGCGATGTCGGCTCCGTCAGCCGTCCGGTCGCCGCTTCCTACGATGCGGCCACCCATGTGTATACAATCGGCGCCAGCGGCGCGAACATCTGGGACGCCGAGGACGCCTTTGGCTTTGTGTGGAAGCCGGTCTCCGGCGACATCGCGATCGCCGCGGACATCGGCTTCGTCGCCTCGAGCAACCAGGGCCACCGCAAGGCCTGCCTCATGTTGCGGCAATCCCTGGACGCGGGCTCGGCCTACGCCGACGTTGCGGTCCATGGGGATGGCCATATCGCGCTTCAGTTCCGCGGCGAGCCCGGGGGCCCGACGCGCACCGTCCAGTGCGCGATGAAGGTTCCGCAGCGGGTGCGCCTGGAAAAAAGGGGGCCGTACGTCACTCTCTCCGTTGCGGGAAGCGATGGTTCGTTCTCCCCTTCCGGGTGTGCCGTCCGCCTGCCGCTTGACGGGCCCTTTTATGCCGGCCTCGCGGTCTGCGCCCACGACAACGCGGCTTTTGAGACGGCGACATTTGCCGCGGTCGAGCTCGGCGCGGCGCCCCCGCCCCCGCCCGCCCGGACCTCCGCGCTCGAGGTGCTTTCGCTCTCGTCCCTGGATCGCCGCGTGGTCCACCGCGCGGACGGGCGCATGGAGGCGCCGCATTTCTCGCCGGACGGGTCCGCCCTCTATTTCGACCTCGGCGGCCGGATCTATCACCTGAAGCTTCCCGCGACCGAGCCGCCTGCCGTCATCGACACCGGCCCGGCGACGCACTGCAACGACGACCACGGCCTCTCGCCCGACGGCCTTCAGCTGGCCATCAGCGACTCCACCGACGGGGGCCAGTCGCTCATGTATCTGCTGCCGGCGGGCGGCGGCACGCCCAGGCGTGTCGAGGTTCCTGGACCGGCCTATTGGCACAGCTGGTCGCCGGACGGCCAGACGCTCGCCTACTGCGCCGCCCGCAATGGCAATTATGACGTCTACACGATTCCCGTCTCCGGGGGAAAGGAAACCCGCCTGACCACCGCCCCCGGCAATGACAACGGTCCCGACTACACGGCCGACGGGCAATGGATCTATTTCCACTCCGACCGCACCGGTCGCATGCAGGTCTGGCGCATGCACGCGGACGGCTCAGGGCAGGAGCAGGTGACCGGCGATGCCTTCTACAACTGGTTCCCCCATCCCTCGCCGGACGGCCGGTGGATCGTCTATCTTTCCACCCGGGCCGCCCCGACGACCGGCCATCCGCCGGACGGGGACTATTTCCTGCGCCTGATCCCGGCTGCCGGCGGCGCCCCGCGGGAAATCGCCCGATTCTTCGGCGGCAACGGCAGCTTCAACATACCTTGCTGGTCGCGCGACAGCACACGCATCGCCTATGCGACTTTCGATCCGGTTCCCTAGCTGGCTGCCCGCCGCGCTGGGGGCAGCAATCGGCGCGACGCTGCGCGCCGACGATGCGGCGATCGCGCAGGGGAAGGCCCTGTTCACCCAGCAATGCGCCTCGTGCCATGCCCTGGCCCAGGATGGCATCGGGCCGCCGCTCGGGGGCGTCACGACGGTGCTGACTGAGGACCAATTTGTGCAGTGGGTCCACGATCCGGCGAAGGTGCTCGCTTCAGGCGACGCACGGGCCACCGCATTGCTTCGCCGCTACAAAGTGCCCATGCCCTCCCTCGCTTACCTGGACCGCGCCCAGCTGGCCGCCATCTTCGCCTTCATATCCCAGCAATCCGCGGCCCAGGAACTGACTCCGTTCGCGATCGACGCCAAGGCTTCGCAGCCGGACCTGCGCCTGATCGCGCCGGTGGAGAAGACGCGCCTCGTGGTCGAGGTGGAGGATTTTGTGCAGATCCCGCGCCTGCCCGGGCGAACACCCTATAAGGGAATCACCCTCCTGCGCCCTGATCCGCGCGAGGACCGCGCCCTGCTCATCTGCGACCTGATGGGAATTATTTACCGCGTGAAGGATCGCCAGGTGAGCGTCTTCCTGGACATGCGCGGGATCTTCCCCGACTTCGTCTGGGACCCGGGCGTGGCTACCGGCTTGGGCAGCTTTGCGCTGCATCCCGCCTTCGCCAGCAACGGCATATTCTACACGGCCCACGCCGAGACGTATCGCGGCTCCCCCTCCATCAATGCCGCCGATATTCCCGCGGATGTCCCCCGCGGCGTCACGCCTCCCCTGGAATGGGTCCTGACCGAATGGCGCCTGGCGGAGCGCACGTCGGCGACATTCGCCGGCACACATCGCGAGGTTCTGCGGTTTGTCACCCCGACCACAGCCCACGCCTCGCAGGAGATCGCCTTCGCCCCGGCGACGGATCCGCGCGATCCCGGCTACGGCCTGCTTTACATCGGCATCGGCGACGGAGGATCGGTCAATTTGAAGCGGCCGGACATGGCGGGCCACCCCAGGACCCTGCTCGGCTCGATCATTCGGATCGACCCCGCGGGCAAGGACGGCGCCAACGGCCGCTACGGCGTCCCGGCCGACAATCCGTTCGCGCAGAGCCACGACCCGACGATTCGACGGGAGATCTGGGCCTACGGCTTTCGGAATCCCCACCGCATGAGCTGGGACCTTGCCTATGGCAAACGCATGATCGCGGTGGACATCGGCGAATCCAACGCCGAGGAGGTCAACCTGGTTGAGCGGGGCGGCTCCTACGGCTGGGGCGCCGGCATGCTCGAGGGCACGCTCCATATCGACGCGAGGACCGACGCCAAGGCCGTCCGAGCGGCGACTGCCGCCGAGTTGGCCCCCTATCGCCTGCCTTTTGGCGAATACGACCATCACGACGGCGCGGCCATCACCGGCGGATACGTTTACCACGGCCCGCTCGCGGCCCTTCGGGACAAGTATATATTCGGCGACATCGTGACGGGGCGGCTCTTTTTCATGAACATGGGACCAAACCTGACGGACCATGGCATCTACGAGCTGAACATCGTCCGTGACGGCGCCGTCACAGGCGTCAAGGCGCTGTCCCACCTCGATCGGGCACATCTGCGCATCGGTTACGACGACCGAACGGGCGACCTATTTCTCATGACCAAGGGCGATGGCATGGTCCGGAGAATAAGCGACGCGTACCAGCAGTGAGGCCGGCGGACCCGATCGGGAGCTGACTGGGTGCGGCGGTCCCCTGCACCCGTCCGCGAAATGCGCTTAGGCGGAAAGCGAGCGGCCCCGCTGCAGTCGCCAGATGATGTACGGAAGCGCCGCGATCGAGAGAATCACAAGTGAATGGAGCAGGCTGTGGGAGACGCCCTGAATGGTGGGCCCAAGGGTGAAGTCCATGCTGACATGCCCGGCTGCGCCGGGGCCGGCGGGGTGGCTCGCGTGAACCCGGGCCGCGCCGCCGGCCAATGCGACCAGCACCAGGCCAACCGCGGGCCAGACCGCCTTGAACCTTTGACGGGCGGCGATGAGCCCGATTCCCCAGCCGATGAGAACCGGCGCGCCGAAGTAGAGCGACTTGCCGACGCCAAAATAGAGAATCGCGAGCCCGTCTATTCGGACGAAGGGAGAATTTGTACCCGGCAGAAAGATGCCCCAGCCGGTCCAGAGGATCAGGCAGGCAACGAAATAGGCCCCGGCCAGGAGGAAGAGCGGCGCGAGGCCGAACGCCGCCCACGGCGCCCGGACGCACCAGGATTGAAAGTGGCGCTGCTCGGTCATCGCCCTGGAGAGGGCGTCCATCCCGCCCAGCCGCGCGAGCGCCGCGGATTCCGCGTCCGCCCGGCCGAGGCCCGAGCGCTCCTCCTCAGCCCTCAGGTCGGCCAGGTGATCGGAAAGCTCGGGCAGGTAGCGCCGCACGTGCCGCGGCGCGACGCCTGCCCGCAGCAGGCGCTCGCGCAGTTCATTGAATGGCACAGCCATGTTGCCCCCCCCTCAGCATCTTCTGGATTGCGGCCGCCAGGCTGGTCCAGGCCTCCGACAGGCCGGCCAGCCGATGCGAGCCGGCCGGCGTCACTGAATAATAGATACGGCTGCGGCCGTTGACGGTCCTGCGCAGCGACGTCAGCGCCCCATCGCGCTCAAGCCCGTGAAGCACCGGATAAACGACGCCTTCGCCGACCGCGATCACCGCCGCCGTGCGGCTGCGGATTGCCTGGACGATCTCATAGCCGTACATCTCCTCCTGCTGGAGCAGCCTGAGGATGAGGAGCTCCGGGACTCCGTTCATGAAATTCGGGTTGGTCTCTCGCGCCGCCATCGAGGTGCCACAGTACCTTGTGGTTCGAGGTATTGCAAGCCTTTGGGCGCCTCTTGCTGCCCCTGGAATCCTGCCGCTGACGGAAACCGGGATTGCGGAATGCAAGATTGGGGCAATCACGGAAGCCGTCGAGCGTTGCCATAGGCTGAGTATCCGGTAGCAGTTGGGCCACACGCATCGCTTCCCCAAGCAAGGACATCGAAACCACAAGATAACATGGCCACCCCAAAGAAAAAAACATCTGCGAAGGCGCGCACAAGTTTCAAGGACATCAGTTCAAGGAAGGACCCCAAGGGGGGAGGAAGAAAGCAAATCGGTGTGGTAAAGTGGTGAGATGCATTAAGACCGATTGATTGGCGGGAAAGGTTCCCCGCGCCGCGGATTGGCGATCGCGCGGTGACCCGGATTCAGGCATCTTGACTCGACCGAATGGCTGCGCTCACTCGATGCCCATGGGTGCCCGGGCCACTTTCCTACTCGCCGCGGCGGCGCTGGCGGCGACGGCCCGCTCCGCGGAGGTTGCGCCGCCCGCTCCCGCCCCGGTCGTCGACCCCGACATAGCGAAGATCGTCTCGGACGTCTCCGCCGAGCGGATCCAGCGCTCGATATACGTCCTCGCCAGCTTCAAGACCCGCCACACGCTTTCCGACCCGCTTCCGAGCGGCGACGGCATAGGCGGGGCGGTGTCCTGGATCCGCGCGGAATTCGAGAGGGCGTCGGCCGAGTCGGGGGGCCGGCTTAAGGTCGAGCTCGACAGCTTCGAGCAGCCCCCGGCGCCGCCCCGGATCCCGCAGCAGGTCCAGATCACGAATGTCGTCGCGACGCTCCCGGGGAGCGACCCGGATTCTGCGGGCAGGATGCTCGTCGTGAGCGGGCATTACGACTCGCGGGCGTCGAGTCCCCTGGACGCGGCAAGCCCCGCTCCGGGCGCGGACGACGACGCCTCCGGGACCGCGTCCGTCCTCGAGCTCGCGCGCGTCCTGTCGCATTTCAAGTTCCGGGCCACGATCGTCTTCCTCGCGGTCGCCGGCGAGGAGCAGGGCCTGAACGGCTCGACGCACTGGGCTCAGGGCGCCAAGGCGAGGCAGGCCGACATCGAGGCCATGCTGGACAACGATATCATCGGGAGCAGCCGGTCCGAGAGCGGAAAGGTCGACCGGGCCAGCGTCAGGCTGTTCGCGCAGGGGGTCCCGCCGGTGGCTGCGCCCGACGACGGCCTGCTTGCCCTGATCAGGGCGGGCGGCGAGAACGACACCCCGCCGCGCGAGCTCGCCCGCGCGATCAGGGAGATCGCGGCGGCCTACGTCCCGTCGATGAGCGTGCGGGTGATCTACCGGGCCGACCGGTACCTGAGGGGAGGGGACCACCTGCCGTTCCTCGAGCGCGGCTACCCGGCGGTCCGGTTCACCGAGCCCGCCGAGGACTTCCGCCGCCAGCACCAGGACGTTCGGGAGGAGAAGGGCGTCCAATATGGCGACACGATCGATCATGTCGATTTCGCCTACACGGCCGACGTGGCGCGGGTGAACGCGGCCGCGCTCGCGGTCCTCGCCCGGGCCCCCGCCCCTCCGCGGGGCGTGCAGATCGAGGCGGCGCGGCTGGAAAACGAGACGACGCTCAGGTGGGCGGCGAGTTCGGAGCCGGACCTGGCCGGCTACAGGATCGTCTGGCGCGAGACGACGTCGCCCTACTGGGAGCACGCGGTGGACGTCCCCAAGGACGCGACGCGCGCGACGGTGCCGGGCGTGTCCAAGGACAATGTCGTCTTCGGCGTCGAGGCGTTCGACGCCGCGGGCCACGCGAGCCCGGCGGTCTTTCCCTCCGCGCGCAGGACGCTCTAAAGGTTGGACTTAAGGAAGGCCTCGACCTTGGTGTAGAACTCCACCGCGTCCTCCGAGTGCGTGAAACCGTGGCCCTCGTCCTTCGCCACCATGAACTCGTAGTCCTTGTGGTATTTGTCGAGCTGCGCCTTCAGCTCCACCCACTGCGCAATGTCGACCCGGGGGTCGTTCTCCCCGTAGGCGTTGAGCAGCGGCACGCGGATCCTCTCGACAAAATTCACCGGGGAGTGGTCGAAAAGGTCCTTGGGGTCCTCGCTGATGGCCTGCCTCTGGAAGCTGAGCAGGCCTGAGTCCACGTACAGGGATTTCCGGCGGGTGAGCTCGACCAGGTCGCTCAC
>CAAGKR010205044.1_pt1 | contig 11384 bp, 10 predicted proteins | sample 2556971 | NCBI WGS metagenome assembly CAAGKR01 (sample SAMEA5207829, study PRJEB30636) | soil metagenome | biome: forest; feature: boreal; material: soil | place: USA | collected 2011-09 | depth 1 m
ACATGGGGATGCCTATGGTGCACATGCTGGAACGGATGGGGGTGAAGGTGTGTCTCGGCGCGGTGGGCAATGCGCGGGAGGCCGCGATGGGGGCACTCGACAGCCAATCAAGCTGAGTCCAGGGAGGCGGCTTCGATGCCTGTGCGGGAAAGTCAGTCTGCTCGGCACGGTCGGACTTTTGCCCTCCTACAGGAGGGAAGCCGGTTGGTCTGGATTACCGACCTGCTCCCGAACGAGTTGGCAGGATTCGTCACAGATCTCGCCGACCAGGGAGCCGCAGTAATCAAGCGGACCCTTGAGGCAGACTCCGCTCTGAGCGTTTGAGGCTAGCGCGGAACTTGCACGTCGCGCTCCTGACTCGTGAATACCCACCCGAGGTCTACGGTGGGGCCGGCACTCACGTTGAATACCTGTCGCGTGAACTGCGCCACCTTACAAAGGTATCGGTGCATTGCTGGGGAGCGCCACGGACCGAGCCGGGCGTGACGAGCCATCAGCCGTGGACCGCATTGTCGGAGCCGAAGCCAGAGTCGACGACGCTTCAGGCGATCTCGATCGATCTTGCGATGGCGGCGGCGGTCAAGGGTGTCGACCTTGTCCACAGCCACACGTGGTACGCGAACCTCGGCGGTCACCTCTCCAAGCTCATGTGGTCGATTCCACACGTCATGACCATCCACAGCCTCGAGCCGCTTAGACCGTGGAAAGCCGAGCAGCTCGGCGGAGGTTACGCCCTGTCGATGTTCTGTGAGCGAACTGCGATCGAAGCCGCAGACGCTGTGATCGCCGTCTCGCAAGGGGTTCGCCAGGATGTTCTGAATTGCTATCCAGCCGTCAAAGCCGAACGCATTCACGTGATTCACAACGGAATCGATCCCGACATCTATCGGCCTCAACCGTCGCCAGAGACGCTAAGGCGCTTTGGCATCGACCCTAGCCAACCATTTGTGCTGTTCAACGGCCGGATCACAAGACAGAAAGGCCTGACATTGCTTCTCGCTGCGGCTCTCAAACTCGATCGGCAATATCAGTTGGTGATCGTGGCTAGTAGTCCGGACACGCCCGAAATCGCCGCTGAAGTGGCGGCTCTTGTCGGCCGTGTCTCCGCCGAGCGAGGCAACGTAATCTGGATCGGCCACTTCATCTCGCGCGAGGACCTGATCCATCTTCACTCGCACGCTGCGGTGTTCGTTTGCCCGTCGATCTACGAGCCTTTTGGCCTTGTGATCCTGGAGGCAATGGCCTGCGTGACGCCGGTCGTCGCCTCGCGCGTCGGCGGGATCCCGGAGATCGTGGTCGATGGTGAGACGGGTTACCTCGTGGATTACGATCCGGCTGACCTCGATGGGTTTACCAGTGCGCTGGCCGATCGCATCGAGGCGCTTCTAAGAGACACGACCATGGCCGCAAGGATGGGCAAGGCAGGACGCGAGCGTGTCCGGCAACACTTTGGGTGGCGGGCGATCGCATCTCAGACTGTCCAGCTATACGACAAGCTCCTGTCTTGAGCGCCTGGCACGGCGCTCGCCAGTTTAGCCGTGCGTTGCGCACATCGTCGCTATATAAACCAGCCCGGACGAGGCTACAAGCAAAGCCGGCTCGAAACCGCGTGCAAGACTTTGGTCGCGAGCGGCGGCACGAAGACTGTCACCAACGGTGTCGTACCCAACTCCGATCCGGTGACGCTGACCACAACGGGCACTTTCTACTGGCTGGCCTCGTACAGCGGCGACGCCAAAAACGCCGCATCCGACAGCGGCTGCGGCTCCGAGACGGAGACGGTGGTCGAAGCCTTGATCGTCGCAAAGGGAACAACCTTCAGTGCCACCGAGGGCAAGTCCTTCACGGCGCCCGTCGCGACTTTCACCGATCCTGACACCAATGCAACGGCAGCCGAGTACTCGGCCAACATCGCCTGGGGCGACGCCAGCAGCTCGGCCGGGACCATCAGCGGCAGCGCAGGCAACTTCTCCGTCTCCGGCACCCACACCTATAAGGAGGAAGGAAAGTACACGGTCACGGTGACGATCACCGACACCGACAATACCTCCAACTCCCAAACCGCGACTTCCACGGCTAACGTCGCGGACGCCGCGCTGACTGCCAGCCCGGCATGCTCAGCCACTTCACTGCAGTCCTACAACGGTCTAACGGCCACCTTTACGGATGCGGCCGGCCCCTTGTACGGAACCCTCACCGACTTCTCGGCGACCATCAATTGGGGCGATGGAACCGTCGCCACGGCTGGGACGGTGAGCGGGCCCAACGGTGGTCCCTACGCCGTGAGTGGCACACACACCTACGCCACGACCGGCACCTTCCTCATCACGACCACCATCAATGACGTGGGCGGCAGCACAGCAATGACGTACTGCACCACGCTCGGGTTCGCCTTTGCGCCAGGCGGCGGCAGCTTTGTCATCGGCGACAAGAACGCCGCGATCGGCAAGTCGGTCACTTTCTGGGGCTCGCAGTGGGCGAAGGTCAACTCCTTGAGCGGCGGGAGCGCGCCCTCAAGCTTCAAGGGCTTCGCCGAAGCTCCGCTTACTCCCGCATGCGGCGTCGGTTGGAGCTTCGACCCGGGTAACTCGACTCCACCGCCAGCCGGACCGCTCCCAGCCTACATGGGAGTGATCGTGACCAGCTCGGTGAGCATGCACGGCACCCAGACTTCGGGCAACACAGTCAACATCGTCATCGTCAAGACCAATTCCGGCTACGCGCCGGACCCGGGCCATCCGGGTACGGGCACAGTGGTGGCCGTGGTCTGCTAGCGGGCGATACCTTCGCGGGAGGGGGCGCTCCGGCGCTCCCTCCCAACGCCCAACCAGGGCCCGGGTGTGCGTTCGCGTTAGTGGCTCTGCAAACCAACCGACTCTAGCGGGACGGTGCTTGGGTCAGTCTGGAACGGAAATCCCGGCGGTCCGCCTAGACGAAGGTCGACGATCGCACAGCGAATTTCGGGAGAGCGCGTCACAGCATGGTTCGAAGAGCGTCCACTAAGGGGAGCCAAATCCGATCTCAAAGTGTGGCCTACCACGTCAGGCCCGACTCGTCACTGAATCAGTCTTGAATCAGTTTTGAATCAGTTGCCGCCTTGCTCCCTAGCGGCGAGCCAAGCATACGGCTGCAGCAAGGGAGCACTCGGCGCGTAAACCTTTACCGTCATGATGGTCAGCATCCCGGCTGTCGTGCCAAAGTTACGACCGTGGCAGATGCCCAAGAACAAATGCGGTTGCCAATGCCGGAAGCGGGGCAGGGCTCGGATTGCTACTGATAATGCCGCCCTTAGCGGGAGCAACGGTTGACAAACAACTTTTCTCGACTCCGGCGGCTGCGTCGGGCTACCTTGACCGGACTGCCGTTGCGCTGGCCTCCTCCTGCTCATCGGTGATCTTCTGGAGCTGGATGACGTGCGCTTCGAAGATTTGTCTGGCCACCTCCAGCAGCTTGTTGACTCGACGATCGCGAAGGCGGTAAAAGATGATGTTGCCTTCCCTGCGAGTGTCGACCAGGTTCTTCATCCGCAGGATGGCTAGCTGTTGGGAGACGGTCGAGGCTTCTACCGAGAGGGCCAGTTGCATCTCGGTGACACTCTTTTCTCCCTCCCGGAGGAGCTCGAGGATTCGGATTCTGGTCGGGTGCGCGAGCGCCTTGAAGAGCTCGGCCTTGAAGCTTTGCAAAGAGGGAGTCATATCTTTGAAGATTCTAAACTAGTTCATCATTTCAATTGGGGGAAACTGTCGGCCGTAAGGAAGCGATGTTGTTGCGTGGACCAGCGCAGTCTAAGTGGCAGCCACGGGTTGCCCGGAGACGTCGCAACCTGTCATCGCATGAGAGGCTAGGGTTGTTAGAATATCGCAAGATTCAAATGTACGGAACGACCTGTCAATGATTCAGGGGGTACATGCACAAAGCGTCGTCTTTATCGGTCTCGAGTCGGTCGAGGGCCTACTGCAGGGTGGACTCTGGCCGGGCCCTCAAGGCCATGCGTCCTCCGCCGAGATCACGTTCACAGGGACCCATCCCGACCGGTTGGTGGTGCGGATCGGAGAGATCCGGTCGGCAAAGAAGACCGCGTCCTGCAGCTTCCAGCTGGAATCCCCGAAGGAGCGGGCCAAGCCCAAGGTTAGAGGCACCCTTGAGTTCACAACTCCGATTCGAGGCCGTACCAAAGTCATTCTTCAGGGTATGGCAGACCGCGATCTGGTCGGCACGCTGGCGCCGACCGAGACCGTCCGGGGAGTAGCCAATGAATATGTCCGCCAACTACTGGATGAGATCGCCAGGAGGCTCGAGGAGCTGGCTACGAGCGGGCCAGCCAAGGCCAAGGTGGGTCCCTGAGGGCTGGCAGGCTATCCGCCTGGGGTGCGGCGATCGTCCACCGCGAGGGCGGGCCCGATCGGCGGCTGGAGGCGATCACGCCGACCGGTACCTCAGATCCCATTCGGTCGGTGCGCACTAACCGTAGGTGTCCGATTAATCAGGCCCGCGAGTCGCAGGCGGTAGCGCGCTGTTTGAGCATCAGGGGCGTCGGCGTCGGGACCGCAAACGTCTATCTTGTTGCCGCTCGTGGTTGGCAGACGTGACGCAAGCTGCTTCCTGGGGCAGAGGATCGGCATCTGACGTCCACGGATCGATGCATCGCCTTGGCCCAGGAGTAGACGGGACCGGGCGTTGGCCACATGAGCCCATGACTGCTCGGGCTTTTGGTTGGTCAAGCATGGCTGGACCCCGACCGTTGCCTTCGTTCGCCTTCAAGCAAGAGAGGTAGCCTTCGCCAATTGGCTAAGACACAAACGAAGAACGAAGCGAGGTTGGAAGACGAACTGACGGCGGTCGCAGAGCAGCTAATCGTCAAGGGCAAGGAGCAGGGCTACCTCACGCCCGACGACATCCTCCAGGGCTTCCCGGAGATCGACGCGCGGCCAGACCAGATCTTTCCCATCTTCGCCGCATTCAAGGAGATTGGCATCGAGGTCACCGACGGTGAGAAGGACTTCGAAGAGGTCGAGCAGATCGACGATGAGATGCTGCTCGACATCGAGATGATGGATTCGGCCTCGCTCGACGACCCGGTGCGCATGTACCTCAAGGAGATCGGGCGCGTCAGCCTGCTCACCGCCAAGGACGAGGTCGAGCTCGCCCAAGCGATCGAGGCCAAGCCGCTCCACGACGCGCTCAAGGCGCTCAACGTCCTCGAAGAGGTCGACGGGCGCCAGCGCAGCCTCGAGGAGATGCTGCCGGACATCATCGAGCGCCTGGCAAAGGTCAAGCGCAAGGGCCATCAGGCGCACATCGCGTTTGAACTGCTTTGCCTCATCGACCTCTCGAAGCTGCAGAACCTGCTCCACGCGGTCGCCGCCGAGCGCCGCCGCCAGGCGACCAACGGAGCGGTGCGACCGAGAGTCCGCGCTGAAGCACTGGAGGCCTACCGGATCGCTCGCCACCGCCTGACCGAGCGCTACGAGCGCGCGTCTAAGGCCAAGCAGCGCCTGACCGAAGCCAACCTGCGCCTGGTGGTGTCGATTGCCAAGAAGTACAACGGCCGCGGCCTGTCCTTCCTCGACCTGATCCAGGAAGGCAACATGGGCCTGATCCGCGCAGTCCAGAAGTTCGACTACCACAAGGGCTACAAGTTCTCGACCTACGCCACCTGGTGGATACGGCAGGCTGTCACCCGGGCCCTCGCCGACCAAGCACGGACGATCCGCATCCCCGTGCACATGATCGAGATCATCAACAAGCTGGTGCGCGTATCACGGCGCCTGCTCCAGGAGCTGGGCCGCGAGCCTAGCGACGAGGAGATCGGCCGGGAGATGGGGATCACGCCCGAGAAAGTGCGCGAGATCGTCAAGGTCGCCCAGGCCCCGATCTCGCTGGAGGCCCCGATCGGCGAGGAGGAGGACGCGCACCTCGGCGATTTCGTCGAGGATCACGAGGCGGTCTCACCCCCCGAGGCTGCCACGCTGACCATGCTTCAATCCGAGATCGAGCACGTCCTCGACACCCTCACGCCACGGGAGCGGCGCGTGCTCCAGCTTCGCTTCGGGCTCATCGACGACCACCAGTGCACACTTGAGGAGGTCGGCAAGCGCGTTGGGGTCACCCGCGAGCGCATCCGCCAGATCGAGGTTAAGGCGCTGCGCAAGCTTCGCCACCCCTCTCGCTCGAAGAAGCTCCGCGACTACCTGGAGTAGCCCCTTCACCTGCGGCCGCACGTCGCCCCGCAATCATCAAAAGTGCATTAACTCGAACTCGGCCAATCAACAAGGGTGCAGATCCTAGCGGCGGTTGCCCTCAGTGCCCGCGTGCAAGAACAGACCCCGTCGGGCAGCCTTGACCGCTGACGCGACGGTCATCGGGTTCAACGTCGTGAGGTGACCGGGCCCCCTCGCCGATGCCATCATGCTGGCGCCAGGCGCCGACGCGTCCCTGCTGACGGGCGATGGACTGATGCGGCCGCTTGAACCGCCAACGGGCGAGTTGCTTCGCTAGAAACCTGTAGAGCGCATCTCCACCTGAGGTTCGTGATCCTGGTCACGTACCTGGTGCTGTTCCTCTTGACGGGATCGTTGATCCTGCCGCTCAAAGCCGTGGTGTTGAACCTGCTTTCGATCTTGGCTTCCTTCGGGGCCCTGGTCTGGATTTTCCAGGACGGTCACCTGGGCTCCCAACTCGGGTTCATGCCCCAGTCGATCGACCCGAGCGTCCCGTGATCCTGTTCGCAATCGTCTTCGGGATGTCGATGGACTACGAGGTGCTGCTCGTGAGCCGCATTCACGAGGAGTACAAGCGCACAGGCAACAACAGGCATGCAATCGCAGAAGGGCTCGAGCGCAGCGGCCGCCTCATCACCGGAGCTGCAGCGATCACGGTCGCGGTGTTCCTGGCCATCGCAGTGACGCTGGACGCAGCACTGGTGCGCGCCATCATCGTGCCGGCTGTCATGAGGATCGTCGGCGACTTCAATTGGTGGGCCTCGGGCTTCCTGCGCCAGCTTCAGCAGCGCGTGGGGCTCGAAGAGCACACGCGAGATCTCGTCGAGGAGGTGGCCTAGAACCTTAACGCTGCCCTGCGCCGTAACTTCGCGGTGTGGGTTCAGGCCCGCTCTCGCCAGGCAGTCCTCTCGGCGTGGTGGAACGTCGCCCCGCGTCGAGCTTGGCGGCGCTTTGAAACGCGGTGACGCCGACCACGCCCGGTATGCCCGTCACGCGCCGGCCAATGACCTCTGCGAGGCTGAGCTCCTCTTCCGCGAAGTGGAGATGGACCACGCCTTCCTTGACCTCGATCTCCGAACCCGGGCGATTCATCGAGGGTATGTCACAGAGACTCCGGACGACCTCCCTCCGGATCGACTCATCGCTCCGGAGAAATACCTTCAGCACCTGTGCCCGGCTCACCATGCCGACCGGGCGTTGTTCGGAGTCGACCACCGGCAGCACCTTCAAGTGATGTTGAAACATCAGGCTCGCCGCGGTGGCCAGGGGCGCGCCGGCTGTGGTCGTGACCAGGCCGGCGGTCATGAGCTCGGCCGCCCTGATCGCCTTTGACTTGCCACCTGCGTGCTGCGGCCGGCTGCGAACCATGCCCTGGGCTTGCTTGGCGAGCAAATCGAACTCGGAGACGATTCCAACCAGCCTGGCGCCACGATCGACGACTGGGATCGCGCTCACCTCGTGGATGCGCATGAGATTCGCGCAGGCCTTGAAGGACGTCGAAGGCCCAACTGTGACCGGGTCCTTGGTCATGACATCGGAGACGATCCAGCTCATGGATGCTTCACCGAGTTCACCATCTCGCTGAGCGCGTTGACGTGAAAGGGCCTATCGGCCCGCCTCGGCGGGGACCTGTGTTCGGCCGGCCCCGGCGGCCCCCGGTTCAGTTTCCTGACCGGCGCCGGCCGTCCGCAGGTCGCCACCGGTCAAGGCTCTCAGCGCGTTGAGGATCACAGCCACGTCGATGGCTTCCTGGAAAAAGGCTCCCGCCACCGGCGGGAGCACTCCGAAGGTGGCGAGAACCATTCCGAATCCCGACAAGGCCATGCCGGCCAGAACGCTCTGCACAGCTATGTCGCGAGCGCGCCGCGCGATCAGCACAGCCTCCGCAACTCGGTCCAGCCGGTCGACGACGATGACCGCATCAGCCGCCTCCGATGAGGCCGTCGCCCCCCGTGCTCCCATGGCGATCCCGACGTCGGCGGCGGCGAGCGCCGGCGCGTCGTTCACACCGTCACCGATCATGACCGTGACCCCTCGCGCACGCTCGTGCAAGACCGCCTGAACTTTCTGCTCGGGGGTGTGTTCGGAGAGGACGGTGTCCACTCCCAAGGAACCGCCGACCCTCTGTGCGACATCCGGCCGGTCCCCACTCAACAGGACGATCCGCGTGATGCCCGCGAGGCGCAGGGTGCGCAGCGCCTCGGGCGTGTCCGCCCGCACGGGATCCTCGATGACCAGCGCGCCGGTGATCTCGCCGTCGACCGCGACGAACACGGCCATTGCTCCACCGGTGGCGAGCCGGCTGCGGAGTGCGATCGCCGCATCCGGGAGCGGCTTGTCTGCGGCGAGCCATCGCGCCTGTCCGAGCGCGATGTGGCGACCTGATACCGCGCCCTCGATTCCCTTTCCGCCATGCTCGTGCACTTCTGTGGGGAACTCGAGATCGAGATGTCTCTCGGCGGCGGCCAAAACAATGCTGCTGGCAAAGACATGCAAAGACACCTGGTCCAGCGATGCCGCCAGGCGCAGCAGCTCGTCTGCATCGATCGCGCCGAACGCCTGCACAGATGCGACCCTGGGTGAGCCCGAAGTGAGCGTGCCCGTCTTGTCGAACACCAGAGTTCGCGCCCGAGCGAGGGTCTCGAGCGCTCCGCCGCCCTTGACGATGATCCCGCGGCTGGCAGCGCGCGAGATGCCCGCGACGATCGCCACGGGCGCAGCCAGGATCAATGGACACGGCGTCGCCACCACGAGCACGGCCAGAGCCCGTACGGGATCACCGGAGACCGCCCACGCCAGCAGCGCCACTCCGAGGGTCACGGGCAAGAACCACATCGCGTATCGATCGGCCAGGCGTACGAAGGGAGCCTTGGAGGCCTGAGCATCGCGCACCAACCGCACGATGCCCGCGTACGTGCTCTGGTCAGCTGTGGTCAAGGCGCGCATATCGAATGGCGCGTCCGCATTCACGACACCGCTTCGCACGGTGTCACCGATCAGGCGCTCCGCCGGCCTAGACTCGCCCGTCAGCGCCGACTCATCGAGGATCGCGACCGGCGACGTGATCACACCGTCGACCGGCACCACCTCGCCGGGCTTCACGAGCAGCAGGTCGCCCTTTCTCACCTCGCCGACGTCGGGCGCCGTGAGAAAGCCATGCTCGTAGCGATGCACGACCCGCGGCGCCCTCGCAAGAAGAGCGGACAGCTCGCGGCGGGCGCGTGTGCTCGCGTACCGTTCGAGGGCCTGACCGCCCGACAGCATCAGGCCGACCACTGCCCCGGCGAGGTACTGGCCCAGGATGAGCGACCCCGCCATCGCGAGGAGTGCGATGAGATCCACCCCTGTTTCGCGATGAAGCAGATCACGCGCCACGGAGATGCCCAGCGGAATCAACGCCAACACGACGGCCGCCGCCCAGGCGATGTCAGCCGCGGCGCGAATGCCCGCGAGCCACAGCACCGTGCCGGCCACGACCGCGGACAGGACGATGATCAGAATCGCCGCGGGATTTCCCTCCAGTGGAGGGCTCTCGGATCCAGGCCGGCCGCGGGATTCGGACACGTCACCAAAGCTGAGTCATCGCGGTCGTGGGCGACAGGTACTACAGACCTCCTGCAAGGGTGCCGCCTGGCCCTATCGTCCCGCCGGCCAAGATGGCGAGAGTTAAATGAGCCGTGTGACAATTCCTCTGGCGGAGACACCGCCCGCGATCGCGGGTCTTGACCTGATCTCGGCCGCACGCATGACCCCCGGCGAGATGGCTGGCGTTCTGGGGAGCTCCGAGTCCGGGCTCACCGGCGCCGAGGCGACGGCAAGGCTCGTCCGCTTCGGCCCGAACGCCATCCGCAGCCACGGCGCGCGGCCGCTCGCGGTGCTTGGGCGCCAGTTGCGCAACCCGCTGCTCATCCTGCTCGCGGGCGCAACGCTCATCTCCCTAATCGTCGGCGAGCGGACGGACGCCATCATCATCCTGGCCATCGTCGGCCTCAGCGTCGGGCTGGGATTTTTCAACGAGTACCGATCTGAACGGGTTGTCGAAGCGCTGCATGCCAGCATCCGCCACCTGGCGCTGGTCCTCCGAGACGGCAATCAGGCGACGCTCGACGTCACCGAGCTCGTTCCGGGTGACGTTGTGCTGCTCCGAGTCGGAGACCTCGTGCCGGCCGATCTCAGGCTACTCGAGGCAAGAGAGCTCGAGTGCGACGAAGGGGTGCTCACCGGCGAGGCGATGCCGAAGACAAAGCGCGCGGAGCCAGAGCAGGGGGGCGACCTGGTCGAGCTTGGGCTGCGGTCGATCGCATACATGGGGACCGTAGTGCGTGGTGGCTCCGGCAGCGGGATCGTCGTGCAGACGGGCCCACGCACCGCCTTCGGCAAGATCGCGATCCGGTTGGGCGAGCGCCAGCCTGAAACCGTCTTCCAGCGTGGGCTGCGCAGCTTCTCGATCCTGCTCGTTCGTGTGACGGCCATCCTTGCGGGCGGGATCTTCCTGGCAAATTCGCTGCTGGGCCGTCCGATCCTCGAATCGGCTCTCTTCTCGTTGGCGATCGCGGTCGGGCTCACGCCGCAGCTGCTGCCGGCGATCGTGACCATCAGCCTCGCATCGGGGGCGCGCAACCTTGCCCGGAAGAAAGTCGTAGTCAAACGGCTCATCAGCATCGAAGACCTGGGCAACATCGAGATCCTCTTCACCGACAAGACCGGCACCCTGACAGAGGGCCGGATCAGCTTTCAGCAGGCGCTCGATCCGTCCGGTGAGCCCAACGACGAGGTCCTGCGGCTAGGGCTTCTATGCGCGGCCGGCGACTCCGCGGACCCGGCCGCGTCCGGCAACGCTCTTGACGCGGCGCTGCTTGCGAGAGCCACTCCACCGCCAGGCTTCCAACAGGTCGACCGGCTGCCCTTCGACCACGAGCGTCGCCTGATGTCAGCTCTGGTCGAAACCCCCGACGGCGGCCGCCTGCTGATCACCAAGGGAGCGCCCGAATCGCTGCTGCCGCGCTGCGTGAGTGTCCCGGCCGCCGCGCAGGCCACCCTGGATCGGCTCTTCGGGTCGGGGGCGCGCGTGGTAGCGGTCGCGAGCCGCGCATGGGAGGGTGCAGGCAGGTGCATTCTCGCGGACGAGAAAGACCTCGAGCTGAAGGGATTCATCACGTTTCT
>CAAGKR010356428.1_pt1 | contig 11384 bp, 9 predicted proteins | sample 2556971 | NCBI WGS metagenome assembly CAAGKR01 (sample SAMEA5207829, study PRJEB30636) | soil metagenome | biome: forest; feature: boreal; material: soil | place: USA | collected 2011-09 | depth 1 m
GACCACCACATCGACCTCGCCGCCCAAACGGTGAGCCAGATGGTCGATGCGGTTCTCGAGCATCCGGAAGGGACCGCCATGATGCTGCTCGCGCCGGCCATTGCCGAGCGCAAGGGCGAGCACGCGGAACTCATCGAAGAATTGCAGGCCGCCGGCTTCGTGCGCGCGCGCATCGACGGTCAGGTCGTGGAATTGGATGAGGCGCCAAAACTCGATGTGCGGCGCAAACATACCGTGGAGGCAATCGTCGATCGCTTCAAAGTACGGCCCGACTTGGGTCAGCGCCTCGCCGAATCGTTCGAGACCGCCCTGCGCTTGGGGTCCGGCGTGGCGCGCGTCGCCTACATGGATGATGCACAACGCACCGAACTCGTGTTTTCTGACAAATTCGCCTGCCCCATTTGCAATTATTCCTTGAGCGAACTCGAACCCCGCCTGTTCTCGTTCAACAGTCCGATCGGCGCCTGCCCGGCGTGCGACGGCCTCGGCACGCAGGATTTCTTCGATGCCGCGAAGATCGTCGCGAATCCGAATTTGTCGCTTGCCGGGGGTGCGGTACGCGGTTGGGATCGACGCAATGCCTATTATTTTCAGCTGATTCAATCATTGGCGCGGCACACCCGGTTCGACATCGAGGCGCCCTTCGAGGGCCTGCCGCAGAAAATCAAGGATCTGGTGCTGTTCGGCGGCGGCGATGAACAAATCGAGTTCAAGTACCTCGACGGCAAAGGCGGCACCGTCAAACGCAGGCACACCTTTGAAGGCATCGTCAGGAATCTGGAGCGGCGCTACAAGGAAACGGAATCGGCGACGGTGCGCGAAGAGTTGGCCAAGTATCGTTCATCGCGCCCGTGCCCCGAGTGCGGGGGAACCCGGCTCAACCGGGCTGCCCGCAACGTCTTCGTCGACGGCCGGAGCATCCCCGCATTGTCATCGCTGTCCGTGGAGCGCGCCCTGGCATTCTTCGGCAAGCTCAAACTGGCCGGCTGGCGCGGGGAAATCGCCGTCAAAATCGTCAAGGAAATCGGCGATCGGCTCGGATTTCTCGGCAACGTCGGGCTGGGGTACCTTACCTTGGACCGCAGCGCCGATACTCTGTCGGGCGGCGAGGCGCAGCGCATTCGACTCGCGAGCCAGATCGGTTCGGGTTTGGTCGGCGTCATGTATATTCTCGACGAGCCCTCGATCGGCTTGCATCAGCGCGACAACCAGCGTCTGCTCGACACCCTCGAGAATCTGCGCGATCTGGGCAACACCGTCATCGTCGTCGAGCACGACGAGGATGCGATCCGTCAAGCCGATCACGTCGTGGACTTGGGTCCGGGCGCCGGCGTCCATGGCGGCCAGATCGTAGCGCAGGGCACGGCCGCCGAAGTTGCCGCGCATCCCGACTCGATCACCGGACAGTATTTGAGCGGCCGGCGCCGCATCGAGATTCCCGCGACCCGGCACGCACCCAACCCGGCGCGCCTGCTGCGGGTCACTGGTGCGACGGCCAACAATCTGAAGAACGTCACTGCGGAGTTTCCGTTGGGGCTGCTCACCTGCGTCACCGGCGTTTCCGGCTCGGGCAAATCGACTTTGGTCAACGACACGCTGTTTCGCGCCGTCGCGACCCAACTCAACCATGCCTCGGCCGGAACCGCGCACTTCGATCGCATCGAGGGTCTCGATTTCATCGACCGGGTGATTGAAATCGACCAAAGTCCGATCGGTCGGACGCCGCGCTCCAATCCGGCCACGTACACGGGGCTGTTCGCGCCGATTCGAGAGATCTTTTCCGCCGTCCCGGAGTCGCGGGCGCGAGGCTATGAAGCGGGGCGATTCAGCTTCAATGTCAAGGGCGGACGCTGCGAAGCCTGTCAAGGCGACGGGGTGATCAAGGTGGAAATGCATTTTCTCGCCGACGTCTACGTGCCCTGCGACGTATGCAAGGGCAAGCGCTACAACCGCGAGACCTTGGAAATCCGCTTCAAAGGCAAGAACGTCCAGGAGGTCCTCGAGCTCACGGTCGAGGATGCACTGCCGTTTTTCTCCGCCGTGCCGACCGTGCAGCCCAAATTGCAAACCTTGCTCGACGTGGGCCTGTCATACGTGCGACTGGGGCAGAGCGCCACCACCCTCTCCGGCGGCGAGGCGCAGCGCGTCAAGCTTGCCAAGGAGCTCTCGAAACGGGCGACCGGACGCACGCTGTACATTCTCGACGAGCCGACCACCGGGCTGCATTTCGCGGACATCGCGCAGCTGCTCGTCGTGCTGCAGCGGCTGCGCGACGAAGGCAACACCGTCATCGTGATCGAACACAATCTCGACGTGATCAAGACGGCGGACTGGGTCGTGGATTTGGGGCCCGAAGGCGGCGACGGCGGCGGGCGGATCATCGCCGTCGGAACACCTGAACAAATTGCGGCGAACAAGGCGTCCTACACCGGTCACTATCTGCGGTCCAAGTTGGCGGTGCAACCGGCCGTGCGCAAACGCGCATGAGCGAGCAAGGGCGCCGCTGGGAAACGGCGCCGCGATCCGTGCCCCTGTGGGGCGCGCTGATCGGCGCGCTGGGCGGTGCGGTGTACTGGCTCGGCGCGCAAATCTGGCCGACCAGCATCGCCGTGGTGGTATCGATGCTGGCGATGACATTGCTTGCCGCTGTGCGCGAGCCGCGCGCGGACATGGGCGCCGTAGGCTTCGTGTTTACCGTGCTGATCAAGTACAACGCGCTGATGGCCTTGTCCGCCGCCAGTCTGCCTTTCGCGCTGCCGGCAAATCTGGCGCTGGGCTTGATCATGATAGCCGGACATGCCTGCAGCCGCGCTCTCGTGGTCTCGGTACTCGCAGCGCCGATCCGCCCCGGAGCGAGGCCCGCGTCGCTCGGCGATGTCGGCATCGCACTGGTCATAGGCTTCGCACCGGCGGTGCTGATCGGCATTCCCGGCCTCATCGGACTGGCCGCGGCCATCGTCGCGCGGATCGCGTTCATCGCTTACGTGAAGCGCAATCGCCCCTCGGTCGGCCCCGCAGTACTCGACATGACACTACAGCTGACCGAGCTGTGCTTTTACTTGGGGACTCTGGCAGCTCGGGCCTACCTCTGATGGAACGACAGCCAGCCCGCCCTGCGAAGGCGGACTGACTGCCGCGGCCTTAGCGGTTCAATGGCGTCATTCGGCCTTATCGTCGAACAGGAAGGGCAGAAAGTGAATCTGTTCCTGACGAACGGCCTGCAGGTCATTGGGATCGAGTCCGAGGGCACGGATGATCGTGGGAGCGACCTGTTGGTTGCTGACCGCGCTTTTCACGACCGCGGGATCCATGCCGTCCAGCGACACGAGCAGCGCAGTGTGCACATCGTCCTCGTTGAAGCCGCCGTGCTCAGCGATCTTCGATCCGCCCGTGAAAATCACGCCGGTGTTGACTTTCAGAATGATGTCGGGGGTACGCGGATCGACCGTGGGGCTGTTGAATTTGTTCTGCAGCGACGGGCCCGCGAAAATCTCCTGGATTCCCAACGCGAGCTGATTCGCCGGCGTGCTCAATGTGGCGACGACGCTCGGCGCCAGGGACGGACTGGTGAGCCAGATGAGCGAGCCGTCATCGGAGATGTCGAATGCGTCCGCCGCTCCAATCGTTGCCGTCGGCTGACCGCCGCCAATGCCGCGGCGCTTCGTCAGGTCGATCGGAGATTGTCCGTGCTTCGCGCCGACGATGATCAGCGTCGAATCATTGAGGTGCTGGGCCTTGAGCTCGTGGACGAAGCGCCCGAGGGATTGATCGATGAAATCGAGTTCACCCGCGAGGCCTTGTCCCGGCGTTCCCAATACGTCGGTGTAGCCGCCCTTGATCCCGGTGACCGGATCGACCGCCAATTTCTCGCCGACGCTCACCGCTTGGAAGTTCGTACCGAACAATGCCGGTACCCCCGGCTTGGCCGTGCGATCGTGATTGTAGCCGTCGATCTGATTGAGGACGGCGTGCACGTGCAGCAGGTCATAGCACTTGATGTTATCGAAGCTCGTAGTCCAACCATCGTCGGGCGTCGGATCTGCATAGGGGACGGGGGCACAGCCCGCGAATTGCGGCAACGCCACCGGGATGGAGTTGATCTCAGGCCCGTAGAAATCCTCGACACCCTTGCCGCTGGGGCCGTTGGTCCACTCGTAGGAGGGGTGCTTGTCGGTCCACGCCGTCCGACGCCCCCCCGCCCGCGCGACTTCGAATATCGTGTTTACCCGCAGATACTCGTGGGGCAGTAGGGTTTTGCAGCCGTTCTTCGGATCACGCACCAAATACTTCTGATTCAAGCCGCCGCCGCCGTCGAGCCGCGTCAAATCGATATCCACGGCCTCATCCCAGGCCACGTTGGTACCGATCGTACCCGGACAGCTGCCGCCGGGATTGCCCAAGCCATCGGTCTGTGCCGGCGGCGAAAGCGCCCTGTTGTAGGTGTCGTCGTACCACAGGCCGGTCGTCACCGGCGAGCCGCCCGTGACCAGCGACGCCAGTCCGGGAAATGAATCCGACGGCGAGGAAGTCGCGTTGTTCGTGTACGTCACACCATGCTTGCTCAGCTCGGCAAGATTGGAATCGGGATGTGACTTCACGTAGTTCGACAAGTCGAGCGCGTGCAGGCCGTCGACGCTGATCAGCAGTACGTGCTTGATTTGGTGGTGAGATCCGAGCAGTCCATCGTCCGAATCGGCGCGGGCCTGCAAGCCCATGGCCAGGCAGACTCCGCATACGGCGCCCAATAATTTGCGATTCATGATACCCCCTTGTTGTTGATGGTCGCCGGCACGCGAGAATCTGGGCGCACCGGGGCTGGGGTACACGCTACGATTTTTGTGTTACAAAACTGCGAAAGCCGCATGCAACGTCCGCGAACGGGTTGTCGTCTATAATGCGCATGATGCGACACGCCGTATCCGCCATTGCGAGCGGCTCGATTCCCCTGCTCTCGCGATTGGATCCGGAACTGGCCCACGATCTCGGCCTTGCCGGAGCACGCTGGTTGCGGCCATTTTGGCCGCCGCTCGAGCTGCCGGCGGCCGCCTCGGTGCGTTGCTTCGGACGCTCATTTGCGCATCCACTCGGCCTCGCTGCGGGCTTCGACAAGAACGGCGATTACTTGGATGCGCTGGGGGCGATGGGCTTCAGTCACGTCGAACTCGGGACGGTCACGCCGCGGCCGCAACCGGGCAATCCCAAACCTCGTATGTTCAGAATTCCGCAAAGCCGTGCGCTCATCAATCGCATGGGATTCAACAACAAGGGTGTGGATCACCTGGCCGCGCAGCTCGCCCGCAGCCGCTACACCGGGATCCGCGGCATCAGCATCGGCAAGAACTTCGATACGGCGATCGAGAATGCGCATCTCGACTACGTGACCTGTCTGCGCAGGATCTACACTTTTGCCGATTACGTCGCCGTCAACATCTCCTCGCCCAACACGATCCGGCTGCGGGAGCTGCAGGACAGCGACGGCTTGGAAAGACTCCTGACCGCTCTCATCGCAGAGCGCCGAGTGCTGCAGGAGCGCTACGGGAAACGCGTGCCGTTGCTGCTCAAAATCGCGCCTGATCTCACGCCGGAGCAGATTCATGCATTGACGCGCGATTTACGCGCTCTGGAAGTCGACGGCTTGATCGCCACCAATACCTCGACCGACCGGAGCGCGGTCAGGAGCGCTCCGGCCGCCGCGGAAGCGGGAGGCTTGAGCGGCGCGCCGCTGCACGCCATGTCGGTGAGGGTTATCGCCCAACTGCGCGCGGAGCTGGGACCAAGCTTCCCCCTCATCGGGGTTGGCGGTATTGTTAGCGCCGACCATGCCCGGGCAACCCTCGATGCAGGCGCAAACCTCATCCAGATCTACACGGGCTTCGCCTACAGGGGACCCGTGCTGCTTGATGAGATCATCAAGGCCTTATCCGCATGATTGACGCCGCGCTCGTAGAGCAATTTCAACGCGACGGCGCTGCGTGCATCCGCGGGCTGTTTCGGGCGGAGGAGGTGGCGGTGCTGCGCGCCGGAATCGATGAGAATCTTGCCCACTTGAGTCCTCGGGCCAAGGTAGCGAGCGGTGCGGATGATCCAGGGCGCTTCGTCGAGGACTTCTGCAATTGGCAGGACAACGACTATTACCGGCGATTCATCTTCGAGTCCGCATTGCCCGAAACCGCGGGGCGGCTGATGCGCAGCGGCAGCGCCCGGCTCTATCACGATCACATGCTGACGAAGGAGCCGGGCACTCGGCAGCCGACGCCCTGGCACCAGGATCAGCCGTACTACAACGTCGAGGGGCGCCAGAATATCAGCTTCTGGATTCCGGCCGATCCCGTGAATCGCGAATCCACGCTGGAGTTCGTTGCCAGGTCCCACCGGGGGCCGTGGCTGATGCCGCGCTCGTTCATGGACGCCCAGGCCAAATGGTTCCCCGAGGGCACGCTGACCGATCTGCCGGATATCGAGGCGGCTCGCGGCGCTTTCAATATTCTCGGCTGGGCACTCGAGCCGGGCGACGCGGTGTGCTTTCACATGCTCACATTGCATGCGGCCGCAGGCGTCACCGGTCCGCATCGCCGCCGCGTATTCTCCGTGCGGTTTCTCGGCGACGACATGACGCACGCGCCGCGGCGTTGGCGCACTTCGCCGGAATTTCCCGGCCTTGGCGCGGAACTCCCCGCCGGCTCGCCGATGAATCACCGGCTGTTCCCGGAAGTATGGCGGGGCGAGGCGTCCGGCGCCGAGTAATAGCGCTTACTTGCGCAATACCGCCGTGAGGGTAATCTCCGGAACGGCGGCCAACGCCTTCGACAGCGGGCAATCCTGCTTCGCGCCCGCGGCCAGTTTTTGGAATGTCGCCTCATCGATGCCCGGCACATTCGCCTCCAGCCGCAGGCTGATGCGATCGATTTGGAATCCGCCGCCTTTCACACCTAAGCGCACGGCGGCCTGCGTGTCGATTGCCGTGGTGGCGAAGCCCGCCGCGTCGCACGCAAACGAGAACGCCATGGTGAAGCAGGCACTGTGCGCGGCCGCCAACAATTCCTCGGGATTCGTGCCGCGTCGATCGTCTTCGAAGCGGCTGCCATATCCGTACGGATACGCTTTCAACGCATCGGTTTGAGTGCTGATTTTACCGACACCCTTCTTGCCCTGGCCTTCCCAGTGCACGTTCGCAGTTTTATCAGTCATGGAGACTCCTTCGATTGCTAGTAATTCGGCAATGGAATGAATTCGGTTTCGCCGGGCACGGGAGGAAATTCCTGCCGCAGCCAACTCTCCTTCGCGCGATCGATGCGTTCCTGAGAGGACGCCACGAAATTCCACCAGATGTAGCGCGGCGTCGGAAAATGCTCGCCCCCCAGCAGCATCGCTCGCGCTGGCCCGAGCGCGCGCAGCGTCGAATTTGCTTGCGGCTCGAGCAAGGCGAGTTGCCCTGCGGTCACGGGGGTGTCGCCGATGGCGAGTTCCCCCTGCACGACATATACCGCACGCTCGCCGTAATCGGCCGGCACCTCGAGCGCCGCGCCGCGGGTAAACTGCGCGTGAGCATAGAGCGTCGGCCACAGCGTGGCGACCGGCGAGCGCAGCCCGAAGCCCTCCCCGGCAATGACGGTCAGATCGACGCCGTCGGCCGCCTGCCTCGGCAGCGTCGCCGCGGGATAGTGAACGAAGGTCGGCTCCCCATCCTCCTGGCCATCGGGCAGCGCCACCCAGCTCTGAATGCCGTGTACATGCTCGCCTGCTACGCGCGCGGCCCGCGGAGTTCGTTCCGAATGCGCGACACCGCGTCCGGCCGACATCCAATTCACGTCGCCGGGGCGGATTTCGCGCACTGAGCCCAGGCTGTCGCGATGCTCGAGTGAGCCGGAGAAAAGGTAGGTCACGGTGGCAAGCGCGATATGCGGGTGCGGCCTCACGTCGATCCCATACCCAGGGGCGAATTGCGTCGGGCCTAAATGATCGAAAAAGATGAACGGCCCCACCATTTGCCGCTCGCCGGAGGGCAGCACGCGACGTACGGCAAAGCCGCCAAGGTCGCGTTGATGCGCATCAATCACTTGTGTCGTCATAAGTCGCCTGCGGGAATATTCTGTCGCGGCTATTATGCCACTTTGAAGGATGTATCCCATGTCGGCCCATTGCACTCGAAGCGCGCGCCTGCGCCGCGCCGGACTCATCCTCGCCCCCGCGGCTCTGCTGAGCGCGGCCCTCGCCCGCGCGCAGCCGCCGCCCGAGCTGATCCTGTTCCACGGACGGATAATCACCGTCGATTCGCACGATTCGATTGCGCAAGGCGTGGCGATACGCGATGGACGGATCATCGCCATCGGCACCGATCGGGACGTCCTGCGCCTCGCCGGCGCCGCCACGCGGCGCATCGACTTGCGCGGCCGCACCGCGACACCGGGACTCATCGACAGCCATGCGCACATCGCCGATGCCGGCGTCGAACAGCTCTACCACGTTCATCTTAGCGATGCCGCGAGCGTCGCCGAGGTGATTCGGCGGGTCCAAGCGGGGATCGCCGGGCTCAAGCCGGGCGAATGGCTGCAGGGCGATGGGTGGGATGAGGGCAAGCTGGCCGAGCGACGCTACGTGCTCGCTGCCGATCTCGACCGGATATCCGCGCAAAATCCCGTGTGGTTGATGCATACGACCGGTCACTATGGGGTGGCCAATTCGCAGGCGCTGCGTCTGGCGAACATTTCCGCCGCCTCCCAGGACCCGCCCGCCGGCACGATCGATCGCGACGCGAGCGGCAAGCCCACCGGGGTGCTGAAGGAATCGGCCATGGATCCGGTCTTGGGTCTCATCCCGCCGCCGACGGCGCAACAACAGCGCGCAGGCATCTTGAAGAGCATCGACGATCTGCATCGCGAGGGCATCACCGCGGTCAAGGATCCGTCCATCGGCCAGCCGGTCTGGGATGCGTATCAGGAGTTGCTGAGCGAAAACAAGCTGTTGGAGCATGTGTGCGTATTGTGGTACGCGGGCAGCACCCTCGCTTCCGCGCGCGCGGCGCTTGCCTCGATCGAGGCCCGGCCCAAGCCGCCGCAGTCGCTCGGCGACGGCCGGCTCCTGTCCTGCGGGGCGAAAATATTCATGGACGGCAGCGGCGGCGCGCGCACCGCCTGGGTGACGCAAGAATGGCACAAGAATTCCACCGAGATCGATCACGGCAATTTCGGGTATCCATCGACCGACCCCGAGGTGTATCGCCAAATGGTCCGCTTGTTTCATCAGGCGGGCGTGCACGTCGGCACTCACGCGGTCGGCGATCGCGCCATCGATTGGGTGGTGGACACCTACGCGCAGGTCCTTCATGAGACGCCGACATTCGGCCTTCGGCACAGCATCATTCACGCCAATATCCCGAGCGACCACGCCATCGAGACCATGGCTGCCCTCGAAAAGCGCTATGACGCAGGCTATCCGGAAGCGCAAGCGCCGTTCATGTGGTGGATCGGTGACACCTACGCCGGCAATTTCGGCCCCGAACGCTCGCTGCGTCTGGTGCCGCTCAACACGTTCGCTAGAAACGGCATCCGCTGGGGCGGCGGTTCCGATTACTCCGTCACGCCGCTCGCCGCGCGCTACGGACTCTGGGCGTCGGTCACAAGAGAAACGGCCAAAGGCACCTACGGCTCACATCCGTTCGGCACCGCCGAATCGGTCGACATTCGCACGGCACTGCGCTCGTACACGACTTGGGGCGCCAGGCAACTCTTTCTTGAAGACCGGATAGGATCGCTCGAGATCGGGAAAGAGGCCGACATCGCCGTCTGGGACCGCGATATGTACGCGCTGCCGGCTGAAGGATTGCGCAACCTCAAATGCACCATGACCTTGCTGCATGGTGAGTTGGTGTTCGATTCCGACCGCCCCTAACAATGCCAGGAGATCAAATGGCCAAGATGAAGAAACATGCCGTGACCCGCGCCGCAGCGGAAGCCGCCGTACAGACGCTGCTCCGGTGGGCCGGGGATGACCCGCTGCGCGAGGGTCTGCGGGACACTCCGAAACGCGTCGTCAACGCCTACCGTGATTGGTTCTCCGGGTATACCACAGATCCGGGAGCGTACCTGCGCCGCACCTTCGAAGAAGTGGAAGGCTACGATGAAATGGTGGTGCTGCGCGACATCAGTTTCGAATCCTTCTGCGAGCATCACATGGCGCCCATCATCGGGCGTGCACACGTCGGTTACTTGCCCACCGACCGTGTGGTCGGCATCAGCAAGCTCGCGCGAGTCGTCGACGGCTTTTCGCGGCGCTTTCAAGTACAGGAGAAGCTCACCTCGCAGATTGCGGGGTGCATCGACGAAATTCTCAAGCCGCGCGGCGTCGGCGTCGTGATCGACGCCGTGCACGAGTGCATGACGACGCGCGGAGTTCACAAGCGCGGCGTCTCGATGATCACGAGTAAAATGCTCGGCACTTTCCGCGCGAATGCCAGCACTCGCGCGGAGTTCCTGCGCTTCATCGATATCGAGGGCCGCTCTTCGCGCTGATCAATCGCCGCCGATCAGTTGTTTCGCTTGCGCTCGGCGGCGCTGCGGGCCGGCATCAAGTCGACTGAAAAGCTGTACTTGTGCTTCTCGCCGGGCTGCAGTGCGCCGACGCCGACCACTTGGCGCGCAATTTTCTCGCCGCGCTCGTTGGTGATGGAGATCACCACGCAGTATTCGCAGCTTTCATCGCGCGAGGTGTGGCGAATCGATCCTTCGATGCGCATCGCCGACACCGACTCCGCCTGCGGCTCGGCATTCGCGGAATTGAAGCGCAGGTGATGGTGGCACCCCGGACAAATGTTGGCGCTTTGCAGAACGACCGCCTTGCAGTGCGGACATATTCGTGTCGCGCCTAAGGTGCCGGCCCGAGCGACGCTCATAGTGGAGCCTTTAGTTGCCGCTGCCCACCAAACCCGGTTTGACCTTTACTTTCTCATCCTCCCAGCCGAATTCGACGTGCCCGCGCATGCGCGAGCCGGCCGCTACCGTAATCGACCCTGCCTTCACATCGCCGACGATGATGCCCCCTTCCTGGACATCGACTCGCTTGGCGGATTCGATGTTGCCCTGAAGTTCGCCGCCGACCACCACGATGCCGGCGAGGACCTGACCGGTCAGATGGGCCCCGTGTTCCATGGTGAAATTGCCGTCGATGCGGACGTCGCCCTTGAAGCGGCCGGCGATACGCACGTTGCCCGAGCCCTCGATCTTGCCCTCGATGGTTAGGTTCGCCGCGATGACCGATTCCCCGCCCTCCGAAGAGGTTTTGGGAGTGGGGCGGCGCGGCGAGACGGCCAGCGCCGGATCACTCGTAGTGCGCTCCGGCGGGCTCCGCTCCGGCGGCGGCGGCGCCGACGGGGTGACGGCAGGACCCGC
>CAAGKR010477960.1_pt1 | contig 11384 bp, 13 predicted proteins | sample 2556971 | NCBI WGS metagenome assembly CAAGKR01 (sample SAMEA5207829, study PRJEB30636) | soil metagenome | biome: forest; feature: boreal; material: soil | place: USA | collected 2011-09 | depth 1 m
ACCGGCCAGCGCGAGGAGCACATCGTCGCCGACATCGCCTGGTCGGCCGGGTGCTACATCGACTGGACCGGCGATCGTGCGTTCCGCGACGGGCCGGGTAAGCGCCTGCTCGTCGAAACCGCGCGCTACTGGGCCTCGCGGGTGGAACCCGACGGCGACGGGCACCTCCACGTTCGCCGCGTGATCGGCCCCGACGAGTATCACGAGCTCGTCGACGACAACGCCTACACGAACGTGATGGCGCGCTGGAACCTGCGCCGCGCGTTCGCGGAGACGACGGACGCCGACGTGGACGAGGCCGAGCGAGCGGCATGGCTCGATCTCGCCGACGCGCTCGTCGACGGCTATCAGCCGGACAGTGGCGTGTACGAGCAGTTTGCCGGATTCTTCGAGCTCGAGCCGCTGATCATTGCCGAGATCGCGCCGCGGCGGCCGATTGCCGCCGATGCCCTGCTGTCGCCGGAGCGCGTGCACCAGGCACAAGTCGTCAAGCAGGCCGACGTGCTGATGCTCCACCACCTCGTCCCGGACGAGGTCGCGGTCGGGTCGCTCGCCGCCAACCTCGCCTTCTATGAGCCGCGCACCGCCCACGCGAGCTCACTATCGCCCGGCGTGCACGCGGCGCTGCTCGCCCGCGCCGGCAGGCTCGTCGAGGCGCGGGCGGCGCTGGCCCTGACGGCGCGGATCGACCTCGACGACATGTCCGGATCGACCGCCGGTGGCGTGCATATCGCCGCGATGGGGAGCGTCTGGCAGGCCCTGGTGCTCGGCTTCGGCGGCGCCCGCCCGCGCGGCGAGGTGCTCGAGCTCGACCCGCGGCTCGCGGATGGCTGGGAGCTGCTCGAGCTGCGGCTGCGCTTTCAGGCGGCGCAGCTGCGCGTGCGGGTGAGCGCGAACACGATCGAGGCGAGGAGCGACCGGCCGATACGCCTCGGCATCCGCGGCACGGATCCGGTGACCGTTGGACCGAACGGCCACCGCTGGGCGCGGCCGTGAGCCCGGCCATCGCCCACCCGGCAGTCAGGGGCACCGACACCCGGTGGTGCACCGGTGCACTCGATAAGTAGTAGACCACAGCGCTGATCAGCACATGCTGCCGATGCGCCGAGCACCCGGCGATGCCGAAGATTCGGGGTGATGCGTAGGACGATCTCATGACGCAGCCGCGACATGCGCGACGTACCGGTGCGGTCAACTCCGTCTTCGAGCCGCCGTTTGGTCCCGGGGTTGGCGACGTCCTCTTTGCCGACCGTCACGACGCAGGGCGCCGCCTGGCGGCCCTGCTCGCCGACCTCCGTCAAGAGAATCCGATTGTGGTCGGCATCCCGCGGGGCGGCGTGCCGGTGGCGGCCGAGGTTGCACGCGCGCTCGAGGCGCCGCTTGACCTCGTCGTGGTCCGCAAGGTCGGGGCGCCCGAGAACCCCGAGTATGCGATCGGAGCGCTCGCCGAGGGCGAGGTCAGTGTCATCGACGATCAGACAGTACGGTCGTTGGGGCTGGGCGCGGCCGAGCTCGAGGCGGTCGTCGGGCAGGCTCGGCGCGAGCTCGCCGAGCGACTGGCTCGCTATGACGGCGAACGTCCGCGGCTGGCGGTCGCCGGGCGAACGGTGCTGCTCGTCGACGATGGGCTTGCGACCGGTCGAACCGCGAGGGCCGCCGCGCGCTCGCTGCGCGAGCGGGGCGCGACACGAGTGATCCTGGCGGTGCCGGTGGCCGCGCGGGAATCGGCGCGCGAGTTGCGTGCGTGGGTGGATGAGGTGGTCTGCGTCGAGATGCCCGAGCACCTGTGGGCGATCGGGCTGCTGTATGGGGAGTTCAGCCCGACCTCCGACGAGGAGGTCGCGGCACTATTGGCAGAGCACGCTGGCGCCGTCGAGCGTGAGGCCACGATCGAGGCGGCGCCCGGCCTCGTGCTCACCGGCGATCTGACGGTGCCGTGGGGTGCTTGGCGCGGCGTGGTGGCATTCGCGCACGGCTCGGGCTCGAGCCGGTTGAGCCCGCGCAACCGGCAGGTCGCGCGCGCGCTGAACGAGTCCGGCTTTGCAACCCTGCTGTTCGATCTGCTGACGACGCGCGAGGAGGTCGACCGCACAAACGTGTTCGACATCCAGCTACTTACCCAGCGGCTCCTGGCGGCGACGAGCTGGTTGCGTCGCCAGCCCGAGACGGCGCGCCTCGCCCTCGGCTACTTCGGCGCCAGCACTGGCTCGGCGGCTGCGCTGCTCGCCGCGGCCGAGCTGCGGGCTGGCGTGTGCGCGGTCGTCTCGCGTGGAGGGCGCCCCGATCTGGCACAGCCCTGGCTGGGAGACGTGGTGGCGCCGGTGTTGTTGATCGTGGGTGGCGCCGACACGGCCGTGCTGGAGCTCAACCGCGAGGCGCAGCGTCACTTGCGCTGCGAGAACGAGCTCGCCGTCGTGCCCGGTGCTACGCATCTGTTCGAGGAGCCCGGCGCGCTCGACCGCGTGGCGCGGCTCGCCACGGACTGGTTCACTCAGCATCTCTACGAAGGCGCCCCCGCGCCCGATGCCAGGCGCGTGACGCACGTTTAACGATCTGGAGGGTCCAGCCATGGGTATCTGCGAAGTCTGCGGCAACGACTACGACAAGACGATGGACATCATCGCGAGCAACGGGACGCACACGTTCGACAGCTTCGAGTGCGCGATTCACGCGCTCGCCCCGAGCTGCCGGCACCGTGGCTGCCGTATCGTCGGCCACGGCGTCGAGTCCGATGGCGCGTTCTACCGCGGCGCATACCGCGCCCACCAGGCCGGCCTCGCCAGCGTAAGCGACCGCGCTTGAGGCTCGCCGCCTGAGGCTCGCTCAGCCGAGCGCGGAGACGATCGACCCGCACCCGCGCTCGTCACCTCCTGGGCCAGAGCTTGAGCTTTCATGCAGTTCACCCCTAGGCGTAGGAACCCACACGCGCGGCGCGTACGCATTGCGCTTGGTCCGATCGGCGACGGTGTCGGGCTGCTCACCGTCAAGTGGCGACGGTCGCAGGCTGGGAGCCCGCTCACGCGCGCTGCAGCGCCTTCAGCGTCGGAACGCGCATCACCTGCCAGAGCGCGGACAGCGCGCCGAGCACGCCAAGTACGAAACCGGCGAGCAGTCCGCGGCCGACGACCCAGAGCGTGACCGCCGGTGATACGAAGGCCGCGGCCACGAGCGCCTTGACGAGCAGTTCGCTGGCGAGCACGCCGACGGCGAGGCCGACGCCGGTGCCCGCGAGGCTGACGGCGATGCTCTCGGAGAGGATCAGGCGGGCCACGCGCGCCCGGCTCCAGCCGACCGCCGCGAGCACGCCGAACTCGTGGCGACGCTCGATCACCGCCATCGCCATCGTGTTGATCACGACCACGGCGCCGAGCAGCAGAGCGAGCGCGGCAAAGACGATCGCCGCCTTGTCATTGCAGCGAGCCGGTCGCGCCGACGGTAAGGCCTTGCGCTCACGCGGTCATCTGTGCAACTCCGTGGCGTGCGCGGGACTTCCTACGGATCGCCGGCCGGTCAACAGCATGCGATCTAAGCCCACGTGCGGTCCCGATCGCGTCTCCCTTGCTCGAATACGTCTGCCTGCGCTGGCACTCGGCTGGGGGAGCCGTCGAATGCGTAGTAACCCACGATCCCGTTCGGTACGACACTCCGATGCCAGCCGGCGCGGCGGCCAGCGATCATCGGGTGATCAAGAGGGTGAGCGCGCAGAGCATGCTCGCTACCTCCCTCCATTCCCTATCCAGCGAGGTGAGACATGGCGTTGCGAGTCGGCGACCGCGTCGAGGAGCAGGCGTCCTCGACCGAGCGTCACGGCCGCGCCGGGGTTGTCCGCGAGGTCGTGCGGGGTGATCCCGCACCGCGTTACCGGATTCGCTGGGACGACGGGCACGAGAGCCTCTACACACCGGCCGCCGGTTGTCTCACTCGACGGCCCGCCACCAAGAAGACCACGTGACGGCGTGCACCGAGTATCTGCGCCCAGCGTGCGCGGAGCAAAGCGACTGGATGCCCGCTTGGCACCGCACGAGGTCAGCGTGCGCGAGGACGTGGAGGTCGAGGTCCGCGACACGCTCTACGGCCGGCCCTCGGGCAACGTCGAGCGACTCCCCCGGCGGCTGAGCGGTCCAGGACAGCGCAATTACGTAGTTCTCCTCGTCGCGACCCGTTGCCTGCTCGGATGCGCGCGACGGTCGCGCGGGAGAGGCTAGCGGGGCGATGTCGCCCACTCCATTGCGCCGTGTCGAACCCCCCCGAGCGCCTCTTGCGCCGCACCTCCCAGACAGCTACCTGACAGACGGGCGCAGGCTGTTCCGCGTCGTGTCGCAGTTCACGGCCGGTGCAGACAACGCTTTCGCGTCGCTCGAGGACTGCCTTACGCTCGAGGTCCAGGCGTACTCGCCGGGCGAGCTCCACAGAATGCGGCTGCGAGCAGTGCCGACAGCGGAATGACGAGAGCGTCAGGTGACTAGGTTGCAGACCGAACGCGCATCGAGGAAGGTGATTGCCGCGGTCGCCAACGACGCAGCGGCCAGCATCGTGCTCTCCGTGGCTACCGCGATCGCGAACCTCTACGCGGCGACGGTGCAGGCGGTGCACGTCGGCGAGGAGCAAGCGGCGCTCGCGGCAGCCGCGCAAGACGCGGGCGTTGCTCTCCGGACGATCGCGGGTCCCCCGGTCGAGAGGCTCGCCGGCGCGGCGGCGGCCGAGGACGTGGCTGCGGTCGTGATCGGCGCGCGTGGCGCTCGCGCCGGGAAGCGCGGGGTGGGCAGCACCGCGCTGCAGCTCATCACCGTGCTGCACAAGCCGGTCGTGGTCGTGCCCCCCGCCGTAGCGTCTGGCCGGCGGATCGAGAGCGTCCTCGTGCCCCTCGACGGGACCATGGCGAGTGCGGCAGCGCTGCACGAGACGGTCATGCTCGCCCGCGACGCGGCCGCTGCGATAATCGTCGCGCACGTGCAGCAGCGGCATTCGGCGCCGCCATTCGAGGATCACCGTCCGCATGAGGTAGACGCATGGAGCGACGAGTTCATCGCCCGCTACTGTCCCTCTGCAACCGACGCGACACTCGAGTTGCGTGTGGGGGAGCCGCAGGAGCATGTGCTGGACATCCTGCGCGAGAGTCACTGCGACCTCGTCGCCCTCGGCTGGAGCCAGGACCTCGCCGGTGGACGGGCCGCGGTCGTGCGCCGGCTGCTCGCCGAGTCACCAGTTCCCGTGCTGCTGGCGCCCGCGAATCACGTCCCCGCATTTGCGCTGGGCGGGGCTGCACTCACATCAGACACCACCGATCGCGAGCGAGCGTGATCGACGTCGCGGTGACAACGAGGGGTGTGGTCGCCGACGCGGACAGGGAACACGCGCGCGAACGGGTTGGCACATTGGATCGCTGCGTGAGCGACCCGGTGCTAGGCGCGCGTGTCATGCTGAGGCGCGAGCGCAATCCAAGGCTCGAGCGACCGGCCCGTGCCGAGGCCGAGCTAAATGTCAACGGTCACATGCTGCGCGGCCGCGTCGCGAGCGCGACGATGGCGCAGGCGATCGACGAGCTCGGGAGACACCTGGAGCGCCAGCTGCACGACTTCGGCGACCATCGGACTCGGCTCAAGCGGCGAGCCGGCGGGCCGCGAGCGGGCGACTGGCACCACGGCGCATCTTCACCGCCGCGCTCGAGCTTCTATCCACGGCCCGTCGAGGGGCGCTCGCTCGTGCGTCGAAAGTCGTTCGCGCTCGGCGCAGTCGACCCGCTGCAAGCCGTCGCGGATCTACTGGACCTCGACCACGACTTCTACCTGTTCCTCGACGCGGAAACGGGAACCGACGCGCTCGCCTATCACCGCGACGATGACAGGATCGGCTTGATCTACCCGGGCGACGCCCGCCCGCCCGCGCCGGTCGGCGTGGGAGCCGTGTGGGAAACGAGTCGCCTCACTGAGCCGATCAAGCTCGAGACGGCGATCGCGGAGATGAATGCCCGCGACCACCGGTTCATGTTCTTCATCAATGCCGAGACCGCCCGCGGAAACGTGATCTATCTGCGCTACGACGGCAACTACGGACTGATCGAGCCCGCCGAGTGATCCGCGTCTGCAGCGGCCGCGGGATTAATACGGAAGGAAGATGAGGTCGCCCGCGGATGTCCAAGCCAACCCCGCGGCATACGGTCGCTGGGAGCCCTGCACATCGGAAGAGGAGACAGTCATGCGTCGAGCATTAGCGCGTTGGGAACCCTTCAGCGAGCTGCGCAGCCGCTTCGATCGCATGCTCGACGAGCTGAACGACAGCCGCCAGCACGAGCGGACACCGGCGATCGACGTGGAGCGCGAGAACGGCAACTTGGTCGTGCGCGCAGACGTCCCTGGGCTCAAGCCCGAGGAGGTCAAGATCGAGGTCGAGGGCGACATCCTCACGGTCTCCGGCGAGCATGAGGAGCGCAAAGAGGAGAAGGACAAGCACTACCTGCGGCGCGAGCGCCGTTACGGATCCTTCTCGCGCTCGATGGCGCTTCCCACCGGCGTCGACGCCAAGGAGATCAAGGCCAAGACGCACGACGGAGTCGTCGAGGTGACGGTGCCGCTGCCGAAAGAGACCAAGAAGGAGACGGTCAAGATCACCCCGACCGCCGCCTGAGCGACCGGCGCGGCTTGGGGCCAGCCGCGATCTCTCGGCGCCGAAGCCGGCACCCAGCTGCAGCCCGCGCTCAGGTGCAAGCCAACTCCCAACGACAAGGAGGCAACGCATGTCCACACGCATCGTCTTCCATGCCGGGCCAGAGGTGATCGTCGCCCAGGGCGAGGCAGACGTCGTCCGTGCCGTGCGGCGCGACCACCCGAACCCGGTTACGCTCGAGAGCACGGCCGGCCGTCCGCTCCACATCAACTGGGAACACGTCACGTTCATGGAGGAGACGCTGGCCGCGCCCCAGAGCGGCGAATGACGGCGACCGCGGGAAGACAGGCCGCAGGGCCCGGCCGTCCCGGCCCGGGATCACTCCTCGCGTATGTCGGCGGTCACGGCGCCGGTGATCCGCACGATGTCCCTCGGATCGACGAGCACCGAGTGGCGGTGATCCCCGGCCGGGCAGAGGATCCGTTCCTGCGCCGCCAGCTCCCTGTCGATCACCTCGGCCGCTGGCACCATCGGCCCGAACGGGGGGACGGCGCCGACCTCGAGCGTTGGGAAGTCACGCGCGATCTCCGCCTCGCTCGCTAGCCGCAGCTGGTGCGTCGCGCCCAGCAACTCGCGCAGCTTGCGCACGTCCAGTCGGTTTGAGGCTGCAATCGCCACGATCACATACGCGCTGCCGTCGTGCAGCACCACCGTCTTTGCGACCTGCCCTGGCGGCATGTGCGCGACCTGCGCCTCAGCAGCGGCGCTCATGACCGTGGAGTGCTCGATGAGCTCGTATGGGACCGCCACGCCGTCGAGGAAACCGACGATCGCCTCGACGCCGGTCGTCGTCATCGCGCCCGAGCCGCTGTTCTTAATCATGGTCGATCTCCTGGGACATACGTCGTTGTCCGGCTTTGACTGACCTTAAGCGTCGAACGCCACGCCGACATCGGCGCAAAGTCCCTACCGACGTCCGTAGACGCCACCGATCCCGCGCTTCTGCGCTGATGGCCGGCGAGCTCGTCAGTCGTCGGCAGTGTGCAGTGGCTGATCGAGCTTCGATCCCTGACGGTAGACGGAGATCGACTTCATTCGATCCGCCAGGCGTCGAGGAAGACTGACTCGCTCTTCTCGACGGCCGCCTCGGCTCGAGGTTGATCCTCGCCGGCGCCGAGGCGGACGCGCTGAGCTTCTCATCTTCGGCGGCCACACGGGCGCCACCGGCAAGCCGACCGCGGCGGCGGTCAACCCCCGGACAGGATCCTGGCGGACGCTGAGGGCTCTCAACGCCGTCCACGGCCTGGCGGTCGGCAATGGTGCCGTATGGGATGGGCGCGACGCATTCGTGAGCGGAGATCTTTACGCCCGCCGCGGGCAACTCGTTCGGGCGATCCTAATGGCCTTCAACCCGAAGGCTGGCAAAGTTGCGCGAGATCGACCTCGTATCGGCTCCCCTCGACCTGAACAGCGCTCGCAGCTGGACCCGATCATCTGGACCGGCAGCGAGGTCGTCTTCTCGACCGGTGCCGATCCTTCGGCCGGCGTCGTTCGCTACAGCCCGACCACCGGCCGCTGGAAGGCCAGCGCCACCCCGTGCTCGGGCTCCACGCAGATCGCGTGGATCGGCGACCGTCTCGCGGAATAGCGCGATCGTGTGGACGGGAACCAGCCTAATCGTCTGGAGCGGCACAGTGCACAAGCCCGGCGACCCGAGCCCCGCCGATGGCCCCTCAAGCACCTGGAAGGGCTGAGTCTTCGGCCGCGCTCGGATGACCGCCGCAGGTGCAGATCGGGGCGGCCCTTCCTCGGCCTGCGCGTCATCGGTTCCCGGTGGGGCCTGCCTCGATCTCGCGCGTCATTGGCTGGTGGGCACCACCAAGACCGGACACGGCGCGACATGAAGGAGACGCATTGTCACGCTCCCGAGCAACAGCCCCGAGAGCGCCGCGTGGCCGCGGGTACCGACGACGATTAGATCAGCTCCCACCTCACGAGCGAGATCGGCGATTTCGTGCGCGGGCTGCGGCCCGACGTGATCCACGATCTTGAGGGTGGCAGTGAGCCCCTCTCCAGAGAGCTCCTCGACCACCTTCTTCAGCTTCGCTTCGACCTGCTCCTCGTCGGCGTAGACGGCGAGCCCGGTTTTGGTCGTGTACCTCTCCACGATGTGCACGACGACAAGCGAACCCCGGTTCTCGCCCGCGAGCGCCTTCGCCACAAGAAGCGCTTTGTCGGCGTTCTCTGAGCCATCCGTAGCCCAAACGATTGTGTTGAACATGGGCGCCTCCCATCCAGATCAGCCGTGTCGTGAAGCTCACAGCCTCCGCCATTTCGGGGCACCGGCAATCCGGTCAGGGCCACACGTCTAATGCGTAATACCTACCGACTGCGCAGCGCTGTCCGTCAAGCGCAATGGTCCGCGTCGTGGTCGATCGCTGCGACCGCGGATTGATGATCGCGTGGGCGGGAAGCCAGGCGCGAGCGGGCCGGAGCACCCGCTGCGCCCGCCCCGCCGACGCCCCCTTGCAACCGAGCCCGATCGCTTGGAGCGCAGGCCCAGGTCGCCGAGTCAGAGCAGCGTCCCCGAGAAGTCACGACTCCTCAGAACGCCTCCCCGGCCAACAGCGCCGATCGCTCGCGCCGCGACGCGAAGAGGAAACGCTGGACGGCGACGAGTCCTGCGGCGTCGGTGACATCGCGGGCGTGCTGCGGGACGAGGATCGGATGCTCGTCGTCGAGCTCGACGGATAGACGTCGCAGGCTGGCGGCGTCGCGCCGGGCGAGCGCGCGCAGATCTCCCAGCGCCTGTACGGACCTCGCGGCCAGTTCAGCGTCACCTCCGAAGTTGGCCGTGAGCGCGGACTCTTCGATTGTCGGTGGGTTGCGTGCCAGCACGCGCACCCTGTTGACGACCAAACCGCCGAACGGCATGCCCGCCTGACTCAGTCGCCGGCGCAGGAAGATGGCCTCCTCGACCGATGTAGGTTCGGGCGAGGTGACGATCAGAAAGGTCGTGGCGGGGTCGCCGAGCAACCGGCTCACGGCGCTCGCGCGCTCGGCAAAGCCATCGACGACACCGCCCAGCACGCGGAAGAATGCGCCAAGGTCGGTAAGTAGGTCGACCCCGGTTATGCGACGCAGGGCGGAGAAGACGACGCCGCTGCCGCGCGCCGCGATCGCGGCGGCCGCGCCGGTCGGGGCGGCGATCAGCCTGAGCGCTCGACCTTCCAGGAAGCCGGTCAGCCGCTCGGGCGCGTCGAGGAAGTCGATCGCATTGCGCGAGGGTGGCGTGTCGAGGACGATCGCGTCGAAGCGACCGGAGGCGTCGAGCTCGTAGAGCTTGGTCACGGCGGTGAACTCCTGCGAGCCCGCCACGGCGCTCGAGAGCTCCTGGTAGATCCGGTTGGCGAGGATCGCTTCGCGGGTGGCCACATCGGGCGCGAGCAGGTCGATCAGCTCGTCGAAGGTGCGCTTGGCGTCGAGCATCATCGCCCACAGCTCGCCCCGCAGGTCGATCCCCTGGCCGGCGAAGTGGGCGGGGTCAACCAGCCGGGGCTCGTTGCCCAGCTGCTCGAGCCCCAGCGAGCCGGCAAGCCGGCGGGCTGGATCGATCGTCACCACGGCGACACGCCGGCCGCGGGCCGCGAGCCCCATCGCGACCGCAGCGGCGGTCGTCGTCTTGCCGACACCGCCCGAGCCTGTGCAGATACAGATCCGCTTGCCGAGCATGCGCTCCGCGACGCTCATCGCTCCAGCTCCCGCGAAAGCCGCTCGAGCACGGCGGGGTCGAGCGCGGACCGGAACACGAACGGGAGCGTGACGAGCGCCACGCCTGGAAGGCCCCGTCGAAGTCGGGCTATCTGCGCACGCTGGTCGCGCGCCCATGTGGCCGCGAACAGCGCGGCGTGCTGCGGCGGCGACCGCGGTGCCGCCCGCAGCGTTCGCTCGTCATCGCCAGTGAACCGGTGCGCGACGACGGCGTTGACCACGACCAGGGAGAGGTCCAGGCCCAGCTCCGCACGCAGCCGCGAGCGCAGCTCGAGCGTCTCGCTGACCGCCATCTCCTCGGCGCTCGACACCGCCAGGACCGCCGTGCGCCGGGGGTCGCCGAGGAAGCTCGCGATCGCGCGGCCTTGTCGTGCGACCGGGCCCAAACGTGCGACCGACGCGAACGTGTGTGGCGCCTGCAGCATGGCCAGACCATGCCCGGTCGCCGGAGCGTCGAGCACGACCAGATCGTAGGGCTGCGCGCCGCGGGTGCGTCGCTCGTGCTGGGCGAGCTCCCACACCTTGCCGATCGTCAGCAGCTCGCGCATGCCCGGAGTCGCTGCGGTCAGCGCCGTGAATATCCGGCTGCGCGCGAGCAGGACGGCCAGCCGGCCCATGGGGAGCTGCTGGCGCAGGTACTCCTCCATCGCACGCTGCGGGTCGATCGAGATGTGATGCAGCCCGTGCGAGACGGATCGTTCGTCATACACGCCCGCGGCGTTGGACGCGAGCGCGCGAGAGATGTCTTCACGCGCGGCCACCTCGGCCACGATCGTGCCCAGTCCCCGCCGGCTCGCGGCCAGACCGAGAGCCGCCGCGACGGTGGACTTCCCCACGCCGCCCTTGCCGGTCACCACGAGCAGCGAGTGGGCGAAGAGATCGTCCATTGAGGCTGGACCCTAGTTTGCCGCGGCACGCACAGGACCTCTGGCCGCGCAAGCTCAGCCGTGCGTGCGAACTTCCTCCCCTCGTCCGCAGCAATAGCTACCACCACACCCCACTGCGGCCGT
>CAAGKR010015129.1_pt1 | contig 11382 bp, 13 predicted proteins | sample 2556971 | NCBI WGS metagenome assembly CAAGKR01 (sample SAMEA5207829, study PRJEB30636) | soil metagenome | biome: forest; feature: boreal; material: soil | place: USA | collected 2011-09 | depth 1 m
AAAGCGACAGCGAAGGGAGCGACGATCACCTACGTCGAGTTTGTCTCGCCGGCCGGTGACTACTATGCGCCCGTTGCGCTGTATGTCCCGGCGTCCACCGGCGTCACCCCGGACGGTGCGGACACGTTCTTCGGTGTCGTCGAAGATGCGGCCGGCAAGCGCGTCGCCGTCTTCGAAGAGCCGGCGAAGCTGACCGCGTCGAAGACCGATCTCTTCTACGATCGGACGCTCATACTTCCCAGCGGCAAGTACACGGCGACATTCGGTCTGGCCAAGGCAGGCGTTCCGGTCGTCGTGGCGTCCGCTCCGCTGGAGTTGAACGCCCTCGGAAAGGACTCGACGGGAACATCTCGGCTCGTTCTCTCCGACAACGTCTACGAGCTGACGGACGCTGCGCCGGTGAAGTCGCCGTTTGCGTTCGGCAAACTGAAGATCGTTCCGAAAGGCAATCTCGCGTTCAGCAACAAGGACGAGCTGGAGTACTTCGTTGAGGTTCACAACCCGGGATTGACGGACGTACCGCCGCCCGAGGGGATGGCGGCAGCACCGGCGACCTCGCAGGCGAGCGGCTCACAACCCACGACGGTTCCGCTGCCGAAACTGCAAACGAAAATCGAAATCCTGGATGCGAAAGGTGCTGCTCTCGCGGGCGCACCGCTTGCTGAAAGTCCAGCGATGCCCCTCTCGGGGAAAGCTGGTCCTGGACAGTATGCGATCATGGGCAGCATCCCCCTGTCGCAGCTCAAGACACCGCTGCCGAAGGGGAACTACACGTTGCGGATGAAGATCGTCGATACGGTCACGAAACAGTCGTATACGATCGAGCAGCCGTTCAAGATCACCGGTTAAAATCGCGCCATGACGTCTGCCACAGTCAAAGAAGCGGTGGAGCTCTATCAGCGCGGTCAGCTCGTCATCATCGTCGATGACGAGGATCGCGAGAACGAGGGCGACCTCTGCGTCGCCGCGGAAAAAGTGACGCCTGAGGCGGTCAACTTCATGGCCAAGCATGGCCGCGGGTTGATCTGCCTCGCGCTGACCGAAGAGCGGTGCACAGAGCTCGACCTGCCGTTGATGGTCGAGAACAACACGTCGAATTACGGCACGGCGTTCACAGTGTCGATTGAAGCGCGAGGGCGGGTGACCACCGGCATCTCCGCATTTGACCGCGCCGAGACGGTGAAAGCGGCGATCGATCCGAAAACGCGGCCGCAGGATCTGCTGCGCCCCGGACATCTCTTCCCACTGCGGGCGCGGAAGGGCGGCGTGCTCAAACGCGCCGGTCAGACCGAAGCGTCGGTGGATCTCGCGGCGATCGCCGGGATGACTCCCGCCGCGGTGATCTGCGAAATCATGAACGAAGACGGAACGATGGCCCGCATGCCGGACCTTCGTCAATTCGCGCTGCATCACGGCCTGAAGATCATCTCGGTGGCCGACATCATCAAGTATCGGATGCAGCACGAGAAGCACGTGCACTGTCTCGCGTCGCCGCGGCTGCCCACGCCGTACGGCGAGTTCCGGGTGTACGCATACAAGAGTGACATCACCGGCGAGGAGCACGTTGCGATGGTGATGGGTGAAATCGCGGAAGACGATCACGTCCTGGTGCGCGTTCATTCTTCTTGCCTCACTGGCGACGTGCTCCATTCAGCGCGCTGCGATTGCGGACATCAGCTCGAGAGGGCCTTCGAGCTCATCGCGAATGAGAAGAAAGGCGTCATCCTCTATCTCCTGCAGGAAGGGCGCGGCATCGGTCTCATCAACAAGCTGAAGGCGTATGAGCTGCAGGACCAGGGGCACGACACGATCGAGGCGAACGCGAAGCTCGGCTTCGCACCCGACATTCGCGACTACGGCACCGGCTCGCAGATCCTCCGCGACCTCGGCGTCCGCAAAATCCGGCTGATGACGAACAATCCCGCGAAGTATGTGGCCATCGAAGGCTTCGGCCTGGAGATCGTCGAGCGCGTGCCGCTGGAGATCGCGCCCTCGAAAGAGACGCAGAAGTATCTCGAAGCCAAGAAAACCAAGCTGGGCCACATCCTGGAACTTGTTTGAGGTTAACGGTTAAACGGTTAACGGTTAACCGTTAACCACACACCATGCCCCATACCGGCCCAATTCTAGAAGGGCGTGGCGACAGCGACTACGAGCGCTATGTCCGCGTCCCGGAGCTCCTCGAGCTGCAGAAGCCGGTCGACCAGCTCTCGCATCCCGAAGAGCGTCTCTTTCAGACCACGCATCAGGCTGCGGAGCTGTGGCTCCATCACATCGACTACGAGATCGATCGCGTTGCGACGCTGATCCGCGAGAACCACCCGCCGTTCGCAGCCGATCTACTGCATCGCTGTCGGATGATTCTCGATCTTCTGCGCGAGCAGATCGTCATTCTGGAGACGATGGCGCCGGCCGACTATCACGTCATTCGGCTGTCGTCGCTGGGACGCGGCAGCGGACAGGAGTCTCCCGGATTCCACAAACTATTGGAGGTCGGTAAACGACTGTGGCCCCCGTTCGAAGAGCTGATGCGTCGGCGCTCGCTCTCCCTTCTGGACATCCAGCGCACTCCGCGCGATCACGAGGACGTTTTCCGTCTGGCCCAGTCGCTCCTCGACTACGACGAAGCCTTCCTCAAGTGGCGGTTCACGCACATGCGCCTGGCGTTCCGGATCATCGGCTCCGACGTCCTGTCGCTGAAGGGCGTGCCGGCGTCGCAACTGGAGATGGGGACGCGCGAGCCACTTTTCCCCAGATTGTGGGAGAGCATCAGCGCGCTGACTGCCGAGCACAAACCCTCGTATTGAGCCGTTCGGTTTCGCCGCCGACCCCTCGTGTGTCCAACTGTCGAAAGAGCTGTGGAAAACGCGGCTGATTTTGACGGCAAAAACTTTCGGTAGCAGATGTTACGGTTTGTCTTGACGGTGCAAAACTCGATCGGTATATTCGCTGGCCATTGTCTAGAAAGGGCCCGGCACGCGCATGAAAATCTCGCTGCGCAAGGCTCTGCGACTCGACTCTGGGGAGTTAGAAAATTTCATGAAAAAGGTGCTGTGTCTCGTGGGGGCGCTGACGCTTTCCCTCTCCGCATTGGGCTGTCGAAAGATTGAAGCCCGAATGGAGATCAAGCAGGCGAACGAGGCGTATCACAAAGAAGATTACGCCGGCGCGTTGGTTCACTACGTGCGAGCGCAGAAGATCGATCCGAGTTTTGCTGAGCTGAATCGCATGATCGGCTACTCGCAAATCGGCCTGTACATTCCGGATGACAAGTCGCCGAAGAACGAGGCGCACGCCGATGCCGCCATCGGCCAGCTCTCCGAGTACCTCAGAAAGCGACCGGGCGATCTCACCGCTCGCGACGCGCTCATCAGCATGTACCTCACCGCGAATCGCACGTCGCAGGCGATCGATTACTTCCTCAACTATCTGAAGGAACACCCCGCGGATCTCGAGGCCGTGAAGTCTATCGCGACGCTGTACGCGAAACAGGGCAACTTCAACGAGTCGCTCAACTGGTATCAGAAAATCACGCTGCTCGACTCCAAGAATCCGGAAGCGTTCTACGTCTACGGCGTCGTCTGTTACGAGAAAGTGGCCAAGAATCCACCTGCCGATGACAACGAGAAGATGGCCATCATCGAGAAGGGGAAGGCCGCGCTGCAACATGCCATTGATATGAAGACCGACTATTTCGAGGCGATGGCCTATCTGAATCTTCTCTGGCGTCAACAGGCTCTGCTCGACGCCAAGACCGATCCTGTGAAAGGGCAGGCCGACGTTGCCCAGGCCGATGTGATCCGCAACAAGGCCATTCAGATCATCAATCAGAAGAAGGCCGGGAAAAAGAGTTAGCCAATGTTTGAGACCACATTTGTCGAATCGCGAAGGGCGAAACTCGGGATCGAGAAGTACCTGACGCTGCCTGTCTCCATCGGCATTCACGTCGCCGCGATTCTCGCGGTGATCATCGGCGCGATCTGGAACGTTTCCTTTCCCACGAATTCGCCCGCGGTGATCGCCCAGTACGCCATGGCCGCCTCGCCGCCCCCGCCTCCGCCGCCCCCGCCCCCGCCACCCAAGGCTCAACCGACGCAGGTGGTCAAAACGGTGGAAGTGCCGAGGAACATCCAGGAGCTCGCTCCGACGCAGGTGCCAGAGAAAGTGCAGCCGGTGGCCATGCCCAGCAGCGGCCCTGACACCGGCGTTGTGGGTGGTGTCGAAGGAGGCGTGGAGGGTGGTGTGGTGGGCGGGGTGGTGGGGGGCGTGATGACAGACACGGCGCCGAAAGACGTGCCGCTCCGCGTCGGCGGCGACGTCAAGGCTCCGGTGGTCATCAATCGTGTCGAGCCCCTGTATCCGGAAGTCGCTCGCAAAGCGCGCATCTCCGGAATCGTGATCGTGGAATGCATCATCGACAAGAGCGGTAATGTCACGAACGTGCAGGTGCTCAAGCCGCTGCCGTTCGGACTCGATCAGGCCGCCGTCGACGCCGTCAAACGCTGGAAATTCAAGCCGGGGACTCTCAATGGACAACCGGTCGACGTCATTTTCAACTTAACCGTCAACTTCAAGCTGAACTAGATTTTCTCCGGCGCGAGCCGGACTGGAGGAACTGAATCATGGATATGAGTCCGCAGACCCTATGGGCACAGATGTCATGGATGGCGAAGGGCGTCCTTATCGTCCTCCTGATCATGTCGATCTATTCGATCTGGGTGATGGTGGAGCGCTACCTGACGTTCCAGAAGGCTAAGAATCAGTCGCTCAAGCTCCTCGGCGCGCTTTCCAACGTGCTGACGCGCGGCGACTATCAACAGGCCATCGACATCACGAAGAAGTACAAGCAGAGCCACCTGGCGAAAGTCATCTCCGCGGGCCTGCTCGAGTTCGAGGCCGTTCGGCGCGATAAGCGGACCACCGATCCTGAGGTGGCGATCGAGGCCGCCCGCCAGGGCATGGATGCCACCGCCATGATCACCATGGCAGAGATGAAAGAGAACCTCGGCGTCCTCGCCACGATCGGCGCCACGGCTCCCTTCGTCGGTCTGCTGGGAACCGTCATCGGCATCATCCACGCGTTCCAGAAGATGGCCACGTCGGGCGGCGGAATCGCCTCAGTCTCCGCGGGTATCTCCGAGGCGTTGATTACGACGGCGGTCGGGTTGTTTGTGGCGATTCCGGCCGTGTGGGCCTACAACTATTTCCAGAACCGCATCGATCGTTTCACCGTCGAGATGTCGAACTCCGGTTCGGAGATGGCAATCTACTTCCTCAAGGAAGGCGGAAGTACCCGTGATAAGTCATCGGTGGCATAGCTCCCTCGTCAAGCTGCAGAAGACGGCGATGAGCTCGGAGATCAACGTCACGCCGCTGGTGGACGTGTGTCTCGTGCTGCTCATCATCTTCATGGTCGTTACGCCCATGCTGCAGAAAGGCGTTCCCATCAACCTGCCGGTCACCGAAGATCCGCAGAAGACGCCCGATACCGAGAAACAACTGCAGATTTCGGTGAAGAGTGACGGGAGCGTTTATCTCGGTTCGACCGTGGTGCGGAAGGACCAGGTCCAGTCGGAGCTGGAAAACATTCACGCCCGGACGCCGGATCGAGAGATCGCGGTCAAGGGTGATCGGGCCGTCAAATATGGCGCGGTGCTCGACGTGCTGAAGGCGTGTCGCGAGGTCGGCTTCAACAACGTTGGCCTGGTGGCACAGCCGAAACGAAGTCCGGGACAAGGAAGCTAGCAATGCAAGTCGGTGGCGGCGGTTCACTACGATCGGAGATCAACGTCACTCCACTGGTTGACGTCGTTCTCGTTCTGCTCATCATCTTCATGGTCATCACGCCGGTCGTGCAGATGGGCTATCTGGTCCGCGTTCCGCCGAAGGCTCCGGCGAATCTGCCTCCGTCGGCGATCCAGGATCAGATCATCCTCCGGCTCCTGTCCGACAACCGCATCTTCATCAACAAGGATGAGGTGCCCATCGATCAGTTCCCTCAGCGAATCCGCGAGATTCTCCACGGGGGTGCATCGGGCAAGATGGTGTTCTTCCAGGGCTCGCCCGACGTCGATTATGAGTCGACGATGAAGTTCCTCGACATGGCGCGCTCGAACGGCGCCACGAACATCGGAATCATCGTCGAGGCGGCGCAGTAACGACACGACGCGGGATCGCGGAGCTGCTGGCGTCGATCAGCCTCTTCGTGTCCCTGGATCTCGCTCTATTCCTCGGCCTCGGATATGCGGCGGTCGCGATCGGCGTCGCATACTTCCAATGGATCGCGCTGATCAGCGTGACCGTGGCGACGGCGGCGACCGTCGCCATCATCGAACACGGCCGGTGGCGTCTCGGACTCTTTGTGCCGCCGCAATTCGCGATTCGCGAATTCGTCTTCGGCGTGCTGTTCGCGACCGCGCTCATCATTGCCTGCGATGGAGCGATCATCGTTTCCGGACATCTGAGACACACCGCCGGCAACGGATTCCCCTGGCTGAAGATGCTCGCGGTTTTTCTGCCGGCGCCGTTTCATGAAGAGCTGGCGTTTCGCGGATATCTGTTTCAGAAGCTCCGGCAATCGAGCCGCGGAGCAGCGATCGCGATCTCGGCGTTCCTGTTTGCAGTGCTGCACGGAAAGAACATCGGCATTTCGCCGCTCGCGGTCATCAACGTCTTCCTGGCCGGAGTGCTGCTCGCGCTGGCATACGAGCGATACGAGCGTCTGTGGTTCCCGATCGGGATTCACATGGCGTGGAACGTGGTTTCCGGACCCATGCTGGGATTCCCGGTGAGCGGCTTCGTGGCGAGGGATACGCTGCTGCGCACAATCAGCAGCGGCCCGGCGTGGATCACGGGCGGCAGCTTCGGGATCGAAGGGAGCGCCTGGATGGGCGCGGTGGAGGTCGCAGCGATTGTCTGGCTATTGAATGCAGAACGCAGAATGCGGAATGCAGAATGAATTTGAGTATTTCTGCATTGTGCATTTACTGAGGAGCCCGCAATGAAAGACATTGTCATCGTCAACGGCGCCCGCACGCCGATGGCTGAGTACAACGGCGACTTCACCGACATCAGTGCGATCGACCTCGGTGTCGTAGCGGCAAAGGAAGCGCTTCGGCGCAGCGGCTTAGCCCCTGATGAAATCGACCACGTGATCGTCGGCAACGCGCTGCAGACTTCCGGCGACGCGATCTACGGCGCGCGTCACGTCGGTCTGAAGGCGGGCGTACCGAAAGAAGTGCCGGCGCTCACTGTGAATCGTCTGTGCGGCTCCGGCATCCAGTCAATCATCAACGCCGCGGAACAGATCGAGCTCGATGAAGCGACGACCGTGCTGGCCGGCGGGATGGAGAACATGTCGCAGGCGCCCCACGTCATTCGCGGTGCGCGCAAGGGATTCCGTCTCGGTCAGGGAGCGATGGAAGACTCGCTGATGGTCGCGCTGCTCGATTCGTATTCCGGTCTGTACATGGCGCAGACCTCCGACAATCTGGCGCGCAAGTACAACATCTCGCGCCAGGAGCAGGACGAGTTCGCGCTGCGCAGTCAGCGATGCGCCGCAGACGCCCGCAAGGCGTGTCGTCTCAGCGAAGAGATCGTGGCGGTCACGGTGGGGAAGAAAGAAGTGAAAGAGGACGACCATCTTCGTCCGGAGGCCACGCTCGACGGTCTCGCGAAATTGAAACCGGCGTTCGCGAAGGATGGCTTTGTCACCGCGGGGAACGCGAGCGGCATCGTCGACGGTGCTGCCATGGTCACGGTCACGACCGCGGAGAACGCGAAGGGAAAGAAGCCGCTGGGGCGGATCGTGTCATGGGGCGTTGCCGGCTGCGATCCGGACATCATGGGAATCGGTCCGGTGCCTTCGACGAAGATCGCACTCAAGAAAGCAGGATTGAAGCTCGACGACATCGATCTGATCGAGATCAACGAGGCGTTCGCCGGACAGATCCTCGCCGTCGTCAAAGAACTCGGCATCGACATGGAGAAGCTCAACGTGAACGGCGGAGCGATCGCGCTCGGACATCCGCTCGCCGCATCCGGAACGCGCCTCGTGTTGACCGTTCTTCACGAACTGCGGCGGCGGCAAAAGCGGTACGGGCTCGCGTCGGCGTGTATCGGGGGAGGGCAGGGCATTGCCATGATCGTGGAGCGGATCGCGTGAAGCGACTGCTGCCGCTGCTGATCCTCGCCCTCTCTGCGCCGGCGTTCGCCACGATTTCGGTGAAGCGCGATATCGAACGTTCACGGACGCTCAATGTCTCGATCGTCGACGAGCCCCTGTCTGTCGCGGTGCGTTCGCTCGAGCTCTATCTGCCACGGGGCGTCCAGATTTTTCTATCCGATGATCCGCGGATCACGTACCGCGCACGACGGGTGGATCCGGTTGCTGCGCTTCAAGGCATCGCCGCAGCCGCGCACGTCTCGCTGGTCGAGGACCACGACCGCTACTGGATTCGCGACGATCGCGAACCGTCGGTCACGCTCGACGTGAAGGACGAAGACGTCCGGGCGATTTTGAAGTCGATGCAGAAGCAGTGCGAGCTGAAAAACCTGATCATCGATCCCGACGTGCAGGGTAAGGCGACATTTCTCTTTCGCGATGTCCCCTGCCGCACGGCGTTCGACGTCGTCTTCCGCACGTTCCGATTGAAATCCGTGACGTATTCGAATTCGGTGGTGACGGTCAGTTCACGCCGCTGAGGTAGACTCTCCCGCCCCATGCCAGCGCGGCGCACGGTCAAAATCGCAATTCTTCTGATCCTGGTGGCAGGAGTCGTTGCGCTCTATTTCTCGCCACTGCGCGACCAGCTCTCGCGCGAGAAGATCGCCGCGTGGGTCGACACCGTGCGTGACCTCTGGTACGGGCCGGTCGTCCTCATCGTCTCGTACGCGATCGGCTGCGTATTCGCCATTCCTGCCAGCATCTTCATCATCGCTGCCGGCGTGATCTGGGGCTGGAAGCTGGGCGTGATCTACGCGATGTGCGGCGCGCTGCTCGGCGCCAGCGCCGCGTACGTCGCCGGGCGCTTCCTCGGAGAAGGACTGCTCGATCGTTTCGGTAAAGCCGGCCAGGTTGTGTCGAAGCAGGTGAAGAATGCCGGCTTCGTCTCGATGCTCATCGCGCGACTGATCCCCGGGCCGCCGTTCGCGGTATGGAACTACGCCGCCGGAATCGCCAACATGAACTTTGGCGACTACTTCTTCGCGACGCTGCTGGGGACGCTTCCGGCGCACATCATCTTTGCCTACTGCGCCGATGCCCTCTTCAACGGAACGATGACCGAGGGCGAGGCGGTGAAACGGCTGACGATTGTCGCCGCTCTGTTGATTTCGATGATTGTGCTGACCACCCTGCTCAAGCGACGATTCGCGCGGCCGACGTAGGTCGGGTGCACATATTCCTGTGCACCGCGGGCGGTGCTACACTAACAACCCCTGTCATGATCGAGATCCAGATCGTACCGAGTGACATTCGGCGCACCGTCCGCTACGTCTTTTTCGACCGGCGGCGGGTGCTGATCGCGATCCTGGCGCTCACGGTCGTTCTCTCTGTCGTGATCGGCTCCATGGCCGCGGCGCCCACCGTGATCCGCGAGGTTTACAAGGACAACTACGCCAAATCGATGCGCGAGGAGCGCGACATTCAGCGCGAACGGCTTCGCGAAAACGTCACGCAGATGTCGTCTCTGGAGCGCAGCCTGGAAGAACAGCGCGTGCGGGTCGAAAAGCTGATCACGGTCTACGGTCTCGATCGCCACCTCGGCGCCGGTGGCCTCTCGATCCCCTTGCGCGACACGAAAGACGAAGGCTCACTTCAGCTCACGGATGCGCGGCATCGCGAGACCGCACTGCGCCATGCCATGACACGCCTCGAACAGCAGCTCGACCTGCTGGCGCAGTACGAGGCGGCGAACGCGTCGATCGTCCGCCACACGCCGTCGATTCTGCCGGTTCCCTCCGATCAGTTCGTTCTGACATCGCCGTTCGGCATGCGCACCTCTCCGTTCACGCGGCAGGCCGACTTTCACAAGGGACTCGATCTTTCCGCACCGAAGGGAACTCCCATCTTCGCCGCTGCGGATGGCGTCGTCAGCTTCGCCGGTCGCTATCCACTGCGCGACAGCGTGGCGTGGTGGCGCTTCGGAAACGTCGTCGTCGTCAATCACGCCGATCGCTTCATCACGATTTATGGCCATTGCGACACGATCAAAGTGCGCCGCGGCCAGCTGGTCCGGCAGGGAGAGACGATCGCCACGGTCGGTTCGACCGGCTGGAGCACGAACTCGCATCTCCACTACGAAGTGCGCAGTGATCTCGAGCAGCCGGGTAACTATGTCGCCATCGATCCGCGCATCTACATCCTCAACTATCAATGGAACAACGAAGCGTCTCTGCTGATGCGATCGCGCACCAGCAAGGAATACAGAAACTTTGATCCGCTGCCCTCGGCGTTTATCGGGAGAAGGAGAGTGTGATGAGCGCAGCCGCCGACCAGTCCAATTTTCCAACCATGATCATTCCGCGCGGAACCGAAATCCGCGTGAATCATCATGGCCAGCTATCGATCAAGACTCCGGGCAACCTGGTGATCCAGAATTCCGGAACGTACTCCGAGCTGGAGTCGACCAACGGCTCGATCCGCATCGAAGAGAACGTCACGGTCGAGGCGGTGAGCATCCGCGCCGCTCAGTCGTGTTTCATCCAGGGCACCGTGACGGCGTGGAAGGTTCGCGCCCGCCGGATCACTCTCGAGGAGAAGGCCAGGGCCTTCATCATGCTGCAGGAGTCGGAAGCCCTCGAGCTCTCGAAAACCAGCCGCCTGGTGGGCAACTTCGCGAACGAAAAAGAGCTGTTCCTGATGATGGGGAAGTTCACGGCGCAATTGAAAGAGCTTCCCGGATCCGTTGACATGCACGCTCCGACGCCCCTGGGGGAGAGTCCGCGGCAGTCGATTTCGGCGGCCGCGCCGCGTGAGGACGGAGCCGAACATCTACGCCTTGCGCAGACGCTGCTCGAGCGAGAGATGGTGCGTCCCGATCTCCAGGCGTCAGAGGCGGAGCCGTTGCGCGAGGTGCTGTACGGATTGCGCGAGCGCAACATCACGCGCGTCGGCAGCATCTATCGCCAGGCGTTCTCGGAACTGCGATCGCAATCGGACTCGGTCCGTCAGGCGCAGGAACACCTCGACCGCTATTTCCAGCGGTAACCAAGTGTGGAGGCCGGCCCTCTGGCCGGCCTGCGCCTTGCAGAGGCCCGGCGCCTACACTGACACTACAATCCGCGCGGCATGCTTCCGCTGTCTGATCACCTCCCGCGGCGGACCACACCGGTCATCAACTATCTGCTCATCGCCGCGAACATCTTCATGTTCCTCTGGGA
>CAAGKR010268613.1_pt1 | contig 11381 bp, 10 predicted proteins | sample 2556971 | NCBI WGS metagenome assembly CAAGKR01 (sample SAMEA5207829, study PRJEB30636) | soil metagenome | biome: forest; feature: boreal; material: soil | place: USA | collected 2011-09 | depth 1 m
GAGCGAACGGTTCCTGCAGCGATGCTGGCAGGTGCGTACCTCGCTAACGTTGCTGGCGGCATACTCTATATCAATAGCTACTCAGTAATCATGGAATCCAGCACCGATACCAAAAACATTTTCGCGCTCGATGCACAGACTGGGAAGCTCCTATGGTCTGCTGGTCCGGGGTATCACATTCTCAACATACCCATCACACAGGGCCTGCTGCTGGCTGCGCGCGAGCATAATGGGGTCTATAGTATAGCGGGGCTGGATACGCGCACCGGCAAAGCAACCTGGCAAGTGCCTTTTCAATGTGCTGTCTACCACTTTGGCCCGAAGCTGATATATCCAGAGTGTAACGCGTTGTGGGCAGAGGTAATCAACGAAAAGTTGTATCTGCTAGAGTCAGACGGCCAGCCGCAGAATAAGCCAGTTTACACTTTGAAGAGTTTTAATCCGGGTACAGGTCAGTTGCTGGCTGATCATCCGTTAGCGATCGAACAAGACAATCCAGTAACGATCGGGGCCAGCAACGGATTGCTCTACGTACGGATCAACGTGCCGCGTAAAGCCAATACCATTTCGTATGCGGATTACGTGTTTGTCGCCTACCATCTAAGCGATGGCGCGACGGCGTGGCGTCATACGATGCCGCCATTCCCGGCGCCGACGAGCGCTAACACCTCACCCGGCACATCCCAGCCAGTGTTGGCTCCATGATAAAGGGTCCTCACTACTATATGACGCCTGCTGCCCATTTTCGCGAATCGTAATGGGGCTGCACAGCAGCGAGACCCTTGCGGTCCCATACTTTCTGCGAACGACTTTTGCATCGCCCTGACTAATGCTCTGGAAGTCTTGCATTTCCCTCCATCATCAAGTACACTTTCAATAGAGCTTGCTTGCTCTCTCGCTTTTCTTGCCAATCGTCTCTAACCTATCTCAGACACCTCAACTTTTTGCTTCCCGCACAACTGACCAATATTACTATGCAACATCAGACACAACTGATACATCTGATACAACTGATACATCAGACACAACTGCAACATCAGACACAACTGACCTTAACACTTTACGAATCCCAGGGAGTAGGAGATACAAGTATCTTCTTCCTATCGGAGCCATTATGTATAACTGATACGCCACAAAATCGCGCGTAAATGATACCTGGTTGCTATTTTCTAATGTGGCGAACGACAGGTATAATTAGACGAAGACAATGCGTATTGTTTGAATCCTTGTCGCTTCGCGGTTCTCAAAGAGAGGAGGATGAGTCTGCGAGCTGCCACCACCGTTGATCGCATAACCAGCAAAAGCTCAAGCGATATCGAAGGGGATTGGGCGAAATTAGAAGAAGACCTGCGACGTGGCTACCGGTCGATTGCGCATGAACGCCAGAAACGGGAACCTGTAAGTACTAATTGACGTTCCAAAATCTCATTATTCTTTCATTTAATACGTCTTTATAGTAGGAGTTGAAAGAGGAGTGAGGAAATGCCAGAATCACCTGTCCCGGATATGCAAGAAAAGACTATATTGATTGTGGATGATGATCGTTCCATAGGTGAGATGCTCAAACAGACCATCGCGCAAAACACGATTCATCGCGCTGTATGGATTGCGGAAAGCGACCTGGTGTTGGAAACGGCGCGGCACCTGCACCCATCGCTCATCCTGCTCGATTACATAATGCCCTTCATGGATGGCTTACAGTTGTACGATCACTTACAACGGGTCGAAACAATGCGCAACGTGCCGGTCATACTCATCAGTGGGAGTACCACCCTCCCGTTTGAGAAACTGCGAGAACGCGGCTTCTACGTGCTGAGAAAGCCTTTTGAGCTTAATGATTTGCTGGATATGATCGCGCAGTTGATGTCCGGTGATCCGGCATAAATCCACTTGCGCGGAAAAGTTGCACCAGCCTCGGATCGAATTGCGTGCCTGCGCAGCGTTGTAGTTCCTCTAATGCCTCCTGTGGGCTGCATCGGACCTGGTAAGTACGATTTGAAGTCATGGCGTCAAAGGCATCGGCGATAGCAATCATTCGCGCTCCCAGCGGGATCGCTTCTCCTGCCAATCGGTCTGGATAGCCCTCTCTGTCCCAGCGTTCATGATGGTGATAGGCCAACAATGCCACATCGGGCAACGATGTTAAACTCGTGAGTATGCGAGCGCCATAAGCAGGATGACGTTTGATAATGGCGTACTCCTCGGAAGTCAGTGGTCCGGGTTTATTAAGCAAATCCTCATCGATGGCGAGTTTCCCAATATCATGAAAAAATGCTCCTATGGCGATGGTCGTTTGTTCATCTTCGGTTAAATGTAGCAGGCGCAACATACGCAAGGTATAGGCAAATGTTTTCTGCGCGTGATTGTACAACTGCGGGAAGTGTGCCTGCATGGGTGATGGCAGTGTAAGCAACAAAGCATGAAATTGCTCATGAAGCGTGTAGCGCAGTTTGCGTTCAAATGGACCTCTCGCCTGACCTGGAAATGGTTGCCATTTGAATGCGAGTGGCAACTGACCGGGTAGTTCAGGCGCGTTACTGCCTGTGGTGAGCAATGAAGTGGCCTCAAGCAGCGATAAACTCGCGCTATCTCCGTTAATAGTATGTTGTGGAAGCATAGGCATCCAACCTCTTTCGATCAGGCGCATCAGGAGAGATAATAGTCTCTCCCTGTAATAGACGCTTTAGATGAGTGTTTATAGTAACATAAGTTATGGTAAAGTATTGTGTTTCATTGTAATAAAGTATACGTTTCATGGTGACAAAATGACTCAATAATAGCCTGAAAAGGTAGGAACCCCGCGCCTTCGCGGGAAAACTCGACAAGAGAAGCTGAGTATGGTAAGATGTCGGGCATAGTATAATTGTAGGGATGTTTTCCCCATTTAGAGAGAACCAATGCCTGCCTTGTTGCTGGCGACCACGAATCGCCATAAATTGGATGAGTTTTATACCATTTTCTCCGATCTCCCGCTAACATTGCAATCATTACGCGAGGTTCAAATTGATACCAGTGTAGAGGAGACAGGCCAGACATTTGCTGAAAACGCAGAATTGAAAGCGCGATTTTATGCTCAAGCTAGCGGCATATTAAGCTTGGCAGATGATTCCGGCCTGGAAATCGATGCGCTCGGTGGCGCACCGGGTGTGTACTCAGCCAGATTCGCTGGACGAGAAACGAGCTATGAAGAACGTTTCCGCCTGATTCTTGAGCAAATGCGGGGACTGACAGGCGAGCAACGCAGGGCGCGTTTCCGCTGCGCCATCGCGCTGGCCGAACCGGGTGGTCAATGTCGTATGGTAGAAGGTGTGATTGAGGGTATCGTTGCTGATAGTCCGCGAGGCATACATGGTTTTGGATATGATCCCATCTTCCTGCTGCCTGAGTTGGGGAGGACGTTTGCCGAGCTAACCTCTGAACAGAAGAACCGTATCAGCCATCGTGGACGCGCCGCGCAGTTTGCCCGCGTGCTACTAGAATACCAGTAATTAAGGAACAAAAACGTTTATGGCGAAACAGCCTCCCATTCGTGTAGCGCTTGACCTGGAAACAACCGGACTTCATGCCGAACAGGACGCTATTCTGGAAGTCGCGGCAGTCAAGTTTCAGGGCCAGACGATTCTGGATCAGATGGAGACCCTCGTTGCCCCCGGACGTTCGATTCCTTTCCGCGTACAGCGACTTACCGGCATCACTCCACAGAAAATCGCGGCTGCTCCTCCTTTTGATTCGATCTCCGCGCGCTTGCAGCAATTTTTAGGCGAGTATCCCATTGTTGGTCATAGTATCCCTTTTGACGTTGGTTTCTTGCGCCGTCGCGGCCTGGCGCGCAACAACCCGCTCATTGACACCTTCGAACTGGCAACCGTTTTATTACCCTCTTTACCAGGCTATGGTCTTGGGCAGGTAGCCGTGGCCCTGGGGCTGACGGTTGCGCCGGGGAGACACCGGGCTATGGTTGATACGCTACTGGCGATGGATGTTTTTATCGCTCTGCATCGTTTGCTCGCGGCGGTAGATACTCCTATTTTGAAAGACCTGGCAAACCTCGATGCTCCGCACTCCTGGCCCCTGCTGGGCTTTTTTCGCCAGCAATGGCGCGAGCGTATGGAGCAGGACGGCTTGCGCTCCGAATCATTACGCGGCACCCTGGGCGACCTCTTCGCCGCCCAACTGGGCGTGGACCCGCGCATCCTTTCGTTTGCAATAGCGCGACAGGTCGGCAATAGCGCTCAGGCGCGAGCAGCCATAAATGATGAGCCGCCGCTTGAGCCGCTTTCTCCCCCGGCAGGCGAAGAAGTGGCGCTGGCTTCGCAAGACGATGCACCCATAGCGGATACCTTGCAAACGCTGGTTGAAGTCATCCCCGAAGATCTATCTCAGAGCGATACCTCAACATCCGACGCGCAGCAGGTAGAAGCGCAGCAACCACCTGCTATGCACGCGGGGTATCAGACGGCCTACAATGCAATTCGCCAGGCGCTTGACGGGCAAAGCTGTTTACTCTTAGAGGTGACGGTAGGCGCGAATGATTATACGCCCGCACTTTTGCCGGTACTCGAATGGGTGAGCGAGCAGGAGGCCGAATCGGAGCATGACCCGCATCGCCTGGTGATTGCCTGCGCGAATCAACAGGCGGCGCGTCGCCTCATCCAGAACGTGTTGCCGCGTTTGCAGGCCGCGCTCAAAAGTACGCTGCCGGTGGCCTATCTTGCCGAGCGCGGCGGGTACCTGTGCGTGCATCGCTGGTTTGGCTCTGCCTTGCGGCGAACCAGCGGCGAGCTTACGGCAGAGCAAGCTCGCGGCCTGGCAAAGCTGGGCTTATGGGCGCAGCAAACCCTGACAGGCGAACGGAGCGAATTAACTCTATTGCCACAGGAGTTCAGCGCGTGGGAGCGTATCTCCTCTGGCGTTGAACATGTGCCTCTGGTCGGTGGGCGTTCGGAAACTCCCTCTCAGCGTTGTCTCTATCACAAAAAAGGCTATTGCTTTGTAGAACATGCTGAAGAACGTGTCAAGATGGCACGTATTGTCGTGACCACCCATGCGGGATTGCTCGATGATCTCTCCTCGCCGCGTTCGCTGTTGAGCAACATCACGCGGCGTCTTATCCTCGATGCGGACTTACTAGAGGAAGAGTTGGCGCGTTGGAGCAGCGCGGACCTCGATCATACGCGCCTGCTCGAATTGCTCAATACCATAGGCGCCGATTTACCCAACGGGCGTTATCAGGGATTGCTGGCCCTGGCGGCTCCCGCGCTGCGCGAAAATGGCCCGGGTGGGCTTTCGACCACGCCGACGATTGAAAAATCGGCGCTCGATACGCGGATGCTGGCGTGGTTTCAAAGCTTGCGCCAGGCACGCGCAGCGGTGGACAGCCTGTTTAGCGCGTTGGGCCATCTACTGCAGGAGGGGGCAAATAGCGGAGGGGCGCGCGATAAGGGCAAACAGGAAAATTCTGGTCGCGCTGCCAACGCTGGTCGCGGCGTTGAACGTATCGATCAACCTCTGCGATTGTCGCCGCACATGCGTAATTTATCGAGTTGGATGGAAGTGGAACGCGCCTGGCAGCAGACCTCTGCGCGCCTCTCGGCGGTAATTCATCTTGTGCAGGAGGCGCAAAAGATCATGCTTACCACGCAGCGCGCCAAACACCGCCTGGATGCCAGCAGTGGAGGGGGCGGCGAAGACGAGTCGCTGGTGTGGGAGTTGACTGAACTGGCACGGCGTTTGGATGAGCAGAAGCAGTTGGGCCAGCGAGCGCTCATAATGGGTAACAGCGAAAAAGAGAGCATGGTATACTGGCTGCGCGTGCCACCCACGCCCCCACTTCCACCTACCGCGCCGCAAACGCCTGTCGAGGCCATGCCCGTGCTTTATGCGCAGGACGCGCAGACGGCTCCCTTCATCAAGCGCTATTTTCTCACGCCTGGAGTCAGTTCAATCTTCGCGGGTGTCGCCCTTTCGGTTGATCAGAGCTTTTCATTCTATCGCGGACGCTTCGGGCTGGAATCCGATGGATGCCCGGCGCTTTCCGTCGTGACCGAGCATCATGAACAAACCATGCTGTATATGCCGAACGACGTGCCGGAACCAAACGCGCCGCAGTACCAGCGTCACCTGGATGAGGCCATTGTGCAACTGGCAACCTCGCTGGAAGGTCAACTGGTAGTGCTCTTTACATCGTATGCCGCGCTGCGTAGTTCCTACGCGGCGGTCAAGCCGCTACTGGAACAGCGCGGCATACTGGTGCTCGGGCATGGCGTCGATGGCTCACCGCGCCAGCTCTGGCAGATGTTCAACGACCAGGAGCGCATTGTGCTGCTTGGCACAGGCAGTTTTTGGGATGGCACCGATGAAGTCACCCGCGCTCCCGCCTGTGTGCTGGTGGCGCGGCTCCCCATGCCGGTGCTGAATGATCCGGTCATCGCGGCTCGCGCCGAACCCTATTCTGACCAACTCCACCAGGTGACGGTGCCGATGGCGTCCCTGCGCATGCGCCGCGCCCTCAATCGGCTGGCATGGAGCGATACGCGGCGCAACGCCGTGGTGCTTTTTGACCGCCGCGTGATTTCAAAAGAGTACGGTACAATGGTGCTGCACAGCCTGCCGCGCTGCTCTCAACGCCAGGGCGCGTTATCACACATGTCGGAGCTTGTGCTCGATTGGCTGACTGCTACTGGTTCCTGGGAATAACATGCCGTCATGTCTTGCTTCGCCAGCAGGCGTTTCTGTTCCCTGTATTGCGCATAACCGATCAGCAACACAGGTGTCAGGACGAGCAACAAGAGCGGGCCAATCGTGGTAAAGAAAACCGCGAAGGATGGCATCAGCAACGCGCCTCCCAGTACGGCTATGATGGCGATGAAGTAACCTGCAGTGGTGTGGTGTTCCGAGGTTTCATCCATTTCCTCCTCCTCCTCCCAACTCCTCGCCGAATGGCAAACCTCGTAATGCTCACCGTGAAGAGCGTTTAACCCATATTCACATTCTACCTGTTTTCCCAACAAGCGGGCAGCGAGTGTCGCGTCCACAATCGCGAGCATTTCTAAGTCAATGTAATGGTCGTAGCTCTTGCAGGTCGATTGGCTCTTGACCAGCAAGCTTATCATATGTCATTCTTTCCAGTATAGCATGTGATAAGCGCGTTCATATAATATCAGGAAGGATGACATATGCACCCCGCATCAACTCCGCTAAGCGAAACAGGCAAAACGCTGCGCGTCGTCTATGGCTCTTGCCCGCATGATTGCCCCGATTGCTGCGCTTTGGAAACCCAGGTTGACGAGCAGGGACGAGCAGTGAGTGTGCGTGGTCGCAGTGACCATCCAGTCACACGCGGCTGGCTGTGCGCGAAAGTGAACCGCTACCTGGATCGCGTGTATCATCCTGATCGGCTGCTCTATCCCTTGCGCCGCGCCGGGTCGAAAGGAAGTGGCAAGTTCGAGCGAATCTCCTGGGATGAAGCCATCGCGGAGATTACGAGTAAATGGCGCGATAGTATCGAGCGACATGGGGCGCAGAGCATTCTCCCTTATAGCTACGCGGGTACGCTGGGGTTGGTGCATGGCGCGGTAACGCATGAGCGTTTCTGGAACCGGCTGGGGGCGAGTCGCTTGCAGCGTTCCATCTGTGGGGCTGCTGCTGAAGAAGCCGTTATGTTGACGGTTGGAGGGCGGCTGGCTCCTTCGCCCGAAATGCTGCTCCAGAGTAAACTCATTCTTATCTGGGGCAGCAATCCTGCCAGTACCGCGCCGCATATCATGCCCTTCTTGCGGGAGGCGCAGCGCAACGGGACAAAAGTGATCGTCATTGACCCGCTGCGCACATTGACGGCGCGTTCGGCGGATCAACATATTCAGCCCTATCCGGGAACAGATGCCGCGCTTGCATTGGGGATGATGCACGTCGTGGTAACAGAAGGGCTGCATCGCCCCGATTGGATCGCGCAGCATACCATAGGATGGGAATACCTGCTCGAACGCATCATGCAGTTTCCACCGGAGCGGGCCGCGCAAATAGCAGGCGTTTCGCTGGAAACGGTGCGCACGCTGGCGCGGGACTATGCCACGACCACACCCGCGCTCTTGCGTGTCACCGATGGTATCAACCGGCATACCAATGGGGGCCAGACGGTGCGCGTACTGACCTGCCTGCCCGCGCTCACCGGACAATACGGGCTGCCCGGCGGCGGTTTAATGTATAGCACCAGTGATTGGTTGCAATGGGACGCAGAAGCGGTGAGCCACGCGCGCGATCCGGCCTGCCCGCCTCCCCCGCGCTCGCTGAATATGAATCGCCTGGGAGCCGTTCTCACAGGCGAGGCTGACCCGCCTGTGTATTCCCTCTATGTGTATAACGCTAACCCGGTGGCTTCCTCGCCCAATGCGGGCAAGATCGTTGAGGGATTGATGCGCGACGACCTGTTCATGGTGGCGCATGAACTTTTCGAGACCGATACCGCTCGCTACGCGGATATTCTGCTGCCGGCCACCAGCCAGCTAGAGCAGGTAGACCTGCATAAGCCCTACGGCCATCTCGCGCTGCAATACAATATGCCGGCCATCCAGCCGCTGGGCGAGGCGCGCAGCAACTGGGATGTGATGCGCAGCCTGGCGCGCGCAATGGGTTTCTCTGAACCCTGGCTGCAAGAGGACGCCAACGCGGTCATTCGCGGCATCCTGGATGCGACCACCGCGCGCAATCCTGACCTTGCAGACGTGACGCTTGAGCGATTGCAGCAAAACGGCTATATGCCATTGCCCATACCCGCCGGTCAGCAAGTGCCGTTCGCGGACGGTGTATTCCGCACTCCATCCGGTAAAGTGGAGTTCTATTCTGAACTCGCTCTATCCAGAGGATACGATCCGGTGCCTGGCTGGGTGCCTGAAGTGGAGGCCAGAACGGGCCTTCAGGATGCTTCCGATGCGCTGGCGCGTTTGCCCCTGGTCTGTCCCGCGGCGCACCATTTCGTCAGTTCGACTTTTGGCAACCAGGAGCGGCTGATCAAAAAGGAACAGGCTCCCACTCTGCGGATTCACCCGCGAGACGCGCAGGAGCGCAACATTCGCGACGGTCAGCTTGTGCGCGTCAGCAATGAACGCGGCTGGTGTCGCCTGGTGGCGCATGTTACCGAAGAGGTGCGCTCCGGCGTGCTGGCTACCACTACAGTGTGGTGGCCGAAGTTCAGTCCGGATCAGCGTAATGTGAACTGGCTTACCTCTGATCGCCTGGCCGATTTTGGCGGCGGCAGCACATTTTACACCAATCTAGTCACGGTCGAGCCAGAATAAGGAGCCAACGACCAGAGGGGGACAAGCCCGGCCCTTACCCTATGACGGGAGGAGAGGCTTGCGAAGCAAGCCAGAGCGTACAGGGTAGGGGCCGGGCTTGCCCCCGCCCTGGGAGGGGGGCGCGGCCCATTTCGACCATCTTGTCCCCGCCCTGGTTCACTACATTTGACGGGGTGGCTGTGCTATGTTACCATAGCTTTGCGGGGACATTAGTCCACACAGGAGGAGAGCAAAATGAACCTTTACGAACAATTGCTGGTAGCGCGTGAGCGTCTTGAGGGTATCGGCGCGCATGACGACAGCATGGACCTGGTAGAGAAGCTGTTGCGCAAGGCTGAACCTGCTAAGAGCGATAAGACGAATATTGCCCAGGTGCAGGTGGTGCGCCATATGATACGTATGCCCGAAGTGATCGACAACTATAACATATACAACGATTTGCAGGAGCTTCTGAGCGAAAAAGAAGAATTCGAGATTAGCGCGCGCGAAGACGCTGCGCCGGCTGCGTATGTCGATACCGAGCGGCATCCACGACCAAAGTCATTCTATAAGGCAAAAAAGGCTCAAGAGAAGAAGAAAGGCCAGGGCTAATACCTGGCCTTTTGCGCGCTCTTAGCTGGCGGAGTTGGATGCGCCAGGAGGGAGTTGTCGTTGCTGCTGGTTGGGGCCGCCAAGTTGCAATTGCTGCTTCATGGCCTGTAACTGCGCATCGACATTTTGTTGAGATGCCACTTTATTAAGCTCGCGTTCCAGGGAATCGCCTGAGCCAGCCCCCAACAGTCCTTGCTCGCCCAGCGCGCCCTGCTCAATAAGTGAGTCCATAGCGTTAGCGCGCGCTTGCATCGTCAGTACCTTATCCTGCGCGCGCTGCATAGCGAGGTTCATCTCGGACATTTCTGAGGAAATGCCGGTGACTGTTTCGTTAATTTTAACCTGCGCCTCCGCCGCTTTGTACTGGGCCTTGACCATTTCTTTCTGCGTGCGGAATGCTTCTACGCGCGCGCTCACGGTGCGCTCCATCTGGAGCAACTTTTCTTCTTGCCCGCGCAGCAGGGCAATTTGCCGTTCGTACTCGTTGATCTGTAGAACCCATTCTTGCTGGCGTTGCAAGGCCCTGCGCGCCAATTCTTCGTTGTTGACCAGCAGCGCTTGCCGGGCCTGTTCCTCGATTTTGTTGGATTTATCCTTGAGTTCTGTTTGCAGCATGACGAGGCGTTTTTCCTCGGTGACGACATCCGCAATGGAACGGCGCAGTTGCTGCAACTGCTCCAACTGTTTGCTATACGAATAATCCATGACCTCGCCCGGCTTTTCGAGCTTATCCAGCGCGGCGTTGGCGCGGATGTGGAAAAGCGCGGCTAAACGTGAGAATATACCCATTTCATCCTCCATTGTGGTAAGAGGCAATTAAAGAAATCCTATCATTGCTCAGTCACATCATATCATATTGGAGTAAATACGAATATAGTGCGAGTTTGTGAAATTCCAACTTTTGAAATCTCCCAAAACCTTGACTTTTCTCAGCCTTTCGGCTATAATCGTCACTGTCAGTTGAACCACGCGGGTTTGGTGTAGTGGTAACATGCAACTTTCCCAAAGTTGAGACCACGGGTTCGAGCCCCGTAACCCGCTTCCATCAAAGGCCTCTATCATTGCGATAGAGGCCTTTTTGTTTATTCCCCCGGAGGCTCTCTCTAAATTCATCTTCACATGCAACCCTTTCTGCCCATCCTCATGAACAGGCCGCACTCATGAACTCACCAATCTGCTTTTTGCCGGTCGAAAGGGTATACAGGTTTTTTGTGTAGCACAGGTTACATTTCAGGGTGAAAGCGTTCTCAAGCATGTTTGCCGTTCTGGAAACGCAGCTTGAGATCGAAAGGTTAATTATTCGTTCCTCTTGCTTTTTTCTCAAATTAAGGAAGTTATGGCAGAGACACATTATTCGAGCATTAATATAAAAAACGTATAAAAAATTCTCAACCTAAAAAGTACTATTGTAACCATTCCTCAACTACGTGTATAGCCCATTTCTCCTACTCGGTTCGCTACCATTGAAGATAGCCAATGTATGGCTGCGGGTAAATC
>CAAGKR010047164.1_pt1 | contig 11380 bp, 6 predicted proteins | sample 2556971 | NCBI WGS metagenome assembly CAAGKR01 (sample SAMEA5207829, study PRJEB30636) | soil metagenome | biome: forest; feature: boreal; material: soil | place: USA | collected 2011-09 | depth 1 m
CAGCACGAGTAGACCACCCGCGGCGAGCAGCCCACCACCTCGCCGCGCCCTCCTCCACCTCGACGTCTTCTCCCCCGCTCCCTGGACGCGGATGAACCAAGCGATCCCGGCCACGGAGAGGATGCTCGCGACATAGAGGTTCAGCCGCAGGCCGAGAATGTGGTGGGCCGGATCTACCCGCAGCAGCTCCTCGCCGATCCGCGCGAACGAGTAGCCCGCGACGTAGAGCGCGAACAGCCCCGGCGCGCGAACCGTCCGTCGCCGGCCGAGCCAGACCAGCGCGCCGGCCAGCAGCAGGTTCCAGATCAGCTCGTAGAGAAAGGTCGGATGGAAGGTTGCGTACTGCGCGTAGCCGAGAGGACGATGGGCAGGTGCGATCTCAAGTCCCCAAGGCAGCGTCGTCGGTCCTCCGAACAGCTCCTGGTTGAAATAGTTGCCGACCCGCCCGATCGCCTGTGCGACGAGGAGTGCCGGAGCGGCGGCATCGAGAAACAGCGGGATCCTGGCGCCGCGACGGCGAAGCACCCACAGCCCTGCGAGTGTGCCGGCTGCGATGCCGCCCCATATTCCCAGGCCGCCTTTCCATACAGCGAGCGGTCCCCACCAGTGGGGAGGGACTTCGTTCCAGCTCGTGGCCAGGAAGTAGAGGCGGCCCCCGATCAGCCCGGCGGGGAACCCCCATAGCGCCACCTCGTATACGAGCTCGCGGTTCCCGCCCTTGGCCTCCCAGCGGCGCATGGTGATCGCCACGGCGGCGAGTACGGCGAGCACGTACGCGAGCCCGTAGGCGTGGATAAACAGCGGTCCCAGGTGGGGCCCGTTGCTTGGCGGGCTCGGGATGAACGCGGCGGATGCGCCGTTCATCCCGGCGGGCGGCGGATGGCTTTCCCGGGGGACGGCACCAGCGCCATGACCAGGCGGCCCGCGGCGGGCACATGACGCTCGCCGTCAGTGGTGGGCGTGGACACCGCTGACCCCTGTGTCGGAGTGCGTCGCGTGCTCGGCGAGAGTTCTGTCGGGGTCGATCTCGAAGGCGTGGAGACAGTGCTCTGAGCAGAAGTAGAACGTCTCCTCGCCGACGTCCATGCGGACCGCCTTGGCCTTGTCGACGTTCATGCCGCACACCGGGTCGGTCACGCCGCGCCGCGCCGTCAGCCAGAAGAACGCGGCGAAGATCACCAGCCCGAGCACGTTGAGGAACAGCTTGTAGTTCAGGGTGATCGTGCCGAAGATGTCGCCGCGCGAGGGTCGCGGTCCGGTGGGAATCAGCCCCGAGGCACTGAACAGACCATCGACGATCAACGCCGCCGTGACCATCGTCACGAACATCAGGGCGACGATCCGCAGCGCGTAGCGGGTGCCGTAATACTTCCGGTAGATCGCGATGATCGGCAGCACGATCAGGTCGGCGAACAGGAACGCCAGCACCCCGGCGAAGGAGATCCCGCCGGACCACAGCACGGCGGCGAGGGGCACGTTGCCGACCGAGCACACAAAGCTGAGCACGGCGATGATCGGGCCCACGATCACGTTCTCGACGGCCGCGACCAGGCCGCCCGTGTGTTTCAGGAACAGAGCGTTGAAGAAGCCGGTGCCGAGCTGTGCGATGAACCCGGCGAGCAGGAACCCGACCGCGATCTCCTTGTAGAGCATCTGCCAGTCGCCGCGGAAGTTGTGCGCGACGTCCGACCAGGCCGAGACCGAGGTCAGCCGTTGCCGCCAGGTCAGCCGCTCGCCGGCCATGTGGTGTTGGTGGCCGGTGTCGGCCTGCTGGGCGTGCTCGCGTGCCTGCTGCTCGAGCCTCGGAGACACGAACACCCGCAGCAGCACCGCCATCAGGGCGATCATCACGAGGCCACCGATGTACTCGGCGAGTGTGAACTGCCAGCCGATCAGCACCCACAGCACCAGCCCGAGCTCCCAAACCAGGTTCGTCGAAGCGAACTGGAAGCCGAGCGCGGTGGTTGCCGAGGCACCCTTCTGGAACAGGCTCTTGGCGATCGCGATTGCCGCGTAGGAGCACGAGCTCGAGGCGGCGCCCAGTCCCGTCGCCAATGCGACCGGCTTGGGCCCCGATCCCGAGAGCGCTTTCTCGATCCGCTCTCTTGGCACCCATGCCTGCACGATGCCTGAGATCGCGAAGCCGAACACGAGCGCCCACCACACCTCCCAGGCCATCAGGAACGAGTCCCGAAGGCCATGCCAGACAACTTCGAGAACGTCCATCAGCGGGCTCCGGTCGCGGTCACAACTCGAAAGCTAGCATACCCCCCCAGGGTGTATGGGCTAGAATGCCCGGCATGAGCACAACGAAGACGACGACGCCGGTGCGCGGCTACACCGCGTCCAAGGATCAGCTACAGACCCGGTTGCGGCGCATCGAGGGCCAGGTGCGCGGCATCCAGACGATGGTTGACGAGGATCGCTACTGCATCGACGTCCTCACACAGATCGCAGCCATCCAAGCCGCGCTGGACAAGGTCGCGCTCGGGCTGCTCGACGATCACGCCCACACATGCGTCATCGGAGCCGAGCCGAGCGAGCAGGACGCGCGCACCGCCGAGATGATGGCCGCCGTCGGCCGGCTCATGCGCCGCGGCTGACTCAGCGAGACAAGAGGTGTTGCCGCCGAATCAGGACTAGCTCAGAGCAATGAGTCCCACCGCTGCGGATACGCCGATGAGTGCCGGCTCGGGCACCCCCACACGCTTCTGCAGCAGCGCAACCAGGCTCACGGCAACGATCGCCACAGCGGCTGCGTCATTCACGATCCCTTTCGCGATCACGATGGCGGCGCCGGCGATGGCCCCCGACGCGGCGGCGGTCGCCCCAGACACGAAGCCCTTGAGGCGCGGGTGATTCGCGTGGCGACGGTAGGACCGTCCCAGCAACACGACGAGCACGAACGCGGGCAGGAACACCGCGACGGTGGCCACGACCGCGCCCGTCAGACCGAACACGAGATACCCGGCCACGGTCCCGATGATCACAACCGGGCCGGGCGAGATGATCCCGAGCGCGACGCAATCCACGAACTGTTGCTCGGTGAGCCAGTGGTGATCGCTGACGAGGCCCTGGTGCAGGAAGGGCACCACGGCGAGCCCCGATCCGAACGTGAACACCCCAGCCTGGAGGAAGAACAGGCCGAGCGTTCCAAGTCCCGCTCCCGATCCGGTCAGGGCCAGCCCTTTGACGCCGGCAAGCAGGTTGAGAGGGACGGCGTTCGCCACCGCGCGCCGCGTTGGCAGCCCACCGCCGTAGGCGATTGCCCCGAAGAGGCCCGCTGCGAGGAACAGCCACACGATCTCTGCCCCCGCAATGACGGTCACGGCGCACACGCCGGCGGCTATCGCCCAAAGCAGGGGATCCGTCTTGTTGGTGGTGCGGGCCAGCTTGACGGATGCGATCGCGACGATGGCGACGATTGCCGGGCCCACGCCACGGAACAGCGCATGAACGACCGACGAGCCCTGGTGTTCGACGTAGATCACCGCCACGGCTGTGACGAGCAGGAACGGCGGCGTCACGAATGCTACGGCGACCGCCGCCGAGCCAACGATCCCTCTCGTCAGGAAGCCGAGCCACATCGCGAGCTGGGCGGCGAGCGGGCCGGGCATCGTCTGCGCGAGCGCGAGGCCTTGCCGGTACTCATCGTCGTTGAACCAGCCTCGCTGCTCGACCAGGTCGCGGTGCATATAGCCGACAAGCGCGATCGGTCCGCCGAAGCCGTAGGCCCCGAGGCGCAGGAAGTAGGCGACGAGGCCGTGCAGGGTTCGCGCGTCTGTACGCACCTGGTCCGCGTCGGACTCCACGCCGGGCAGTATTGCCAATGACGAGCCCACGCTTGCCGAGCCGCTATGTCGCGCGGCGACGTATTTACATCCGATGAGACTTGCCTTATGATCGGCGCGGCCGCTGAGATTTCAGTGGTCTGAATTACGAGTGGAGTGGGAAATGGGTCGCGCAAGGACGCTTGGGGGGATGCCGAAGCGTGATCGCGTCACGCGGCGGTCCTCGTCGGCCTCACGAGTGCTACGGCGGCTGGGATCGCTGCTCGTACTGCTCTTCCTGATCGCCCTGACGTCAGCCGGTGCGGCGCTCGGCGAAGGCATCACGAACGGGGGCGACGATCTGCGCGACGGCTGGTATCCCGAACAGTCGGCGCTGACCCCGCAGCTCGTCAGCGGTGGGACCTTCGGCCAGTTGTGGTCGACGACGGTCGACGGCCAGGTTTACGCACAGCCGCTTGTTGCGAATGGAATCCTGCTCGTCGCTACCGAGAACAACAAGGTCTACGGGCTCGACCCTCAGACGGGGTCGTTGCGCTGGCCGGCGCCGCTGAACCTCGGGACCCCCTGGAACCCTCTGGACATCTTTTGCGGGGATCTGACTCCGAGCATCGGCGTCACGGCGGCCCCCGTCATCGATCCGACGACCAACACCGCCTACCTCACGCACAAGACCTACGCGTCCGGCACCTCGGGTCCGGCTCGCTGGTACATGGACGCGATCAACATCACAAACGGGACGGAGAAGGCCGGATTCCCCGTCGAACTGAGCGGTGCGGCCCAGAACCACCCCAGCGAGACCTTTGGGCCGACGACTCAGATGCAACGGCCGGGTCTGCTGCTCATGAACGGTGTCGTCTATGCGGCCTTCGGCTCCCACTGCGACCACTCTCCTTGGCAGGGCTGGATCTTCGGCGTGTCGACCGCGGGCGAAGTCAAGGCGCGCTGGGTCTCCGTGGCGAGCGGCATCGGCGGAGGAATATGGCAATCCGGCACCGGTCTGATGTCGGACGGGCCCGGCTCGATCCTGTTCGCCACCGGCAACGGCGGCGCACCGACAACCGCCACTCCGGGCAACGCGCCACCCGAAAGCCTGGGAGAGTCGGTCATACATCTGGCGGTTCAACCCGACGGGTCGCTCAAGCCGGTTGACTTCTTCGCGCCCTTCAACGCGCCGGAACTCGACAGCCAGGATCTGGATTTCGCCTCCGGCGGCGTCACCGCCCTCAACGACAAATACTTCGGAACTCCGAGCGTTCCGCATCTGGCAGTCGCGCCCGGCAAGGAGGGGTACGTGTATCTGCTCAATCGCGACAACCTCGGTGGCTTCCGACAGGGTGCCGGCGGGGCAGACGCGGTCGTGGACCGGATCGGCCCCTACGGCGGTGTATGGTCGCGACCTGGCGTCTGGCCAGGTGACGGCGGCTGGATCTACATCCCGACGTCCTACTCAGGTGGGCGCCTGCGCGTCTATCACTATGGCGTCTCGGGCACGGGCCAGCCCACGATCTCGCTGCAGGCGACCTCCTCCGACGAATTCGGTTTCAGCTCGAGTGCCGCGGTGATCACCTCCAACGGCACCACCTCCGGTTCGGCGCTCGTCTGGATCATATGGGCGCCAAACCACACGGGCGAAGGCGCGCAGCTGCGCGTCTACGACCCGGTTCCAGTCGAAGGCAAGCCCGTGCTGCGTTGGAGCGCGCCCATCGGGACCTCATCGAAGTGGACCACGCCCGGCGTGGGAGCGGGTCGCATCTATGTCGGCACGCGCGAAGGAAAGGTGCTGGCATTCGGCTCGCCCATCACAGCTCCGCTGACGGGACCCGCGACGGAATTTCCGACGACCACCGTCGGGCAGAGCAGCCAGAAGACGCTCACGCTGACCGCCACCAACACCCTCACGGTCACCAAGCTGACCTCGAGCTCGTCGCAGTTCATCGTCGGCACCCCCTCACCCGCGCTCCCGGCAGCGCTGGCGGCAGGTCAGACGATCCAGGTCCCGCTGACGTTCACGCCAACGCAGACCGGGCCGAGCGGGGGGACGCTCACCGCGGAAACAAGCCAGGGCAACGCCTCATTCTCGATGTCGGGCACAGGGCAGTCGGCAGGTCCCCAGCTCTCGACCAGCCCGGCTCTGGTCAACTTCGGCGGCACAGGTGTCGGCGGTCACCTGACCGGGAGCGCGACCTTCAGCAACGTCGGAAGCTCGTCGCTGACGATCAATGCGATCAAGACGCCCGCCGCCCCGTTTGGCGCGTCGGGCCTGCCTGCGGTCGGTAGCACGATCGCTCCAGGCGCATCGGTTACGGTCAACGTCACGTTCGACCCGACGGCCGAAGGCACATTCAGCGGTGAACTCGCCATGGAAACGACGGGCGGCAATGGATCTGTGGTGCTGAACGGCAGCGCGGGCCCGCCGGGTGTGCTGAAGATCACGAGCGAAAAAAACGAACTCGGCGAAGTTGAAGTCGGCAAGACAGCGACGAGGTCGTTCACCCTCAGCAACACCGGCGGGACGAACGTCACGATCGCGAAGTCCAAGCCGCCGGTCGGTGGCGCCTTTGCGGCGACCACCTCGCTCGCCGAGGGAACGACGCTCGCGCCCGGCGCGTCGCTTACCGAGACGGTTAGCTTCACGCCCACCGCGACGGGACCGACGAGCGGGGTCTGGCTGATCAACGGCGACGACACGACGGGGCTGCACGAAGTGACATTCACCGGAACCGGCATCCAGACGTTTGGCAAGAAGAGTGTGGGCGCTTCCTCAACTACTTATTTGGCGGACCGCAAGCGTGTGTTCCGCTATCCACTGGCGACGGCGGGTTCGGTCACCAAGCTGAGCATCTATCTGGCGCCGTCGGGGACTTCGGGGCAGCAGCTTATGAAGGGTTTGATCTACGCTGATGCGAGCAACGCGCCGGGTGCGCTGCTGGGGGTCTCAGAACAGTTGACGTTCAAGAGCACGAACTCGGCTGGATGGTATGACCTCGTCTTCTCCGCGCCGGTGAAACTCGCCGCGGGCAACTACTGGATCGGCGTGATCACGGGCGCCACGGCTTATGTCGCGAGTATCCGCTATGACAGCGTCGCCGGCTCGCGTGACTACAACGCCAACACATACACCTCCGGACCCACCAACCCCTTCGGGACGCCCACCACCGACGCCGAGCAAGCGTCGCTCTATGCAACCTACACACAGACGCACGCCTCGCCTCCCGTCAACGTGACGGCACCGACAATCACGGGCACCGCCCAGCAGGGCCAGACGCTGACCGAGCACCACGGATCCTGGACGAATGAACCGACGAGCTATGGCTATCAGTGGGAGCAGTGCGATGCGGCCGGCAACGGCTGCCTGCCGATCTCCGGCGCGATGGCCCAGACGTATGTGCCTGTCCCCGGCGACGTCGGTCATGAGCTGAGGGTGCAGGAGACGGCGAGCAACGCCGCCGGCCCGAGCAGTCCTGCGACCTCGGGTGCGACCGCGGCCGTCGTCGCGCCTCCGGCGCCTGTGAACACCTCGCCGCCGACGATCACGGGCACCGCCCAGCAGGGCCAGACGCTGACCGAGCACCATGGGTCCTGGACGAATGAACCGACGAGCTACGGCTATCAGTGGCAGCAGTGCGATGCCGCGGGCAACGGTTGTCTGCCGATCTCCGAAGCAACATCTCAGACGTATACGCCGGTCGTCGGCGATGTTGGTCATGAGCTGAGGGTGCAGGAGACGGCGAGCAACGCGGCCGGCGCGAGCAGCCCTGCGAGCTCGAGCGCGACCGCGGCGGTCGTGCCCCCGGTCCCCGTGAGCACATTGGCGCCGACGATCACGGGTACCGCGCAGCAGGGGCAGACGCTGACCGAGCATCACGGGTCCTGGACGAACGCGCCGACGGGCTATGGCTATCAGTGGCAGCAGTGCAACAGCCTTGGGGAAGGCTGCCTGCCGATCTCCGGCGCGAAAGCCCAGACATATGTGCCCGTCACCGTCGACGTCGGTCATGAGCTGAGGGTCCAGGAGACCGCGAGCAACGCCGGCGGCACGAGCAGCCCGGCAACCTCCGGCGCCACGGCCGTCGTGCAGCAGGGCTCAACGACCTTCGGCAAGACCAGCGTGGGGGGCTCCTCGGACAACTTCCTGGCGGACCGCAAGCGGGTCAGCCGCTATGCGCTGGCCGCGGCCGGCTCGGTCACCAAGCTGAGCGTCTACCTCACGCCCACGGGCACCGCCGGACAGCAGGTGCTGAAGGGCCTGCTCTACGCCGACACGGGCACCGCGCCGGGCGCGCTGCTCGGTGTGACCGAACAGCTCACCTTCACGAGCACGAGCGCCGCCGGCTGGTATGACCTCGTCTTCTCCTCCCCGGTGAAACTCGCCGCCGCCAACTACTGGATCGGCGTCATCACGGGTGCCGCCAGCCACGTCGCCGGCTTCCGCTTTGACAGCGTCGCCGGATCGCGCGACTACAACGCCAACACCTACACCTCGGGTCCGACAAACCCCTTCGGCGCGGTCACCACGGACGCCGAGCAGACGTCGCTGTACGCGACGTACGCTGCGGGCTAGAACGCGAGCCGCGGGCAGGTCGGAGTAGAGTCACCCTGTGGCGGTTTCGGAGAGTCCGCACGCATCCGATTGGGACCTGGGGTCGCTCGACTTCTGGGGCAGGCCGGCCGAGGAGCGCGACCGCTACTTCGCGGAGCTCCGGCGCGATGAGCCGATCTCGCGCCACGAGCCGCCCGAGGACATCTTGGGGCTGCCCGACCAGGAGCGTATGAGCTACTGGGCGATCGTGCGCCACGAGGATGTGCGTCGCATCTCGCGAGACGCCGAGACGTTCTGCTCGGGACAGGGCGTGCAGTTCGCCGACGCGCCGCCGGAGCTCCTCGAGGCCTCGCAGTCGTTCCTCGCGATGGACGCGCTGCGGCACACGAAGCTGCGTGGCCTCGTGTCCTTGGCGTTCACTCCGCGCCAGGTCGCCCGCATCGAGGATGGGATCCGCGTCAACGCTCGGCGGATCGTCGCCGAGGCGGCGCCGACCGGCGGCGGCGACTTCGTCGAGCTCGTCGCGAAGCGCCTGCCGCTCGTCACGATCTCGGACATGATCGGCGTGCCGGAGGCCGACCGCGAGCGCGTGGTCGCTGCGGCCGATCTGCTCGTCACGACGTCTGATCCCGAGGTGTTCGGCGAGCGGCCGCCGATCGAGGTGCTGGGCGAGGCGCTGTGGACGCTGACGACGTTCGCCACCGAGCTCGCGGCCCACCGCGAACGGCAGCCCGCCGACGACCTGATGACGGCGCTCGTCCAGGCCGAGGTGGACGGCGAGCGTCTCACGCACGCGGAGATCGCGGCCTTCTTCGTTCTGCTGGCGGTTGCCGGCAACGACACCACCCGCCACACCAGCTCGCACGCGATGCGAGCGCTGACGTTAAACCCGCACCAGCGCGCCCGGCTGATGCAGGACCTCGAGGAGCGGCTGCCGGCAGCCGTCGAGGAGTTCGTCCGCTGGGCCTCGCCGGTGATGACCTTCCGCCGCACGACCACGCGCGAGGTGGAGCTCCACGGCCAGCGCCTGCCCGCCGGTGAGAAGGTGGTGCTGTTCTACAACTCCGGAAACCGGGACGAGCGGGCGTTCGAGGACCCCTGGCGCTTCGACGTGACGCGCGAGCCCAACCGCCACCTCGGCTTCGGCGGCGGTGGCCCGCACTACTGCCTCGGCGCATCGCTGGCGCGCACGCAGCTTCGCTCGATCTTCGGCGAGCTGCTGCGCGTGATGCCCGATATCGAGGCGCAGGAGCCCGAGCTGCTGCGGAGCGCGTTCATCCACGGCGTCAAGCGGATGGACTGCACATTCAGCCCGCGGGCCTGAGTCGACGTCGAGGGTGGTCTCGGGCTCGACGCGCCGCGGCCTAGGATTGGGCGGCGCCTCCCCGCACACGCCGGCCGAAGGCGACGACGCGCGCGAGGTGCCCGCAATAGGGCGCGCCGGGGCAGCGGGTGAAGGACATCGCGAGCTCGGCGATGCGTCTGTCGCCGGGCTCTCGCGCGCGGCGCGGCAAGAGGGCCAGCGCCACCGCGACGCCGACGGCGCAGAGCACCGCCGCGACCGTGAAGGCCCCCTTGAACCCGTGCGTCAGTGCCAAGCCCTGCGACAGGCCGCCCTTCAGCGCGCTCGTGACCCGGGTCGTGGAGATCGAGGAGAGGATCGCCAGCCCGAGCGAGCCGCCGACCTGCTGAGTGGTGTTGAGCAGCCCGGAGGCGAGGCCGGAGTCGCCGGCCGCGACGCCGTTGGTGGCCGCGATCGTGATCGGCACGAAGGACATCCCCAGGCCCGCCCCGAGGACAAGGATGGCCGGCAGGACGTGGCTCGTGTAGTCGCCGTGACCGACGATGCGGGTTAGCAGCGCGAAGCCGGCCGTCGAGACGAGCAGGCCGGCGATGAGCACGGGCTTCGGGGAGAAGCGGTCGACGAAGCGCGAGGCCAGTGCCGAGGCAGCGACTAGCGTAAGGGTCAGCGGCAGGTAGTCGACCCCCGTCTTGAGCGCACTGAAGCCCAGCACCTGCTGCAGGTACAGCGTTAGGAAGTAGAACACCCCGAACAGCGCCGCCGCGACCACGAGCATCGTCGCATCCGCGGCGGCGAGGCTGCGGTTGGAGAAGATCCGCAGCGGAATCAGCGGATCCTCGTGACGACGCTCGATCACCACGAAGGCTGCGATCAGCACGATCGCGATCGCGAACCCCGCCAGTGTCCGCCCGGAGGTCCAACCCCAGCTGTTGCCCTGGATGAGCGTGAAGACGAGTGCCATCGTGCCGAGCGTGATCGTGACCGCTCCCTGGGCGTCGTACCCCGTCGACGCGGCAGACTCCGAACGGCTCTCCCGGATGATCCGCGGGGCGAGCGCCAGCACGATGGCTCCGATCGGCACGTTGATGAAGAAGACCCAGCGCCAGCTGAGCACCTGCACGATCACGCCGCCCAGCAGCAGCCCGACCGCGCCGCCGGCGCCGGCGATCGCGCCCCAGACGGCGAGCGCACGGTTGCGCTCTGAACCCTCGGCGAAGGTGGTGAGGAGGATCGACAGCGCCGCCGGGGAGACCAATGCGCCGCCGAGCCCCTGGACTCCGCGTGCGACCAGCAGCATGGCCTCGGATTGCGAGAGCCCGCAAACCAGCGAAGCGCCGGCGAAGAGTGCGATCCCGGCCATGAACAGCCGCCGCCGCCCCAGCCGGTCGGCGAGGCGACCGCCGAGCATGAGAAACCCGCCGAACATCAGCGTGTAGGCGTTCAGGACCCAAGAGAGGCTCTGCTCCGAGAAGCCCACGTCGCGCTTGATCGTCGGCAGCGCGACGTTGACCACCGTCGCATCGAGGACGACCATGAACTGAGCGACCGCCACGATCGCCAGCACGGCGTTCGGATCTACACGTAAGGCCCTGCGGGGGAGGGGAGGGCGAGCCGTCGTCATCGCTCATTCCTGCGCTTTCCTAGATGTTGGAGTTGATCTTGCCTCCGTCGACCTGGCACACCGAGCCCGTGATGTAGGAGGCCTGCTCCGAGGCCAAAAAAGCGACGAGGTGACCGAGCTCGCTC
>CAAGKR010030625.1_pt1 | contig 11376 bp, 10 predicted proteins | sample 2556971 | NCBI WGS metagenome assembly CAAGKR01 (sample SAMEA5207829, study PRJEB30636) | soil metagenome | biome: forest; feature: boreal; material: soil | place: USA | collected 2011-09 | depth 1 m
CCGCCCGCGGGCGCTGAGCGTTGGGGTGCGGCGGCGGCCGCGCTGGGAGCCGCCCGCTTCTTGCCGGTCAAGGGGCGGGTGGGTGCGCGGCGCTCCACGAGTCGGGCTGCGGCCGGTGGCCGCGCGGCTGCGCGCGGCGCCTCATCGGCGCTGCCTTCCCCGACCTGATAGCGGGCAATCATCTGCGTCAGGTTCGCGGCCTGCGCGGTGAGCGCCTGGGCCGCGGCCGCGGCCTCCTCTACGAGCGCGGCATTCTGCTGCGTCACCTCGTCCATCATCGTGATCGCCTTGTTGACCTGCTCGATACCCGAGGCTTGCTCGCGGCTCGAGCTCGCGATCTCCGCCATGACGTCCGTGACTTTCGTGACGCGAGTCACGATTTCGGCCAGCACCTTGCCCGATTCGTCCACCAGCTTGGTCCCCTCGGTCACCTTGCCCACGGAGTCCTGGATCAAGGTCTTGATCTCCTTGGCCGCCTCGGCACTGCGCGAGGCGAGATTCCTGACCTCCGACGCCACCACCGCGAAGCCGCGGCCCTGCTCGCCGGCGCGCGCCGCTTCCACCGCCGCGTTGAGCGCCAGCAGGTTGGTCTGAAACGCGATCTCATCGATGACGCTGATGATGTCGGCGATGCGCTTCGAGGATGCATTGATCTCCCCCATCGCCACCACCGCCGCACCGACCACCGAGCCGCCGCGTTCGGCTTGCTCGCGGGCCGCGGAGGCCAGCTGATTGGCCTGGGCGGCGTTGTCCGCATTGTTCTTCACCGTGGAGGTCATCTCCTCCATCGAGGACGCCGTCTCCTCCAAGCTCGAGGCCTGCTCCTCGGTACGCTGACTCAAATCCGTATTGCCGCGCGAGATCTCCTCCGATCCCGTGCGCACTTCGGCCGCCGCCCGCGACATGCTGCGCACCACATCGGCCATGTTGGCGAGCAATCGGTTCACCCCGGTCGCCAGAGTCTTGAAGAATGCCTCCTTGCCCTCCTCGCGGATTCGTGCCGTCAAATCCCCCTCGATCGCCTTCGCCACGACGGCCTCGACCTCGTGTTCAGTCACGACTTCCGCCGTACGGTCCACCCATTGCACCACGGAACCCACCCGCTTGCCGCCGGCATCGGTCACCGAGTTGATGATGGCGCGCAGCGTGGCGCCGCCCATCTCGAGGTCAATCGTGTGCGTCCCGGTGAGGCCTGCCAGCAAATTGCGCTGATGAGAGGGGACCCGGTGGAAGGTGTCGAATGAAGCGCCGACGATGCGATCTGCGTCGAAGTTCGGCAGCTGCTTGCGGATCTCGTCGACGCGGGCGCGGAATATCGCTAGCACGGCGTCGTTCGCATAGACGATGTTTCCGGCCGGATCTGCCAGCATGGCCCCCACGGACATCCGATCCAACGCCGTGCGCATCCGCGCGTTCTCCTCGGCCACCGCACGCTCCTTGTCGGTCCGCTCGCGCAACGCCGTCTGCATGCGCTCGAGGCCCTGCAGGGTCTGGCCGAGTTCATCCTTCCGGTCCACTGCTACCGGGCTGGTGTAATTGCCTTTCTCGATCTCCGCCAACACCGCCACGGCATGCTTCAAGGGATTCCTGATGGCGCGGGTAATCAGCCAGCTCAGCACGCAAGCGACCGCCACGGCGGCCAGCGCCAGCGCGATGAGAAAAGTCCGGGTGCTCTGGTAGGAAGCCTCGAGTGCGTCCGCGGTTGTCTGGATGCTCGATTTTTGGTGATCGCCCAACTTCTCCAGCGCCCCGAACAGTGCCAACTGCGCAGGCCGCAATCGCTGGAACAGGGTTTCCTTTGCGGCTTTCATATCGCCGGCTTCCGCTTGACGAAGAAACTCCTCATCGAGCGGCAGAAGAGTCGTGCGGGCATCCAATGCGGCCTGCAGCAGAGCTTTGCCTTCCGGAGATCTGACGGTGGCGACCATCGCGTCAGCATATTTCTTGCGCATCGCGTCTGACGCGCGCGTGGCATCGATTTCCTTCTGGATCTCGGCCTTATCGTCCATCAGCAGCACGTTGCGGGTGTGGCGCATCGACTGCAGGAGGTTGATGGACCACCCATCGACGCTCTCGACCTTCTGAAGCTGGGGTCCCGCGATCAGTTCCATGCCGGTATTGAATGAAGCCAGTCGCGCGATGCTGAGAGCCACCGCGCCGCCGAACACGACGATCACTGTGGCGAAGGCCAGCGTCACGCGGGCGCCGACGGAATTGCGGTAATTCATGAAAAACTTCCTAACATTACAATCTTGAATTGTTCAGCCGGCCACGCGCCGAACGTTCACTGTCATGTCCGCGCGGTCGGAGGCTCGCTTCGGGCGCACCAGGTTGAGGAATCCCGACACTTCGGCCTCGAGCAGATCGGTCTGCTGGGCAAGGTCGGCGGACGCATGCAAGACTCCCTCAGCCGCTTGTCCCGTTTCGCCTGCGGTGTCTTTGACCTCTTGTATTTGATCGCTGACGCGGCGCGTTGAGTCCGCCGCGGACTGTACCGTCGAGCCAATGTCGCGCATCGCGGCACTCTGGTCGGCGACGGCACTGGAGATCGACGCCGAACCGGTATTTATCGCGTGGATCGTCGCCGCGATCGAGGTCACGGCGCCCGCCGCATCGCTGGAGAGCGTCTGAATGCGCCCGACCTTGGCGGCGACGCCATCCGTGGCTTCCTTGGTCTGGGTCGCGAGCGCTTTGACCTCATTGGCAACCACCGCGAAGCCGCGTCCGGCGGGTCCTGCGCGCGCGGCTTCAATGTTGGCGTTGAGCGCCAGCAGGCTGGTGCGGCTCGCGACGGATTTGATGAAATCAAGCACTGAGCCGATCTCGAGCGATGCGGCATTCACCGACTGCAGTGTGGTGTTGAGCTTGTCGACATCGCGAGTCGCGGCAGCGGCCATGGTCGAGGACGCGCTCACCTGCTCGGAGATCTGGGCGATCGATTTGCCGAGCTCGTCGAAGGAAGCGGCGATGCTCTGCACGTTGTTCGACGCTTTCACGGCAGACTGAGACACTCCATCCGCCTGCGTGCTGGTGGCATCAGCGGCCGCGCCCATGGTGGCCGCGGTTTCCTGCAGATTCGCGAACGCTTTCGCGAAGCTGCCCAGCACCTTGTGTGCGGTGGCATCGAAGCGCTCCGTCATTTGGGTCAATGTCCGCGCCCGCTCGGATTCGCGCGTCATACGGGCCTGCTCGGCCTTGTCGCGCTCGAGATCCACCGCCTCGCGCGCCAGCGCCCGTTGCCGCCCCTCTTCCTCGATGCGCTTCAGGCGCTCATGTTCGACGCCGTTGTCGCGAAACACGTTGACCGCACGGGCCATGCGCCCGACCTCGTCGCCGCGCGCGGCGTACGGAACGTTGACCGACCAATCGGCGCGAGCGAGCGCGGCCACGACGCGCGTCAACTCGACCAAAGGCGCCGTCAAGGATCGCGCCAGCCACAGGCTTACCGCGAGACCGCCGACGACCGCGAGCAATCCACCGATCGCAGTGCGGCGCATGGCGCTTTCCGCGCTGCTTTTCATGCCGGCGAACTCGGCTGCCGATGCCTCGTCGTAGGATGTCGATAGCACTTTGAGAGTGCCGTGCAAATCCTGGAAGAAGGCGCCGGCGGAGGTCGCGTAGTCGACTGCGACGCTCGGATCGGCGAACAGGACTTTCGAGAACTCGGTGCCGGACCTACGGTACTTGACCACCAATTCGCCGAGCTTCGCGGCTTCCGGTGCGTGGCCGCTCTCGGCGGCACGGCGGGAAACGGCGCTCATCTTCTCGCCCAGTTGGTCCAGGTCGTTCGGCAGGGAATCGACCAGACCGCGCACCATCTTGGGCGGCGCGCCGTTCTGCACGAGGGTCATGGCGCGAAACATCCGCCCATTGATGTCCAATGCGAATAAATCCGCCTCGTTGAGCTCCGTCAGACGGTGGACCGTCTCATTGAACAGGCGCGTCGTAGCTGCATCGACCGCGGTCTGCTGGCGATAGGTCACAGCCTCTATGGCGAGAATGGCCAGGATCAGCAGCAGCGGCGCGAACAGCATCTGCCAACGCAGGGAAGTATCGCCGATGATTTTCATGTGAGCTTCTGCCGCGGGTCGCCCCACCTATTCGGTGTAGGTTCCTGCCTTGAAGATGAGTCCGTCGTGCACTTCCCAATACGCCGTCTTGTCCTGGAGTTTTCCCGTTGTGGGATTCTTCATCACATATTCGATCCAGCCGGACGGCTTTTGCTTGGCCGCATCGACCAGGTCCTTGATGTAGAACTTGCCGGCGGAATCGGACTGGTCGAGGCGGTTGAGACCCACCTTGGCAGGAGAGATCGGATGCGCGAGGCATACACCGCTGACGTCGTGGACGTCGACGTAGTCTTCACCTTTGGCGAACAAACCGTCCTTCTTGTTGAACTCCACCAGCGACTTGTCCTTGCCATTGGCCTTGTAGAATTCAACCGCCTTCTTGACGACCGCAACGACCTCGTCCTTGCTCGGCGCCGCCGCAATGGCACCTGCGAGCGGGAGCGCAGTGAAGATGGCGGCGATCAGAAATTTTTTCAAAGATGAGTTCATTGCCTTTGCCTTTCGGCGACCGCGTCGCCCGTGAATCAAACTGTCAAAAAGGTGAGCACGCCGCCGCCGTACTTCGGTAATTGCACTTGAAACTCGCGGCGAGCGACCGGTGCCGCCAGTAGTGCCGCCGCCGGGGCGGGGAGCGATTTACTCGGATAAAGCTGATCGAGCTTCAAATGCGGCGAGGTATTGTCCATTACCAGGCGCGTGCTGATATTCATGATTTCGCGCATATTCTCGATCATCACCGTGGTGAGATCGCGCGTCTTCGCAGCATCCTTCGCGACCGCGACGGGCAGCATGGAGAACGCGGCGCCGAGCGTCGCAGCCAAGTTCGCGTCCGCGCCGCACAGCGCCACCGGCTCGCCGGCATCGGAGACGAACACGCCGAACCACGCTCCGCCGCCGGGCGTTTGATCGAATGTGCCGCCGGGCTTGACCTCGAGCCCGTCGAACAGCAAGCCCAGCATTTGAATTATTTTCGGGGCATCCGGCAGGGGAAAGGCGCTCGCCATGACTTTCTCTGTGATCTTTTGAACGTGACTCAGCGAATGTGCGCGCCGAGCTGTTCTTGGAAGGATTCCGGCGTGAAGGGTTTGGAAATGAGAAATTTGGCGCCCGCGCCCATCGCCTTGGCCCGCATGTCGGGCGTAGCCTCGGTGGTGATGAACCCGAACGTCAGCTTGATTCCGTCGGCCGCAAGCGCCTCGAGCAATTGCATGCCGGTCATGATCGGCATGTTCCAGTCGGAAAGCACGAGATCCGGCTTCGAGGCCTTGATAGCTGCCAGCGCCTTGGCGCCGTCGTCGACCTCGGAAATCGCGTGTCCCTCGAACCCCGCCAGGCGCAGCGTCTTCTTGACAATCATGCGCATGGCCGTGGAATCGTCGACGATCAAAATCTTCATTCCATGCCTCCTATTGCATACCTGACATTGCAACAGCTATGTCACCCTCAAGTAACGGACGCACTGCCCCTTTCTTGAGTGCCGCCGCGAAATAAAGCCTCACCCGGACTGCGCCTTGCACTGCAGCGTTTCCGCCGGCGCGTTCGCGAGTTCGACGATGCGTGCAGCGATTTCCTGCAAGGGATGTAGGGATTGCACCGCACCGATCTGCCGGGCGGCGCCCGGCATGCCCCATACCACGCTGGTGTTTTCGTCCTGGGCGATGGTCGAGGCGCCCGCGTCCCGCATTTCCTTCATGCCCTCCGCGCCGTCGCGCCCCATGCCGGTCAGCATCACGCCGGTCGAATTGCGGCCGGCGCTCTGCGCCACGGACCGAAACAGCACATCCACCGAGGGACGGTGCCGGTTGACCAAATCGCCGTCGCTCAGGCGGCATTGGTAGCGGGCACCGTTGCGCTCGACGAGCAGATGCTGATCGCCCGGCGCGATGTAGACATGCCCGGCCAGGATGGGTTGCCGATCGCTCGCCTCGCACACATTGAGCACCGACGAAGCATTCATGCGTATCGCGAACGGGCCGCTGAAGGCCTTGGGAATGTGCTGCACGATGACTATCCCGGGGATGTCCGCCGGCAGGCGCGAGAGCACTTGTTTGATGGCTTCCGTGCCGCCCGTGGACGCGCCAATGGCGATGATCCGGTCGGTGGTTGCAAAATGCGTGGGCGCGCTGCGCTTCGGCAGCACGGCACCGGCATCGTGTCGCTCCGCGACGCGTGCTGCGGTTGGATGCTCCACCAGCGGCCGCACCTGGGCGCGCGACGCCATCTTCACCTTGGAGACGATCTCCTGCGCGGCTTCCTTGATGCCGTGAATCACATCGACCGCCGGTTTGGCGATGAAGTCGATCGCACCCAAGCTGAGTGCATCGAGCGCGACAGCCGCGCCCTTGTGCGTGAGCGAGGAGCACATGACCACGGGCATCGGCCGCAGGCGCATGAGGTTGCGCAGGAACGCGAGTCCGTCCATGCGCGGCATCTCCACATCGAGCGTCAGCACGTCGGGGTTGAGCAATTTGATTTTTTCGCGGGCGACGAACGGATCCGGCGCGGTTCCGACGACCTCGATCTCCGGATCGGAATTCAGAATCTCGGTCAGCAGCTGGCGCATGACCGCCGAATCATCGACCACCAGAACGCGAATTTTCTTATTCATCGTTCAGTCCCGCATCAGAACAGTTCGACGGATCCGAACTCGACCTGCGCGGCCGTCGGCGCGGCTTCCTGCTCGCGCGCGAACACCAGGCGGTTGACGGTCGAAACCAGGCGCTTCACCCGCACCTTGCCGGTCGCGGGGCTGTAGTAAAGCTTGCGGGCAAAACTGTCGCCCAAGTCCTCGGCGGTTATCTGAAAGCCCTCGGTCTTCAGATAGTCCCGCACGAACTGTGCGTTGCGCCCACCGACGTCGAGCGCCATGTCGAGCACCTTGCCGCCGCCGATGACCTTGAATTCGAGATTCGAGCGCTGTCCGCCGAGCCTCATGATGTCGTTGATGAGATGCTCCATCGCGACATTGCCGTAGCGGGTCGCGGAGCTGACCAGGTTCTCGGACCACGCGCTGGTGCCGCCCGATTGATCGAGCGGCAGCATGAAGTGATTCATGCCGCCGATCCCCATCTTGCGCTCGCGTACGCAGGCCGACACGCAGGAGCCTAGTACGGTGAAAATAGCCTCGTCGTGCCGGGTCACGTAGTAGTCCCCCGGCAGCAATTTGGCGACCGGCACGCCCAAATCCGCGTCCCAGGCTCGCCGGATATGCGCGAACTGGGGCAGCGCCGGCGGCAGCCGCGGGTCTACGATTCGATGGATTGCGGTGGCCACGTCAATCCGTCCGTCGATAGACCGTGCGCCCCACCAGCTTGTAGCGGTGCGTCACGTTGAGAAGACTTTCGGAGTGACCGATGAACAGCCAGCCGCCCGGCTCCTGCAATTCCGCCATCCGGTCGAACAGCGTGCGCTGCGTCGCTTTGTCGAAATAGATGACGACATTGCGGCAAAAGATGACGTCGAACGGTCCCTTCATCGGCCAAGGATCGAGCAGATTCAATTGTTTGAACGTGATCAGCGTTTTGAGCTCGGGCGACGCCGCGTTGCAGCCGGGATGCGCCGCGGCCGGCGGGAACCAATTCTTGAGGCGTTCGGCCTGCACGCCGCTGAAGCGATCCGCCGCGTAAACGCCTTCGGCGGCGGTCGCCACGACTTTCGAGTCGATATCCGTGGCGAGCAGCTTGATGTCCCATTTAGGTAGATGCGCGAGCATTTCCCGCATGACGACGGCGAGCGAATAAGGTTCCTCGCCGGTCGAGCAGCCGGCCGACCATAGCCGGATGCGCTGTGTGAGGGAGCGTGCGGACTCGATTTGCGAGAAGGCTTCGCCCGCAAGCGTCTCGAAGTGATGAGTTTCGCGGAAGAACGACGTGAGATTCGTCGTGATCGCATTGGTCAGTTCCTGCAATTCTTCGGCGCCGCCTTGCTCGACCAAGTCGCAATATTTCGCGAACGACGTCATGTTGAGCTTGCGCAGACGCCGCGCCAGCCGTCCGTAGAGCATCTCGCGCTTGGCGTCCGACAGTGCGATGCCGGTGCGCACGTGCACGAGATCGCGCAGCCGCTTGAACTCCGCGTCAGTGAGTTCGAATTCCTTTTCGGCAGCCTGCGTATTCACGGGTCCGCAGACCTAGGTTCCACTCCAAAGAGCTCCACGGTGTCGTCCGGATTTTCCGCAGCGTTCTCGCACCAGTCGTGCGCGAGCATGCGCGCGAACAGCACGCGCTCTTCGGCCATGCTGAACGTTTGCATTTGCTGCTCGCGGAGCCTGCGCCATGCGTCGCTCGAGTCGGCGCTTCGCGCATCGCCCAGATGCCGATGCAAGGCGCGCAATGATTGCGCGACATGAGTGAGCCCTTGCATGACGCGGTCGTGCCCTTGGACCGCGACGATCACGGCGGACATTTTGCGACCCACCGCTCCATCGGCTGGTGCGCCGCCGCCGAGCCGCGCCAGGCCCATCAAATCGTCGAGGGACGCCAGCAGTTGACCGCAGGCCGTGGCGTCGCTGGCGAGGCTCAAGTCCACTTGAGTCGCCGCCCATTTGAGCCAGGCACGGCATTGCTCGGCGGCGAAACCGGTCGCATCAGACTTTGCGGTGCGCGCCACGCCGCCCGCACAATCGCCGCAGGCGGCCACCGAATCAGGCTGGGGCATGATCGAGCCCTCGCACTGAATCACCGCCGCCGAAGTGCAGTGCCTCGGCTATGCCAATGAGTGTTGCGGTATGCCGCAGAACGTCCGAGGCAGCCTGCCACGCGCAGGGAATGCCGCGCTCCGACGCGGTGCGCCATAGGCTCGCGAGCAGCTGCAGCATCGCCGTATCGATCTCTTCCACCCGCGAGCCGTCCAAAACGATGGGGCCGCCGTCCGCGAGGCGCGCCGCGAGCGACCGATGCAGGCCGGCTGCCTGCGCGATCGTCAGCCGCGATTCGAGCTGCAGCGGCGCCGGCTGCGCGGCACCTTTCGGTTGCGCCCGGCGCTTGAGCTGCGCGCGCTTGTTTTGCGGCACGCGCTTAGCCGCGGGCGTGCGCCTTTTCTGAGTGTTCACGCTGCTGCCGGCGCGGTCTCATCGGCGATGCTGTTGCCGATGAGCCGATCGATATCGAGCAGGATGAGCATCTTCTCTTCGATGGTGGCGAGCGCCTTGACGAACACGGTATCGACGCTGCCGCAAACGTCCGGAGGCGGCTTGGTATCGGCCGGGTCCACGTTGTAGACCTCGGATACTGCATCGACGACCATACCCACCGTGCGCTCGTTGCGGGCGCCCACGACACGCATGACGATGATGACCGTAGTCGGCCCGAATTCGATCGTTTCGAGACCGAACCGGCGCCGCAGGTCGACGATCGGCACCACGGCACCTCGCAGATTGATGACTCCCAGGACATAGTCGGGGGTATGCGGTATTCGCGTTACCTTGTCCCAACCCTTGATCTCCTGCACGCGCAGGATATCTACGCCATACTCCTCGCCGGCGAGCATGAAGGTCAGATATTGCTCGCTGGTGTCCGTGGCGGATTTGTCCGCGCCCGATGTCGATTTCGCCGTACTCATGGTTTTCCTATCCTCTAAAAACTGCTCACTTCATGCTGCGTGCGCGGTAACTGCGGCGCCGCCCCGCTTCATGGCCGAGCCGATCAGGCCCGGCACGTCGATGATCAGGGCCACCTGTCCGTCGCCCAAGATGGTGGCGCCGGCAATTCCCGATACGGACTTGAAGTTGGATTCCAGACTCTTGATGACCACCTGCTGCTGCGCGAGCAGATCATCGACGAGAACGCCGACGCGCCTGCCGTCCGATTCGACGACCACGAGCAGACCATCCTCCGCGCTCCTGCTGTCGGACTCGACGCCGAACTGGTCGCAGAGCTTGACGACCGGCAGATATTCATCGCGCAGCCGAAATACCTGGGCGCGCCCCACCAGCGTGTTGACGAGCTGTTTGGTGACTTGAATCGTCTCGACAATGGCCAGCAACGAAATGATGTAGACCTCCTTGCCGACCCGCACCAGCTGTCCGTCGAGGATGGCGAGCGTGAGCGGCAGGCGGATGCGAATCGTGCTGCCGAGGCCTTCCTTGGAGGAGATCTGCACGTGCCCGCCCAGATCGTTGATGTTCCTTCGTACCACGTCCATGCCGACGCCGCGGCCGGACACTTCGCTGAGCTGCTCCGCGGTGGAGAATCCGGGCATGAAAATCAAGTTGTCGATCTGCTCGTCGGTGAGATCCTGATCCGGAGGAATGAGCGCTCGTTCCCTGGCCTTCTTCAAGATCTTTGCCTTGTTGAGGCCGGCGCCGTCGTCGCGCACTTCGATGATGATATTGCCGCCCTCGTGAAACGCGCTGAGCTCGAGCGTGCCGGTTTCCTGTTTGCCGGCTGCGACACGCCGATCCGGCGTCTCGAGCCCGTGATCGAGGGCGTTGCGAACCAGGTGCACCAGAGGATCGTTGATCTTTTCCAGCACGGTCTTGTCGAGCTCCGTGGCTTCACCCACCAGCTTGAGTTCGATTTTTTTGCCCAATTTGCGCGACAGGTCGTGCACGATGCGCGGAAAGCGATTGAACGCGAAGCTGATGGGCAGCATGCGGATCTGCATCACGCTTTCCTGCAGTTCGCGCGTATTGCGTGCCAGCTGCGCAAGTCCCTGCCGCAGCCGATCCAGATCGCTCGGATTGATGCCGTCGGCGAAGCCGCAGAGCATAGATTGCGTGATGAGCAGCTCCCCGACCAGGTTGATGATGTCGTCGACCTTCTCGGTGGCGACGCGGATCGAGTTCGGTTCACCGCTTGGGCGTTGTGGGGCTGCCGCTGCGAGCGGCGCCGTGCCCGCCGCAGGCTCGGCCTTCGCGGACGGCTTGATCGCTTCAGCCGGCATCTTCTCGGGTGCCGGGGCTTGCGCGCCGGCCGTGGAGTCGCCCGCGATTGGCGCGGACTCTCCTGTCGGCGTGATCTCGAGCCGGCATCCGGAATCCACCCAATCGAAAACTTCGTCGAGTCCGGCGCGGGGAACCTGCCCGGCGATTTCGATTTTCCACGACAGATAGCACGACTCGGGGTCGAGCGCATCCAACAGCGGAATGCGGGATACATCGGCGCACGCGGTAAAATCGCCCAGACGCTGCAGTTCCGCGAACATCCGGGTGGGCTCGTTGCGCAGGCGCAGGAGGTCAGCAACCGGTTCAAAGTTGATGCGCCAGCCGGCGGTTACTGCGCCGTAGGCCGCGGGCGGCGGCGGCGCTGCCGCTGGCGCCGCGGGTATGGCTGGGGCGGCGGGGGGGGGGGGGGGGGGGCCGCCCCGC
>CAAGKR010032821.1_pt1 | contig 11376 bp, 26 predicted proteins | sample 2556971 | NCBI WGS metagenome assembly CAAGKR01 (sample SAMEA5207829, study PRJEB30636) | soil metagenome | biome: forest; feature: boreal; material: soil | place: USA | collected 2011-09 | depth 1 m
CCCGCCAGTCAGCAACCGATCGGGATGGTTTTCCTCCCAGAGAATCCTGTAGGCCGCGAGTTGCAAGAGATAATCGCTGTAGACCGCGTTCGACGTTTTCCAATCGACTAAACACAGAGCGCCATCAAGCTCGCCAATGGCGTCGGGCGTCCCGCCAAACCGATGCTTCTCGCTTACCAAGAGCATTTCCTGTTCGATGATTACAAGCCTGTTTCCTTTGGCCCAGGACTGATAGGCGCCAAAGGCCGCAATCGCGTTTTGCAGCACGCTAGAATCGATCAAGGGCGTCTCTAGCTTTTCGCCCTTGATGTCGGCCTCGACCATCGCGTGCGCGAGCGTCCCGGCCTCTGCTGCGGCGTCTCGAGTCTCGTACAGATCCTTGCCGTCCTTGCCTTGTTGCCACGCCCATTTCAGGAGTGCGCCGGATTCCTTGAAACGACCGATGATCGTGGTCGTCCCTGGAACCCGATCGCCCGACGCAAGGTAATACCCGGCTTTCGGTGTTGGCATTTAACGCTCGTCGCCAAAGCGTGCGTCATCATCTTCCGGCGCGACTGTCTTTCGTGCTGCAAGCTCGCGCGGAGGAGCGGCTTTGCGATACGCCTTGATACGGATACCGCCGACGAGTTCCTTGCCAAAGCTGACATTCGGATCGTTGTAGACGATGATCTTCTTACCGATCCAATCGTCCGTTTCGTCGGAGCCCAATGCTTTCTCGGCTAACTTGATATTTGTCGAATTGAGCACCATCGGCTTCTCGAACTCGTCGAACTGCATTGTCCATTTCTCGTCCGGCGCTTCGCCTTTTTGGGCAACATTTACCCGCTCAAAACTACGGACGGTAACAATGGTGCCATCCTCGCCAACGTCTTCTTTCTTGAGATAGTTCGATTGGATCATTTCGCTTGTGCGTGTCATGTCGTGTCCTGTTCGTGTCGAGTGTGTCGAGCCAGAGATTCCATTCAGCTTGTGCGGCCCGGTCCACAAGCCATTGCTCGTATTCCTGTTCTTGTGCCAATTGCCAACAACCGGCCGCTTCCTCTTCCTCGGCGGTTTGGTAATAGAGATCGTCTGGAAATTGGCCGAGGTAAGTCATGCTGCTCGCGCCTTCCGGTATTTCTGAGAAACCGACCGACGTACGCTGCTGCGTTCCTTGGCATCCTTGCAACGCCGAAGTCTCCAGCGCAACTCGATCCAACGTGTCAGTTCGCGGATATAGTTCATACCTTGCGCTTGATCGCAATAACCACATGCGCTTCCTCTGCCGCTGCCTTCTGCTCCGCCGCCATCGCCTTGCGCGCCCTAGCCCATGTTGCGGCCACGTTGGTGCTGGCGCTGTCGGTGTATTTGAACGATGGATCGAGAATGGATTTGGTTGGCTTCAATTTGTCTCCCTAGGTCACTTTGTCTGTAAGCGTTGGTATCTTGCGTCGGACTTCGACCACTGCCTTCTTGGCGCGCCACATTATTCGGACAGAAAAATCAAGCTCGGCTGGATTTGCCGTATGCAAACGTGCGTACTTCCTAAGCGCGCTTTCGATCTGCTCTTCGTCGAATTCAAACTTCACTTGTCGCGTTCCGCTCTGAGATATTGATGACGAGCCATGTGATGTTGGTGACAAAGCCACAACACCACCAGCTGCTTGCTGTAATCGTCGTGATGCGCGTGTGTTTTTGTCGATCCACAAACGAGGCAAGTCTCGCGAATTAACGATCCATTGCGCAGGGCTGTTTGGATGGCCTGATGTGCGGCTCGGCGCTCTGGATGACGGGCACGGTAGGCGGCCGTGCGATGGCTGCGCCGATCAGAAATGCGCTTTTGGTAAGCATTGTTTGATGCGCGTTTGCTTTCCCGGTGAGTCCTCGCATATTCCACTGACCGCGCGCTTGCACATTTGGGGCATGTATAGGAGCCATTACGACTCATGGCCTCAGTAACAACATATTCATGCCCCTGTGCACAACGGCGCGGCATTCCAGGGAAAAACAGCTTCACGGCGGCTCCATAAACGGTTGTCATTTCGACCTCTGAGCAAGCATCGCGTCGGCAGTCGCGTAGGCAGCGAGCGCGAACCGCGCTCTAGTTTCCTTTTCGTTGCCATCGAATGTTGCGTGCCCCACTGCTAATCCTTGAATAACGGCCGCCGCGAAGTCATCACGCAAGCATTCCAGATATTCGGCTTCGTCCTTGCATTGGCTTCGCGGTGTCATTTGTTGTCCGCCGCGAAGTGGCAACGTCGGCACAGCCAACGCACATCTAGCGGCTTGCTATACCAGTATTCGTGGTAATAGCTGATACGGCGGCGATATGCGGCTTTCGCTTCCGTCTTGAGCGTATCGCCCTTAGCTGCGTTGGTCGCATTCTGTTGCTTGCGCTTGCAAGCTAAGCATCGCTTGTCGCGGCTCGTAATCTGCCATGAGCGCGGCTCGAAACTAATGCCGCACTTCGAGCAAATGAACGCCGGACCGCCGTCATTCATTGATTACTCCGTCGTACAACTTCGACCAGCAGCGGCACGGCGGCAGCGACCAGTAGGGCCACGAAAAACATTAGAGCAGCGGTCATGCGGCCTCCTGAGATTTCGCCATCCATGCGAGCATATTTTCGTGCGAATGCCAGCACCGCGACGGCGCCTCGTTGTAAAAGTAGGAAACGAATGCCGGAATGTTCGATAGGTTTTCGTCATCTGCTAGACCCACGGCTTCGCCCAAATCGTTGCAAATGATTGCCGTCAGAAAGTCTCCTGGCGGAATGCCAGAATCGATGTAACACCGAATGCTGTCCATCATCCTGTCTGGTATGTAGAACCCGCGAAATTGATAGGTCATGCCGTCACCGTTTTAGGAGTAACCGCAGATTTGGCTTCCTGCGCTCGCAAGACGGCGGCTGTCGCCCGCATGGTGCTGGTGACCTCTGCTGCGGTTCTGTTCGGGTGATCGTTCCAGAACCCAAAGTCGCCTACGCCTATTGCAGTCTCTAGTGCATCGCATGCTTCCTTACCCCCCGCACAGGCCCAGATTTGCGGGATTCCGCACCCGAGCGCCGAACCAGTGAGCGCAACGAGCATCGCGCCGACTGCGCAGACCTGCTGCTTATTATTTACAAGCATCCCCTTGCAATGTCCGCGTTTGTCAATCACATCTGCCGCTTTCTCAAGTATCTCTGCCGGTGTCATAGTCCCTCCAGTTGTGTCTCTGCTACGTTTGGGTCCGGTATCCGTACCAGCTCACCCTTGACCTTGAATTGATCTCGGTCGCCCCATCCTTGGGCTAGGGCGGCTTCGATCTTGCGTGCGGCAAGTTGTCCATATGCGTGCGCCGTTTTGTGATGTCCGGCTTTCTCTAGATCAACCGCTATTGCCAACGCGTCGCGCATTTCGTCGAGCAAGTGTTCGGAGGTCATGTCCATGCTTTTGCCTTTTTGATGATTGCGCGGGCAACGTCGTTGATGTATCGCGTGCGAGCATTCAGCAACGCCCGGTCGGTAGTAATGCACTCGCGCAGCGCTTTGAGCGCTTCGTCCCGCTGCACCTTGACTTCAAGCGCTGACCGGATGTATGCGGCGTTGACGCTGCGGCTGGCTGCGCTCATGCAGTCGCCGGAGTGATGGTGTACCCGACACGTCGGAGAGCTTCTGTATGGTCAAGAGCGCCACTAAACGAGCCATCAAGTTCGCCGTAATCTGTTACTTCGCCGCTCGCGTCGGATGGAAAAATGTAGGTTTCCGGACCGGAAAACATTGCAACGGCAGCGGACACGACAACAAAACGATGCCCTTCAAGTGGGGGCGAGACTTCATACAGAGTCGCGGACCCGCTCCAACCGGAAAGTGGTTTCAATACTTTTGCTTGCTTCACGCCCAAGGTTTCCTCACAAGTTTGATCGCGGCGATAGTGCAGATAATTACAAGCAGGCCAATCAGCGCCCATGTGTCGAGCGTCGGCACCGGCTGCACGATCGGCACGCACAGTTCCAAGTGACCGGGCGGATGTTCGAATTGAGGCTCGCAGTCGGCAATGACGAGGGCTGGGTTCATGCTGCCGCTCGTCCAATTGCCACACGCGCCATGAAAACAGCAATCGCATTGGCGACCATCTGCCGCGTGCGCTCGCAAGCGTGGCGGGCATGCTGGACCGCGGCGAGCAGCCAGTACATAACTTTCCCGGAGTTCATCGTCATTTGCTGCTCCCCTAATCCGTTGACAAGAATCGATGGCACGCCCAAAGCGTTCCCACCCAAGCAAACGCAACTACTGGCTGATGTGCGTAGAGGGTCCACATGACCGCGTTCGCTATCAGCAGCGGGGTGAGGACTACGATCAGGGCTCGGTTGGCATCCATAGCTGAAGTATAGGACGCCTATTCCTTTGGTGTCAAGGGGTCCTAGACTTTTATTTCATGGGGCGACAAAAAAGCCGCAATTAAGCGGCTTGGGAAGGGGTACAGCGGGGAGCGGGTTTAGTCGGCTGCGGCGCTCCAACTGCCGCTATTTGGGAAGTGCTCGGCGATCTTTTCGTTCTTAACGAGCGAGGCCAGGACGTCTTCTCGCAGCAAGTCGGGGAGAAGCGTCAGCCGCGCGTCGAAATCTCCTACCAATGGCTCGGCGTGCCCGCGGCGCATCGCATCGGCAAAGGCTGTTACGGCGCCCAGAGAGACCCTAGAGAGCAGCGAGAGCCGTATTAGGTCATCTAGGCCCGGCTGCGTTTTGCCCGTCTCCCACTGGGAAATAGCAGCCTTCGTGAGCCCGAGCTTGGCCGCCAGTTTGGGCTGGGTCAGTTTCGCCCTGATGCGAGCAAGACGGCAAAATCGAGCCACCGGATGTTGCGGGTTCCGGTCGCGGGTGTGTGACCCCGAACGTGATGTGGCCTTCAACCTCGCCATGATCGAAAGGTAATCTACAGGCAGACCGTCGTGGTTTAGGACCCCTTGCAATTTAGGAATAGGGGTCCTATACTCTTGGCAAATGTCCGAACCTTCGAAACGTGATGCCGTTCTCCTTGAAGCTGCCGAAGCATGCGGCGGCATCGTGGCCATGTCCCTCGCCCTTGGAAAGAGCAGGGGCGCTGTCTCCCAGTGGAAAAGAGTGCCGGCCGCTGAAGTGTTGCGTGTCGAGCAGCTCACTGGCATTTCGCGCTACAGGCTTCGTCCCGATGTATTCGGCGAACGAGTTGCAGCATGATGCCCGGCGACGCTGTGGCATAGGTCATGGCCGAACTTTGCGACGTTACCCGTTCCGAGCCTATCCGAAAGATGGGAATACTTCGGGAACGGATGGGGAAGGCGAAGCGAGAGTCGCTCGATCTGTCTATGGAAAAGAGCGATTTCACGACCAAGGTACTTAACGGCGGGCAGGGCGTAATGCTCGACGATATCCCGCTGTTGCTGATGCACCTTCGCTTGAAGATGGTCGATGTGGAGAAGGTCTGCGTCGATCGTGATCTCGCCCAAGCCTACGAAACTATTGCGCGCCATGTCTCATTGAGCCGCAGCCTCTTATTCGAGGACGCTGAGTAAATGACCCCCACCCAGATCGGCATTCTCGTGCTCGTATTCATCGGCCTAGCGTTCCTTCTCGCGGTCGCGATCAATCGCGTCGGTGGCTGGTGGAAATTCCGCAAGAGCATCGCAGCCGTTGAGCCGAATATCGTTCCTGTTGACGGTTTCAAATTACACCGGCGCGTCATCCTCTCGCCGCACAAATCCGCAGCGCGTCCGTCGAATGTGAGGGCGCTCGCTCGAAAGCCAGTTCACCCGAAAGCAAAGGACGCTGCATGAAAGCCGACACCTATATTGAATTTCGAGACATCAAGCATCTCCTGCACGACATCGTTTTGTTACTGGCGTCGCATATCGTCGAGACAAGCCAAGACGCCGAAATCAAAGCGCTCGCTGCGAGTCTTAAAGCGCGCAGCGCGAATCTGAAAACATCATTCCCGGCAGCGACCGGATCCACCCCACCGCAGTAATGCGGTGTTTTCTAGCGAAGTATTTTCAACGAAGGAGCAACACCGATGAGTGCCATGGATGACCTCAGAACTGAAGTAGCAGCGGCGAATACCTTGATGGATCAATCGGCAGTATTTATTAAAGGCGCCCCGGCGGTAACACAAGCTGCGGTCGATGCGCAGAAGGCTGGCGATACGGCTGAGGCGGCTGCAATTACGGCGGATCAGCAAACACATGCTGATGCATTAGCCACTGCACTCGGCGCCGGTGTCATTACACCGACCACGGCTCCGGTAGTCGTTCCTCCAGCAGCACCGTAACGTGTTCTTGTAACGCCCTAGCGGTCGGTGATCGCTAGGGATTCCCAACGTTTACGGAGGGAATCATGAAATCGAAATTGTTTCTAGCGCTTGCTCTTGTGCTTTCGGTGGGTTGGATTTCGGTGGGTGCGGTTTCTGTACCGCAACAAAGCGCAGCTTGTCCCTGGGTTATTAACGATAGTCCAGATCCTTACTGTGACGACGACGATTGCGAATGATGAAAGTCGATCCGGTTGACCTCGCGTTGACTCTGTACGGTCCTGATATGCCGCCGATTGATCCCGTGCGTGAGTTGGCGCTCGTGATCGACATAGCGGTACGAAACAAGCTGTGGAGCTCAGCGCGTTGGCGCAAACAGATTCCGAAACTGATCGAAGCATCGTAAAGCGTTTCACCCCGGAGGCTGCGAACAGCGTCGCGGTTTTCCGGGTTTCCCTTGGGAGAGGTGAGTGGCGCAGTTCAATTCCGTTGCCGCGCTGTTTGTCATGCCTGACGGCCCTTATGCCGGAATCCCTGGCGTTGAACTCTGGGACCAAGCTAAAGACGCGCGGCTTTACCGCGGCCCGCATCGTGTCGTGGCGCATCCACCGTGCGAACGATGGGGCCGGTACTGGCACGGTGGGCCATCCGCGCGTGTGCGCCGCATCAAGGGCGATGACGAAGGATGCTTTGCGGCGGCGCTTCACGCGGTCAGAACATTTGGCGGCGTCCTAGAGCACCCGGCGGCGTCGGCGGCTTGGGAGGCGTTCAGGCTGCTTAAGCCGCCGCGAGTCGGAGGTTGGGTAAACGCCGATTTTGAAGGCGGCTGGACATGCTGCGTTGACCAAGGCAATTACGGGCACCGCGCGCAAAAGGCTACTTGGTTGTATGCCGTCGGTGTTCCGCTGCCTTCGCTGAGATGGGGAAAATCATCGTCCAAGGTCAGGCTCGATGATGGTTTCCATTCAGCCGAGGAACGGAGACGCAAGATTAGAACTGAAATCTGTCAGCGGCTATCGCGTCGACAACGACTCGAAACGCCAGCCCCATTTCGTGACTTGCTCTTGGCAATCGTGAGTGCCGCATGAGCCGCAATCAAGCCTTCCGCCTTGCCGGCGAGATCGAATTGCAAGCGCTGAAGGCACGCATGGGCCGCGGCGAGGTCATCGACACGGCCGCACAGGTTCCGGCGCTGAACAAGTATCACAACGTCAAGACGAACGGCTATGCGAGCAGCAAGGAAGCGAAGCGGGCGGAGGAACTGAAACTTCTATTCCACGCAGGTCAGATTAGCGACCTCGTCGAGCAACCAGAGTTTGTCTTGGTCCCGCCACAGGATGGAGAACGGGCGGTCAAGTACCGCGCCGACTTTGGCTACTACGACCTTGAAGGAAAGAGACACGTTGAGGATGTGAAAGGGTTTCGTACTGAGGTCTTCAAAATCAAGAAAAAATTAATGCTCTTTATCTATGGAATTTGTGTCGAGGAACTATGACCGTCGCCTTCGATCTGCAATGGCAAAGGTTTGGGCGTTTAGTCCCTTTCATGCGCGGACAAATGCAGCGATCTACTGGCTATTGGTGGCATTGCTCATGCGACTGCGGAAATTGGGTAACGGTACGCGGTACGTCTTTGCGTAACGGTGACACAAAATCTTGCGGTTGTCTGCGGAAAGAACTGTCTACAGCGGCGGCTACTAAACATGGTCACTCAACAGGAAAAACGACCTCGACCTATAACTCGTGGGCACAGATACAACAGCGATGCGGAAATTCTGCGAACGAAGCCTTTCCTAGATACGGCGGAAGAGGAATTTGCGTGTGCGATCGCTGGACGGTATTTGAAAATTTCCTTTCTGATATGGGCGAAGCACCTCCTGGCCTGAGCATTGATCGGATTGATAACGACGGAAACTATGAGCCGGGAAACTGTCGCTGGGCCACGCCCACGGAACAGGCTAACAACAGGCACCGTCGCGGATTTCACTTGCACGGCATACGGATACGCGAGACATGACCATCCAACTTGACGAAGATGCGCGGGCGCGCGTCGCTGCTCGAATCGGGGCTCGCCAGCGCAAGACCCATAGGCATAGAGATGACATCGTTTGCTGGAACATGGCTGAGAGAGGGTGGGCGCCAGACATGATTGCTGAGCGCTTTGGCCGCACTCCGCAATGGGCCTTGGAAATGCTGCATAAGAGCTGCGTTCATTCCGTTGCTGAACTGCACCAGAAGCTGCGATGAGCGACTACGCCACGTTTCTTGCAAGTAAGGCTATTCGCGATCCGGCAACCGGACTCGCTGAAGTGCCTGCGCTGAACCCGATGCTGTTCGAGTTTCAGCGCGATATCGTCGCATGGGCTCTGAAACGCGGACGGGCTTGTATATGGGCCGACTGCGGGCTTGGCAAGACACCGATGCAATTGGAGTGGGCTCGCCACATTCCCGGTCGTGTCCTGATTCTGGCTCCGCTTGCCGTATCTGCTCAGACTGTCCGCGAGGCTAAGAAGTTCGGTATTGAAGGCGTTGAGTATGCGCGCTCTGGCGAAGCGACGCAGGCTCGGATTGTGGTTACGAATTACGAAATGCTGCGCCACTTCGACGTTGACGATTTCGTAGGAGTCGTGCTCGACGAGTCGAGCATTCTGAAAGCCTACGACGGCAAGACGCGCACTGAAATTATCGAATCCTTTGCGCAGACGCCTTTCCGATTGGCCTGCACTGCCACGCCGGCACCGAATGATTACATGGAGCTCGGTAACCATGCCGAGTTTATAGGCGCACTGTCGCGGACCGAAATGCTATCGACGTACTTCGTTCACGATGGCGGCGAGACGCAGAAGTGGCGACTGAAGGGGCATGCCGAAACAGACTTCTGGCGCTGGCTCTGTTCTTGGGCCGTAATGATCCGCAAGCCGTCGGACCTTGGATATTCGGATAAAGGTTTCACGCTTCCGCCGTTGGAATACGTCGAGCATGTCGTAGGCGCGACACATGCGCAGGAGGGCTACCTGTTTGCGCTCCCAGCCGCAGGCCTACAGGAACGCATAGCAGCTCGCAGGGACACCCGTACAGAGCGCGTCACGGAAGCCGTAGCAACCGTTTGCAGCGATTCTAGTGAACCGTGGGTCGTCTGGTGCAATCTCAATGCCGAGTCTAACGAACTGGCGCATCAACTGATCGGCTCGGTTGAGATTATCGGCTCCGATTCGCCGGAAAAGAAAGAGAAAGCGCTGATTGATTTTGCGGAAGGTCGCAGTCGGATTGTCGTCACCAAGCCGTCAATAGCTGGGCATGGGCTGAACTGGCAACACTGCCGAAACATCGCCTTCGTCGGGCTCTCGGATTCCTTCGAACAGTATTACCAAGCGATCCGCAGGTGTTGGCGGTTCGGCCAAACGAAGCCAGTCAGGTGCCACGTCATCACATCGGACATCGAAGGCCCGGTGCTTGCCAACATTAAACGAAAAGAACAGGACGCGGCGCGCATGGCTGATGAAATGCTAACCCACATGAAAGACCTGAACAAAGAAGCAGTCCACGGTCAGACGCTACGCCAGCGCGACGAGTACGCAACCGATACAGCAAGCGGCGAAGGCTGGACGTTGCACCTTGGAGACTGCGTCGATGTGGTCAAGGCCATGCCTTCGGATTCGGTTCATTACTCCATCTTTTCGCCGCCGTTCTCGTCTCTCTATACCTATTCCGCGAGTGATCGTGACCTCGGGAATTGCCGGCACGACGATGTATTCATGGAGCACTTCGGGTTCGTCGTCAAAGACCTTTACAGGGTATTGATGCCCGGGCGGTTACTCTCGTTTCACTGCATGAACCTACCAACGTCGAAACAGCACCACGGCTATATCGGGATCAGAGATTTCCGCGGTGATCTGATTCGGTTGTTTCAGTCGGTCGGATTCATCTTTCATTCCGAAGTTGTGATCTGGAAAGATCCCGTCACGGCGATGCAGCGGACCAAGGCTCTAGGGCTATTGCACAAACAGCTCAAGAAAGACTCTTGCATGAGCCGGCAGGGTATCCCTGACTTTCTAGTGACCATGCGAAAGCCCGGCGAGAATCAGGAGCGTGTCGAGCACACAGCAGACGATTTCCCGGTGCAGATCTGGCAGAACTACGCAAGCCCGGTCTGGATGGACATTAACCCAAGCGACACCCTGCAATTCAGAAGCGCACGGGAGCACAACGATGAGCGGCATATCTGCCCGCTACAGCTTGAGGTCATCGAGCGCGCATTGAAGATGTGGACTAATCCCGGCGACGTGGTGCTGAGTCCATTTGCCGGCATCGGGTCAGAGGGTTACTGCTCAATTCAGTCGGGACGGAAGTTTATTGGCGCCGAACTCAAGCGCTCTTATTGGGCACAAGCAGCCCGCAATCTTGAAAACGCGAGACGCGATCAAGGTCTATTGCTGGAAGTGGTGAACGAATGACCTCCGACTTTTCCGAGCATTTAATCTTAGCTCGCAAGGCGCTATCAACAGCAGAAGCTCAGGCTGCTATGCATAACTGGAAAGAGGCTAGAGAGTCATTGGCTCAAGTCCAAAGCTGTGCGGTGCGTGCTAGGTGGGCGATTGAGAGTATCGAGCGAATTTACGCAGGCCGAGAGCGGGCGAAGCAGGAGCGGCAATCATGAACGATACCGATCCGAAAGAAGTTCACGCAATCGTCGGCAAGATTCTGGAACTTGTAGGTGAGCACGTTTCATGCTCTGACGAAATCCTAGTCGCGGCGCTTAAGGTCACTGCGATAACGATAGAGGAAACAAGAGCGGCGCAATTTGCTGCGAAATTACGGGCGGAGATGTCCCTACAGTATAGGGCGAAGCGATGACCGATACCGCAACAGGTGACCTATTCGACGAGCGATTCCTGCAGAAAGGGTCGTCCTTTGTCCCACGAGATTCCACCGGCACCGCTCGCGTTCCTGGCTCACGCCGAAATAACGTCCATACAAGCGTATCTGCGGCGCTCAGTGCGATTGGTCTGGCAAGCGCGCACCGAACCACAATCCTTGCGTGTCTGAAGGCTTACGGTGCTCATACGGGTCACGAGATCGCGGACCGAATCGGGCTCACTTACCAGCAGGTCAGCAAGCGCACCGCGGAACTCC
>CAAGKR010179159.1_pt1 | contig 11374 bp, 11 predicted proteins | sample 2556971 | NCBI WGS metagenome assembly CAAGKR01 (sample SAMEA5207829, study PRJEB30636) | soil metagenome | biome: forest; feature: boreal; material: soil | place: USA | collected 2011-09 | depth 1 m
CGGCCGTGGCGGGCATCCCGGCACATAGACGTCCACCGGAATTACCTGATTGCATCCCTGCACAATGGCGTAGTTGTTGAAGACTCCGCCGGAGGTGGCGCACGCCCCCATCGAAATCACCCACTTGGGCTCGGGCATCTGATCATAGAGCTGTTTGATGACCGGAGCCATTTTCTGCGAGAGCCGGCCGGCGACGATCATCAAGTCCGCCTGTCGTGGCGAAGGGCGAAACACTTCCGCGCCGAAGCGCGCCAGGTCGAATCGTGAAGCGGCCATGGACATCATTTCAATAGCGCAGCAAGCCAAACCAAAACCTAGCGGCCAGATGGAGCTGCGGCGTGCCCAGTTCACGGCCTTGTCGAGCTGCGCAAAAATTATGCCTTCGCCCTGCAACAGCTTTCCAAAATCGTCCGGTTTGGAAAGAGTGATGCTCTTGGCCAGCGTGGTGGTTTCCATGGCGCCTCGTGTTACAACCCCATTCTGTCATAGCCGTCAAGCGGTGACAAATACCGTTTCCTGCAGCGGCTTTGGCTACTACGGGACACTCAAGACTACTTTGCCAAACTGTTTTCCTTCTTCGAGATATTTGTGAGCGGCGGCGCACTCTTCCAATGGAAATACCTTGTCGACCACCGGCTCTAAGCGGCCCTGGGCCACCAGCTTCAGCACCGTACGCAATTCATCTTTTGTGCCCATGTAGGAGCCCAACAACGAGAGTTGGCGGGTGAACAGAAAGAGCAGGTCGAGCTTGGCGTCGTAGCCGGTAGTCGCGCCGCAGATCACCAGGCGTCCGCCGGGCGCGAGACTTTTCACGCTTTTCTCCCACGTGGCCGCGCCAACGTGTTCCACCACCACATCTACACCGCGATTGCCGCTCAACTTGCGGACTTCTTTATCGATCTCCATGGTCCCGTGGTGGATGACTTCGTCCGCGCCGAGGCGCTTGGCTTTCGCTAATTTTTCGTCGGAACCTCCCGTCGCGATAACCCGCGCGCCAAAGAATTTAGCGATTTGGATTGCGGCTATGCCGACTCCGCTGCCAGCGGCCAGCACCAAAACATCCTCGGCTGGCTGGAGTTGCGCGCGGTTGATCAGCATGTGCCACGCGGTGAGGAAGACCAGCGGGACCGCGGCGGCGTTGATCCAATCCAGATTTTCCGGATAGGGCATGCAATTAATTTCCGGGCAGCGGACGTATTCGGCGCAGCCTCCATCGATCTTGTAGCCAAGGTTCGTGAATTCGCGGCAGCGATTGTCATTCCCTGCGATACATGCGGGGCAATGGCCACAGGTTACTCCCGGTGCAAGCACGACTTTCTGCCCAACCCTTACGGTGCACACATTCGCACCGACCCTGGCGACCTCACCAGCCACGTCGCTGCCGGGAATGTGCGGCATCGGGATGGCAACGCCGGGAAGCCCGCGGCGAACCCAAAGATCGAGATGATTCAGAGCGCATGCGCGAACGCGCACGAGCACTTCGTTCGCGCCGATGGCTGGCTCTGGATACTCCTCGTAGTGCAGGACGGAAGGATCACCGTGCTGGCGCATGACGATAGCTTTCACGAACAACCTCCCCAGCCGAACTGACAATCTTGGCCCCGCCAGAGTATATCGAAAGTTCTGCATGCTCTGCAGTGGTCGTAGGGGTCCAGCACAGCTGAACTCCAATCACCACGATCATTGCGCCTAGATATTTTAGCTTCCAGAAAGCCAAATTCCCTCGCCTCGGCAAGCCTGCCAAGCTGGGGTGCCGCGGTACGGCAGCCCTCCGGCCAGGGGACCGACAGGCGGGCAGCGCGCGCTATATTTTGTTGCGATTGACACGCACCGGCACGCCCCGTAGGCTGAGGCCATGGACCTGTTCGAAGAAATCGTGCGCATGCGGCGGGCCGGGCAGCGCGGCGCGCTGGCCACCATCGTGCACACCAACGGTTCGATCCCGAGCTATGAGAGTTCGCGCATGCTAGTGCGCGAAGATGGCTCTATCCTGGGCACCATCGGCGGGGGTTGCGTGGAGGCCGATGTGTGGGCCGCGGCGAAAGAAATCATGGTCACGGAATCGCCTCGAAAGCTGGTCTTCCAGTTGAATCAGGACGCAAAATTTGACAACGGTTTGATCTGCGGCGGAAGCGTGGAAATTTTCGTGGAACCGATTCTTCCGCAACCGGTTCTGTATCTTTTTGGCGGCGGCCACGTTTCGATGGCCGTGGCGAAGGCTGCGGATGCGGTCGGTTTTGGAGTTGGCGTAATCGACGACCGCGAGGTCTTTGCCAATGCGCAGCGCTTCCCTATGGCGCAGGAATTTTTCACCAGCTACGAGGATGCGTTCGAAAAGCTGCGGCCCAATTCGAGCGCGTACGTGGTCATCGTCACCCGGGGACACAAAGAAGATATGCGCGTGCTGGCCTGGGCGGTGAGAACGCAAGTCCGTTATGTGGGCATGATCGGCAGCCGGCGCAAGGTGTTGAGCGTATACAAGGCGCTGGAAAAAGAAGGCTATCGCATGGAGGAGTTTGAACGCGTTTTCGCTCCCATGGGGCTCGATATTGGCGCACTGTCTCCCGAAGAGATCGCCGTCAGCATCGTCGCGGAACTGGTCGCGGTGCGGCGCAACGCGATGGCGGCAGTGCACAAGAAAATCAAGGTGGAAACGCGGGACTCCGTCGCTGCTCCCTGAGGTATCTACTCATGCTCGCGGCCGTGATTCTTTCTGGGGGATCGTCCAGCCGCATGGGCTCGCCAAAAGCCCTGCTCACGTATCAAGGTAAGGCTTTCCTCGATCATCTGTTGGAAATTAGCAATCATCTGAAAATTGGGGTGCGTCGAGTGGTGCTGGGTGAGCACGCGGAACCGATCGCCAAGGCCATTGATCTGGCGGGCGATGAAATCGTCATCAATCATGAGTGGGAAAAGGGGCAACTCAGTTCCATTCACGCCGCTCTTCGCAGCCTTCCGGCGGGAACTGATGGCATGTTGCTATTCTTGATCGATCATCCTCTGATTAGCAGCAACCTTGTGGACGGGTTGATTGACGATTTTTACTCATCGCATGCGGCGGTGGTTTTGCCTACTTACCAGGGCCGGCGAGGTCATCCGGTGCTGTTCTCGGCGAAGGTTTATCGCGAACTAGAAAGCGCGCCGCTGGAGACTGGCGCGCGGGCCGTCGTCTGGGCACATGCCAATGACGTGCGGGAATTTCAGACGATAGAAGAAGGTTGCGTGCTGAATCTGAATGACCCGGAAACATTTGCGCGATTTACGAATCGGGTGTGAGTGGTTGTCTAGGGGTCTAGCGCACTGCTGGACCCATTTAGCGTGCTCATCACGCTTTCGAGACAGGTTTCTTCCCTTATATCGATAGTTCTGGAGAGCTAGGGTGCAGCAGTGCTGCACCCCCTACGCTCGGGGGCCTACGGCGATGCCGGATTCGTTTTTGGCAGTGCTGCCAAGAGGGCCTTTAGCGCGTCCTCGGCAAGTTGTGCTGCGTGATACGACGCCGAGGGTAATCCACCCAACTCCGCTGTCAGAGCTTCGGCAGTGATCGCGCGGAGAGAATTCACCTCGGCTCCGTGCATCTTTTCCGTGAGCACCGACCCACAGGCAATGGCGGCAGTGCAACCACGGCACAAAAAACGAATTTCGCCTATCCGGCCGTCGTGAACCTTCGCGGCCAGTTGCAATACATCGCCGCACACTGGATTGCTCACTTCCACGCTAGCGTCGGCGCCGGGTAAATCCCCGGCGTTACGCGGCCGCTGAAAGTGATCGAGCACCGGTTCACTAAACATCAAGCACAAAACTCCTGCGACTCATTCCTCTCACTCCAAATTAAATGGAGCGCACCGCCAGCGCGACGATGTCATCCACCGTCATCAATTCCTTCTGCAGGAACGGTTCGCCATATTTGACTCCGATGCATTGGCCGTGATGCCGAGCCAGCAAATCCATTCTGGAGTCGAGTTCATCGATGGCGAGAAAGACGCGCTGTTTGCGCTCGCTTTTGGCCGGGCGAAACTGCGAGCCGTAAGCAAGGATCGCGCGGCGGCGAGTTGCGTATTGCTTGGTGATATCAACGACGAAAGTGGTGGGCATGCCCTCAAAAGAAGTGGCGTAAAGAATCTTGAAGGGCCGGAACGGCTCGCCTTCCAGAGGAATCTGCTTCAAGCCCGCGAGGAAGCAGCCTTCGTACCCCAAAACTGAGGCGTGATAGTGATCCGGATGGCGCGCTTCCCAATAAGGCAGGATTACCGTGTGCGGACGAAACTCGCGAATGATTTGCGCCAAGCGCAATTTGTGCTGGCGCGTGGGCTGCACGTCTGCGTCTGGAACGCCGATGCTGCCGCGCCAGGAAACTTTGAGAATCCTCGCTGCCCGCGCGGCTTCTTTGGCCCGCGTTTCCGGCGTCCCGCGAGTTCCCATTTCACCGGCGGTTAAGTCCAGAATGCCGGTCTTATAGCCACGTTGCGCCATCTTCAGCATGGTGCCGCCGCAAGTGAGTTCCACGTCGTCGGGGTGCGCAGCAATAGCCAGAAGATCGAGTTTCATCGGTCGCCTCTCAGATGATCGTAAAAAGTGTAGCATCAACGGAACGCCCGTCTAATTTGTACGGGCACGCCTCCGATCGATTAACAGTACGAATGTGCTGCAAGATTGAACTTGCGGCTATTACGCCCGCCCGTTCATTGTCGTATCTTCGTATCACGACAGAGCCGTCCTAGTCTGTTTAGCATTCACCATCCGCGGTTGCGCCAGCTCTTCCTGCTCCCGCCACTACTTCCGGGAACTTACCCTGTGCTACCTTTTTCGTATGGGTGAAGAAAACAGATTGGCCGGGCGCGTGGCGTTGGTGACCGGGGGAGCAAAACGCCTGGGGAGTGCGATTGCGCTTCGGCTCGCGCAGGAAGGCGCGGACGCCGCCATCCACTATGGCCACTCGCAAGCCGAAGCTGGGATACTGGCGGCCGAAATCGAGAAATTGGGACGGCGGTCTGCTGTGGGTTCCGCCGATCTGCGCAACGTTCCGGAAATACAAGAGATGGTGACTGGAGTTGCCGCTCACTTCGGCCGATTAGATATTCTGGTTAACAGCGCGGCGAACTTTCTGGAAACTAAATTCCTCGATACCAAAGAAGAGACATGGGATGCATCGCTGGACACCAACTTAAAGGCGCCGTTCTTTTGCGCCCAGGCGGCGGCCCCTTACCTCGAGAAATCCGGTAAAGGCGTTATCGTCAATTTCGCGGACATTGGCGGGTTGCTGGGATGGAAGGACTTCCTGCCGCACTCCGTTTCAAAGGCCGGCGTAATTATGATGACGCGCATTTTAGCGAAGGAGTTCGCTCCCCGCGTACGCGTCAACGCGATTGCGCCAGGGACGATCTCCATGCCAGGCGACCCACCGGAATGGGAAGCGGATTTTATTCGCCGTGCCCCGCTGCAGCGCTCGGGCTACCCGGCCGACATCGCAGATGCGGTCATGTATTTGATTACCGCAGAGTTTGTCACCGGGCATACGTTGGTTGTGGACGGCGGGCGAACGTTATAGTTGGCAGTTGCGGATGCTCGAAAGCGCCTCAGAAGGCGGCCCCAAACCCTCGTCACCCAGGCGAGACCAGGTGTACAGTCAGGAGCGACTGTGCCACGTTTTTTTTCTTACCGAGATGCACCGAACCGTCGCAGGGTGTATTCTTGTTTCTTGCGTATACATTCCGCATAAACGCGCTAGCTAGAACACACAGGAGCTTACGGACGTATGGATCAGGAGCTTGCACACCGGCATGTCGAGGATGTGGAAATCCAGGAATGGCTCGAATCGCTTGATTCGGTGCTGGACTCCAGCGGTACGGATGTGGCGCGGGAAATTCTCGAGCGCCTGCGTGCGCACGCCACCGTCAGCGGCATCGATCTGCCGTTCACCGCGAACACTCCCTACGCCAACACCATTCCAGCACGGCTTGAGCCGATATTCCCCGGCGACCAGCAGCTGGAGCGCCGCATCAAGTCACTGATCCGCTGGAACGCTCTGGCCATGGTGGTGCGAGCCAACCGAGTGGAGCACAACATCGGCGGCCACATTTCCACTTACGCTTCCGCGGCAACCTTGTACGAAGTCGGCTTTAATCATTTTTTCCGTGCCCGCAATGAAAACTTCGAAGGGGACACCGTTTACTTCCAGGGCCACGCGGCGCCTGGGATCTATTCCCGCGCATTTCTAGAAGGCCGCCTCAGCGTCGAAAAACTGGAAAATTTCCGCCGTGAATTGAAGCCCGGCGGAGGACTGTCCTCCTATCCGCATCCCTGGCTGATGCCGGATTTCTGGGAATATCCCACTGTCTCGATGGGCCTGAGCCCGCTGATGGCTATTTATCAGGCGCGCTTTAACCGCTATCTGGAAAATCGCGGACTGAAGGAAGCCACCGACGCGAAAGTCTGGGCATTTCTCGGCGATGGCGAGACCGACGAGCCGGAATCGCTTGGCGCCATCACCCTGGCTTCGCGGGAAAAACTCGACAATCTTATTTTTGTCATTAATTGCAATCTGCAACGGTTGGACGGCCCGGTGCGCGGCAACGGCCAGATCATCCAGGAATTGGAATCGGCTTTCCGCGGCGCCCGCTGGAACGTCATCAAGGTCCTGTGGGGCAGCGAGTGGGATCCTATCCTTGAGCGCGACTCCGAAGGCTTGCTCGTCAAGCGCATGGGCGAAATGGTTGACGGCGAGTATCAGAAGCTGGTGGTATCCAGCGGCGATTATATCCGGCAGTTTTTCTTTGGCGGCGATCCACGGCTGTTGAAACTGGTTGAACCGATTCCGGATGAAGCGCTGCGCCGTTTGCGCCTCGGCGGCCACGATCCGCGCAAGGTCTATGCCGCGTACAAAGCCGCGGTCGATCACCGCGGCGGTCCTACCGTAATTCTCGCTCGTACCATCAAGGGCTACGGGCTCGGCGAAGCAGGCGAAGGCAAGAACGTCACGCACCAGCAGAAAAAGCTGAATGAGGAAGAGTTGCGCGAATTCCGTTCGCGCTTCGGCATTCCCATGAACGATGAAAGCTTGAGCGAAGTACCCTTCTACCGCCCGCCGGAGGATAGCCAGGAAATCCGCTACTTGCGCGCGATGCGGGAGGCACTCGGTGGCTACACGCCGCAACGCAAAGTTCGTTCCAAGTCGCTAGTTGCGGATCATGACGAACTGTTCAGAGAATTTCATGACGGCAGCGACGGGCGGGAAGTTTCCACCACCATGGCGTTTGTGGCCATGCTGCGCAAGATGATGAAGGATCCCGAGATTGGGAAATTAGTCGTGCCCATTGTGCCGGACGAAGCGCGCACGTTTGGCATGGAGTCCTTGTTCCGCACTGTAGGAATTTATTCCAGTGTTGGCCAAAAGTACGAACCAGTCGACGTGAACACGTTGCTTTATTACAAGGAAGCGAAAGACGGACAGATTCTTGAAGAGGGCATCACCGAAGCCGGCTCGGTCGCGTCGTTCATCGCCGCGGGCTCGGCGTACGCTACCCACGGAATCAACACCATTCCCTTTTTTATTTATTACTCCATGTTCGGATTTCAGCGCATTGCCGATTTTATCTGGGCAGCGGCCGACATGCGCACGCGTGGATTTCTGCTTGGTGGGACCTCCGGCCGCACCACACTCTCCGGCGAAGGCTTACAACACCAAGACGGCAACAGCCATGTGCTTGCGCTGCCAGTGCCTAATCTGCTGGCCTACGATCCCGCCTACGCTTACGAAATTTCCGTCATCATTCAGGATGGAATTCGCCGCATGTACAAAGATGGCGAAAACGTGTTCTATTACATCACCGTCATGAACGAACCGTATGCCATGCCGGCCATGCAGCCGGGCGTGGAAGAAGGCATCCTCAAAGGCATGTACAAATTTCGCGCGTCCGCTCATAAGACATCGAAGCTACGCGCCCAACTGTTCGGGAATGGCGCAATTCTGAATGAAGTGCTTCGCGCGCAGGAAATTCTGGAGCAGAAATTCGGCGTCGCAGCCGATGTATGGAGCATGACCAGCTATAAATGCCTGTACATCGACGGGATCGAAATCGAGCGCTGGAACCGCTTGCATCCTACGGAGAAGCCTCGCGTGCCGTACGTCACGCAATGTCTAGAAGGCGCACCGGGCGTGCTGGTGGCGGCCACAGATTACCTAAAGACGCTGCCGAACATGATCAGCAAATGGATGCCGCGCCGATTGGCTTCGCTAGGCACCGACGGTTTTGGCCGCAGCGAAGGCCGCACCTCTTTGCGCGAATTCTTCGAAGTCGATTCACGCTTTATCACCGTGGCCACGCTACATGAACTGGCCCAGGACGGCGCAATCGATAAGAGCGTGGTGGAGAGAGCCATTCAGGAATTCGGCATCAACCCAGAAAAGCCCAATCCGGTTACTTCGTAGAGATTCCCGTTGGGGATCGGCACTGCGGCACCCCAGCCACCGCAGCGTCTACCAGTTCTCTAATATTTCGGTTGGCTTGATCTTGCCAGTCGCCAGATTCGCGACCAAGTTCCTGTTGGCGCTTAAAAAATCATAACTGGCCAATTCCTTCGGCAGCGCCCACACCACTTTCTCAAAAACCAAAGGCGTAATCTCCGCCTCGGAAAATTGCGCGGCGAAGAAGTGAATTTCCAACTCCTCGGGTGAATGAGAGTAGGGATGCCTGACCTCGGCGATCTCGCGGCACTTAGTCAGCGTCACGCTGAGCTCTTCGCGCAGCTCGCGCGCCAGGGCCTGCTCCAGAGCTTCGCCATTGCGAACCTTTCCACCGGGAAATTCCCATTTGAGCGCGGAGCTGTCGTCTTTGCGTCGCTGGCCGATCAAAATCCGTCGATCCGCGCGTTCAATTACCGCAGCAACAACAATCATAAGGGGTTCACAGGCTAGCGAGGATATCAGAGATACCGGCCGGTAGGGGTGCAGCACCGCTGCACCCCAGCTAGCCAAACATTCCAAATCGAGCAAGGGGTTTTCTCTCAAACGAGAGAAAATAACAACTACTCCGCGGAACGGGACCTAAACACAGCTTCAACCGAGTTTGTGCCGGAAGTGGGGATCCTAAAGCCGCCCCTAAACCGAATCATCATCCAAGGCAGGCACGTACCCAGGCAGCGTAAACCCCCCTCCAGTCCGCTCCACCTTTATCCGGATCAAATTCTCGCCTTCAGAGCCGGATTTCCGCAGCAGCGCTATCGTGCTCAGGGCTTCATTGTAGACTCGGGTGACCAGGAAGACGTCGGCGGTCCCGTCCTTCTTCCAAAGCTGTCCAATTTGGATTCTACGCACGCTCATGGGGGGCCACTTCTGACTCTAGAGACCCCGGCGAAAGGTGTCAACAATTCCCCTTGAAAACGTTGCTCTGAAGGCAGTGGCGGCTGTTAGGAAACCTTCCTCCGGGTTCCTACATCATAGGTCATTATAGGCAGTCAACCCGTCGCACCTGTCTGGTGGTATACTCGTTTTGGGTTTACGGAGGTTGCAATATGGGGAAGCTATCGCGGTACGGTTTGTCTCTCCTCTTCGCTGGAAACCTCTGTGCTGGAAGCTTCATCGCGGTTCATGCAGCTGCTCCTCAATCCACTACAACCGTGCCCGCTCCTACGACGGACCCGTCAACCGGGGCAAAGAGCCAACCTCCGGCCGCACAGAATCCTTCCCAGACGACTACCGCCCAACCCCAAGATCCAAGCGCCGCGCCGCAGACTCGGCCGTCTCCGCAAACCCCCGCGCCGCCTCCGTCAGCTACAACTCCTGCCGCTGCAACGCCGCCCGCAGGCCAACCGGGTTCCGATGCACCGGTGCAACAACAGCAAACCGTACATCCGAAGAACTCCAAGGATGACGTAGATGCCATCGGCAATCGCAACCCCGGCAAAGGCATCAATTTCTATTCCATCGAGCGCGAAATTGCTCTCGGCAAGGGATTGGCGCAGGAAGTCGAGCGCTCCTCCAAACTGATTGATGATCCCGTCGTAGTGGAATACGTCAACCGCGTGGGACAGAACTTGGTTCGCAACTCCGACGCAAAGGTTCCTTTCACCATTAAGGTCATCGATTCGGACGAAGTGAACGCCTTCGCGCTGCCTGGCGGATTCTTCTACGTTAACAGCGGCCTTATTCTCCGCGCGCAGGAAGAATCGGAACTCGCCGGTGTGATGGCCCACGAAATTTCTCACGTAATCGCGCGGCACGGCACCAAGCAGGCCACCAAAGGCGAAATGATGCAGCTCGCCACCATCCCGCTGATGCTTCTCGGGCCAGGCGGCTGGGCAGGCTATGGCCTCTACGAGGCTCTGCAGCTTGCCATTCCGCTTTCTTATCTGAAGTTCTCGCGTGATGACGAGCGTGAAGCCGACTTCCTCGGCCTGCAATATATGTACAAGGCCGGATACGATCCCAATGCTTACGTGACCTTCTTCGAGCGCATTCAAGCTGACGAGAAACGCCGTCCCGGCACTATTCCCAAGTTTTTCTCCACCCATCCGCCAACGCCAGAACGTATCGCCGACGCACAAAAAGAAATCGCCCGGATTCTGCCTGAGAAAGACGAATACATCGTCACCACTTCCGAGTTTGACAGCGTTAAGGCCCGTCTCCGCAACGTGATGTTCAGCCGCAAAGTGCAGGATAATCAGCCGGGCAAACCCACTCTGCGCACAAAAACCGAGCAATCCGATAAGAACAGTCAGACCCCGCAGCAAACCGATCCCAACAGCACCGACGACAGCGATCGCCCCACTCTAAAGCGCCGGCCCGACTCACCATAGCTCTTTGCATAACAGCGCGAGTTTCATCAAATTCGACTACATATCTCTAACTATGGACAGTTGCTGCTATCGATAGGAATAATTATCGTAGGGCTTCTCTTTAACTACATAGCGGAAGGCCAACATTTCAAGACTGGCCTTGACCAGATTCTTCCTACGATCGTCTTCTTTCCATTTGTAACCGGAGTAACTCTGGCGTTCTGTACCTGGCTGCAGGTTCGCGAGCACATTTCATCTCGCATCAAGCCTCCGCTTATCTTGGTAACCTCACTTTTTCTTGCCGCGTTACACTTTTCTTACGGGCTTGCCGTGCAATTCGTACAGACTGGGGCTACCAAAACAGGGGAATGCGAGGGATTGGACAAGGTAGCGGCGCTCGTTGGCGACATCCCCTAATCCTCCTGAAAATCTTGGCCGGCGGACGTTCGGCTGTCCGTATGAACTGCACGGGATGTTTCTTTCACCGTATGCTGACATCAAGATATGCGGTGTGGCGAAGCCTGACGCCCGGGTGGTAGCCATTTTACGGAATCATTACAGTAATTCTGTGAGAACTAACGCCTTGCGAGTTGAATTTTGC
>CAAGKR010295736.1_pt1 | contig 11373 bp, 11 predicted proteins | sample 2556971 | NCBI WGS metagenome assembly CAAGKR01 (sample SAMEA5207829, study PRJEB30636) | soil metagenome | biome: forest; feature: boreal; material: soil | place: USA | collected 2011-09 | depth 1 m
GATGCGATCGTGCTCATCGGCGAGATCGGCGGGGCCGCCGAGGAGACCGCCGCGGCGTGGGCTGCCGAACACCTCGCACACGTCCCCAAGGTCGCCTTCATCGCCGGTCGCACCGCCCCGGAGGGCAAGCGGATGGGTCACGCGGGCGCGATCATCTCGGGCGGTGCCGGGACCGCGGCATCCAAGGTCGCCGCCCTGGAGGCCGCCGGCTTCCGCGTCGCGGGCTCGCCGACGGAGCTCCCCGCCCTCTTGCGCGACGCCGGGTACCGGGGGTAGCCAGGCCATGGATCTGGCCGACATCCGCTACCTGTTCGGGTACGACCGGTGGGCCACGACACGGGTCCTCGGTGCGGCGGTCGGGGTCGACGAAGCCACCTGGTCTGCCCCGAACGCGATCGGCGACCGAGGACTGGGCGGCATCCTCGTCCACGCCCTCGGGGCGCACCAACGCTGGCGCCACGGGCTGTCCGAAGGGGTGGGCGAGCAGCCACGGCCTGAGAACGAACCGCTGCCGACGGAGAACGCGTTACGCGATGCGTGGGAGACCGAATGGCTCGCGATGGACGCTTGGGTCGCAGCGCTCGATGACGCCGCGATGGCCGTCATCGACGACGGCATCCCGTACTGGCAGATGCTCGCGCACGTCGTCAACCACGGGACGCAGCACCGGGCCGAGGCGGCGGCTCTGCTGACGGCCGCCGGCCACTCCCCGGGCGACCTCGACATGATCTTTTTCGCCGAAGCCGTCCGGGACGGCACTGCATGAGCCGGTTGATGGAGCTCGTCGCCGGCGACGCGCCGGAGATCCTGATGGTGATCGGCCTCGACGACCTGCCCGCCTTTGATGACCGCCGGCGCTTTCCGGCCCATCTCGCACTCGGTGGCGGGCTGGACCCGACCTGGCTCGACCTCTTCGCGGAGGCAGCCCGGACGGTGACGGGGGGCGACGGACCGGCCGACTTCATCGATGCCAGACTCGAGCTCGAGGGCCCCGGCGACGCCGAGGACCGGACCGTCGAGCGGGTCGACCCGGCCTGGATCAGCGCGGTGGCTCGGATCTCCGACGCCCACCTGTCCGCGATCGCGGGTCGCTGGATCGAGCTGGTCGAAGAGGAGCTCGGCGTCCTGCCGGCCGAGGAGAAGCCCTGGATCCGGGACCTCACCGCGCGGATCATCTCCTTCTGCCGCACCGCCGATCGGGCGCCCGACGTGCTGTTCGCCTGGTCGCTCGAGTGAGTTCGACGCCCCGCCGGCACGAGGCGTCATTCAAGGCAAACGAAGCGCTCTGGAACGCCTGGACGGCAGTCCATTCGGCGGGCGATTCCTACGACCTCGAGGGCTTCAAGGCGGGCGGCGTCCGGATCCGGCCGTACGAGATCGAGATGATCGGCGATGTGGCCGGCAAGTCGCTCCTCCACCTCCAGTGCCACTTCGGGATCGACACGCTGTCATGGGCGCGGCTCGGGGCGGAGGTGACGGGCGCGGACCTGTCGCCCGATGCCATCGAGCTCGCTCGGTCGCTTGCCGACGAGCTCGGGTTCCCCGCCGCTCGCTTCGTCCGCTCGAACCTCTACGACCTGCCGGACGCGCTGGCCGGTGAGTTCGACATCGTCTACACATCGCGCGGCGTCCTCGGCTGGCTCCCGGACATCCGGGGTTGGGCACGCGTCGTCGCGCACTTCCTCGCGCCCGGCGGAACGTTCTTCATCACCGAGATCCACCCGGTCGCGCAGGCCTTCGAGAACGACGGGGTCGGGCCAGGCGAGCTGCGCCTGGCCTACCCGTACTGGGAGCATGTCGAGCCACTCACGTTCGAGGTCAAGGGCTCGTACGCCGACCCGACCGCCGACGTGGGCGACCTGACCGAGCACGGCTGGGATCACGGGCTGGGCGAGATCGTCACCGCTCTGATCGATGCCGGGCTGCGTATCGAGACGTTCGTCGAGCACCCGTTCCTTGACTGGAAGGCTGATTTCCTCATCGAGGACCGCGAGGGGAGATGGCGCCTGCCGCCCGGAACCGCGGGCGAGTTGCCACTGATGTTCTCGCTTCGAGCGATCAAACTCGTCTGAGCGCGTCTCCGGGGACGGTCAGTACCCGAGCGACTCCCAGGACGGCCCGCCGGGCGCCTCGATGAGCTCGACCAGGACGCCGTGGCACGCCCGCGGGTGGAGGAACGCGACGGGGCCCTCGGCGCCGCGGCGCGGGGCGGCGTCGATCAACTCGATGCCGCCGATCTCGAGGCGCCGCAGCGCCTCCGCGAGGTTCGGGACCTCGAAGCAGACGTGGTGAAAGCCTTCTCCCTTGGCCGCGAGGAAGCGCGCCACCCCGGTGCTGTCGTCCGTCGGCTGCACGAGCTCGATCTTGGACTGCCCCACGCCGAGGAAGGCGATCCGGACCCGGTCATCGGGGATCTCCAGCACGGTCTCCAGGTCGAGCCCGAGCGCATCGCGCCAGACCCCGAGCGAGGCCTCGATCGAGCGCACGATGAGCGCGACGTGATGGACGCGGCCGATCCCACGGACCACTTCAGGAAGGTGCGGCGTCGGCGGGGTCGGCGGGGCCGGAGACACGCTCGCAGCGTACCCTGTCGACCATGGCCTCGACCGACCCCGCCAGCGCCGTCGTCGCGCGGGTCCCCGTGCCCCGAGCCCTGGAGAGCCTGCGAGCGTCCTGGGACTGGGGCGCCAGCGTCGGCGTCCCGGCACACGTCACGGTCCTCTTCCCATTCCTGCCGGCCGACCAACTCCGACCCGAGGTCCGGCGCGAGCTTGCGGCACTGGCGGCCGCGCATCCGCCGTTCGAGGTGCGGTTCGAGCGGGCCGGGCGGTTCCCGGGGGTCGTGTATATCGCGCCCGAGCCCGCGACGCCGTTCGCGCGGTTGACCGAGGCGGTGGTCGCCGCCTACCCGGAGTTCCCGCCCTACGGCGGCGCCTACGATGTCGTCATCCCGCACCTGACGATCGCCGAGTCCGACGAAGCCCCGCTCGATGAGATCGCGACGGCGGCAACGAACGTCCTGCCGTTCCGGCGCCGGGTCTCGGCACTCGAGGTGCTGGTGGAAGGCGGCGAAGGGCGCTGGCACACCCGGTGGCGACTTCCGCTCGGGGTCAGACGGTGATGAGCTCCCGGTGCTCGCCCCAGGCGATCCGCAGGCGGTCGCTGATCTCGCCGACGGTCGCGTAGGCGCGGACCGCGTCCAGGATCGGCGGCATCAGGTTACCGTCCCCCTGGGCGGTGGTCTCGAGGCGGTCCATCGCGGTGGCCCAGGCTTCGGCCGATCGCTCGGCACGTACGCGCCGGACACGCTCGATCTGGCGGCGCTCGCCATCAGGGTCGATCTTGTGGAGCGGCGGCGTCTTGACCTCGTCGTCGCCGAACCGGTTGACGCCGACGACCACCTGCTCACCGGATTCGATCGCTCGCTGGATGCGGTAGGCCGCCTCCTGGATCTGGCGCTGCTGGAAGCCCCCTTCGATAGCGGCGAGTGTCCCGCCCATCGACTCGATCTCGTCCAGGTAGGCCCAGGCCGCCGCTTCCAGTTCGTTGGTCAGGCTCTCTACGTAGTAGGACCCCGCAAGCGGGTCGGGCGTCTCGGTCACGCCCGCTTCGTGGGCGAGGATCTGCTGGGTCCTGAGGGCCAGCCGGGCCGCCTCCTCGGTCGGGAGGGCGAGCGCCTCGTCGCGGGAGTTCGTGTGGAGGCTCTGGGCACCGCCGAGAATGGCGGCGAGGGCCTGGATCGTCGTCCGCACGACATTGTTGTCGACCGACTGGGCGGTCAGGCTGGACCCGGCGGTCTGGACGTGGAACCGGCAGACCATCGACCGTGGGTCCTTCGCCCCGAACCGTTCCTTCATGATCGTCGCCCACATCCGTCTGGCGACGCGGAACTTCGCGACCTCCTCGAAGAGCTCCGACCAGGCGGCGAAGAAGAACGACAACCGACCAGCGAAGTCGTCGACGTCGAGGCCACGCGCCACGGCGGCATCGACGTAGGCGATCGCGTCGGCCAGCGTGAACGCCAGCTCCTGGGCGGCAGTCGCCCCAGCCTCGCGCATGTGGTAGCCCGAGATCGAGATCGTGTTCCACTTCGGGAGCTCGGTCGCGCAGAACTCGAAGACGTCGGTCACGAGGCGCATCGACGGGCGCGGCGGGAAGATGTAGGTGCCGCGGGCGATGTACTCCTTGAGGATGTCGTTCTGGGTGGTTCCCCCGATCGCCGTCCTCGGGACGCCCTGGGCCTCGGCCGCGGCGACGTACAGGGCGAGGAGGATCGGCGCGGTGGCGTTGATGGTCATCGAGGTGCTGACCTCGCCGAGCGGGAGGCCGTCGAGCAGGATCGCCATGTCGGCAAGGCTCGAGATCGGGACCCCGACGCGCCCGACCTCGCCCTCCGCCTCGCGCGCGTCCGAGTCGTAGCCCATCTGGGTCGGCAGGTCGAAGGCCACCGAGAGCCCCGTCTGGCCCTGCTCGAGCAGGTACCGGAACCGCTGGTTGGTCTCCTCCGCAGTGGCGAAGCCGGCGTACTGGCGCATCGTCCAGAAGCGACTCCGGTACATCGTCGGCTGGACACCGCGGGTGAAGGGGTATTCCCCGGGTCGCCCCAGGTCACGCGCTTCATCGAGGGCAGCCGTGTCGGCGGGGGTGTAGAGGTCGCGGATGACGATCCCCGACGAGGTCTCGAACGGATCACGGCGCTCCGGTGCGGCCCGCAGGGCCTTCGCCCGGAGGGTCTCGCGCCAGCGGTCGCGGCCCGGATCAGGGCCCTCGCCGCTCGGGCGATCGGGACGGGTCACCGGATGACGACCAGCGGGTCGCCGAGCTCGACCGTCTCGCCGACCGCCACCACGACCCGCTCGACGGTCCCGTCGCGCGGCGCCCGTAATTCGTTCTCCATCTTCATCGCCTCCACCGCGAGGAGCCGCTGGCCGGCCGTGACCGCGTCGCCCGCCATGACGGCCACGGCCACGACCCGTCCGGGGATGATGGCACGAACCTCGGTGGGCCCGTGATGGGTGGCGGCATCGCGGCCGATGGTGGCCCGTTCCCGGAGCTCCGCGAGGCTTGCGTCTTCGACCTCCAACTCGAAGCGCCAGCCGGCGACCACGACCTCGACGGCGATCAGCCCGCGGGAGCCCGCGGGCGATGGCGCCGGGAGGACGATCGGGCGCTCGCTGGGCGGCGCCACGGTCGCAAGGGGCGCGACGGTCGGGTCGATTTCGGCGATGCGCCCACCTGTCACCCGGTCCGTGACTCGAAGACGGCTCAAGCGGGCCACCGATCGGTGGCCTCGGCTCGGGCCGTAGCGCCCCAGCCATCTGCGTCGGAAGCGACCGCGGGGAGCGCGGACGGCACGGCCGGTCCGGGCGCACCCGCCGAACCGGTGACCGCCCCGACTGCGGCCTGCAACGCGGCCTCCGCGTAGCGGGCACGCTCGGCCGGCCCGTCCCAGGTCTCGGCGACCCAGTCGGTCGACAGAAGGCCGGCGCGGAACCCTTCGTGCCGAGCGACGAACCGGTGGAACGGGAGCGTCGTCTGGATCCCCGCGATCTCGGTCTCATCGAGCGCCCGGCGAAGGCGGTCGATCGCGGTGTCCCTGTCCTTTGCGAGGACGAGGATCTTGGCGACGAGGTTGTCGTAGTCGGGCGGGACCCGGTCGCCCGATCCAAGGCCGGTGTCGACGCGGACTCCCGGTCCGCCAGGCATCACCCAGTGACGGATCTGCCCTGGGACCGGCGCGAAGTCGCGGGACGGGTCCTCGGCAGCCAGCCGAGCCTCGATCGCATGGCCGTCCGGATCGACCGCCCGCTCGGCAGCGGCGAGTGCCTCGAGGGAGAGCGGTTCCCCGCCAGCCAGCCAGAACTGCTCGTGGACGATGTCGATGCCGGCGACCAGCTCCGTCACGCCGTGTTCGACCTGGAGCCGGGTGTTGACCTCGAGGAAGTAGCAGGTCCCATCGGGCGCCCGAAGGAACTCAGCCGTCGCGGCATTCGTGAGCCCGGCCGCCGCAGCGACGCGGACCGCCATGCCGTGGAGGTCGCGTCGCTCGTCGATCGTCAGGCCGGGGGCCGGGGCCTCCTCGAGCAGTTTCTGGTGTCGGCGCTGGAGCGAGCAGTCGCGCTCCCCGATGGCCACGATCCGACCCGTCGCGTCGCCGAGCAACTGGACCTCGACGTGGCGAGCCGGTCGGATCTCGCGTTCGAGATAGACGGACCCATCCCCGAACGCTGAGGCGGCCTCGGCCGAACCCGCGGCCAGGGCTCTCGGGAGCTCGGCGGCGGTCGCGACGCGACGCATCCCCCGTCCCCCGCCGCCGGCCGCGGCCTTGACGAACAACGGGAAGCCGATCCGCTCAGCGACGGCCACGACCGCCGCGACGCCGTCGGGACCGTCAAGCGAAACGGGGTCGATGGTGCCGGGGACCGTCTCCACGCCGACCGAACGAGCCATCGCGCGGGCACGGGTCTTGTCGCCCAGGGCGTCGATCACCGAGGACCTCGGTCCGACGAAGACGAGTCGGGCCTCCTCCACGGCGCGGGCGAACGCCGCCCGCTCCGACAGGAATCCGTAGCCCGGATGGATCGCCTCGGCTCCGGTCGCCAGCGCGGCCTCGACGATGGCGTCGATCCTGAGGTAGCTCTCCGACGCGGGCGCCGGCCCGATCCGGACGGCGACATCCGCCATCCGGACGTGCGGTGCCCCGCTGTCCGCATCGCTATGGACGGCGACGGCCTCCATGCCGAGTTCGTGGCAGGCACGGATGATCCGGACCGCGATCTCGCCCCGGTTCGCCACCAGGACGCGCCGGAACGGCGGCTGGCGGCGCGTCACCGGGGCGGGTCGTCTTTGCGCAAAGACGGTCGGGGGACGGGCGCCTCAGAGCGGGATGTTGCCATGCTTCTTCCGTGGGTTGACGTCCCGCTTGTCCGCCAGGACGGCGAGGGCGCGAATCAGCCGCGGTCGGGTTTCCGACGGTCGGATGACGTCATCGATGTACCCGCGCGCCGCCGCGACATATGGGTTCGCGAATGCTTCCCGGTAGGCGGCGACCAGGCGAGCCCGCTCGGCGTCGGCGTCGTCGGCCGCCGCAAGCTCATCGCGGTGGATGATCCCGACGGCACCCTCCGCGCCCATGACCGCGATCTCGGCGGTCGGCCACGCGAAGTTCATGTCGCCGCGGATGTGCTTGCTGCTCATGACGTCGTAGGCGCCGCCATACGCTTTCCGGGTGATGACCGTGAGTTTCGGGACCGTCGCCTCCGCGTAGGCGTAGAGCAGCTTCGCGCCATGCCGGATGATGCCGCCATGTTCCTGCCCGACACCCGGCAGGAACCCGGGCACGTCGACGAACGTGACGAGCGGGACATTGAACGCATCGCAGGTCCGGACGAACCGCGCGGCCTTGACCGAAGCATCGATGTCCAGCGCGCCCGCCAGGACCGCCGGCTGCTGGGCGACGACGCCGACACTGCGCCCGGCAAGTCGGGCGAACCCGATGATGATGTTCTGCGCCCAGCCCGGCTGGATCTCGAGGAACGCGCCATCGTCGATGACGCGGCGGAGCACGTCGTGCATGTCGTACGGCATCCGCGGGTCATCCGGGACGACATCGTCGAGCGCGCCGTCCATCCGGTCGCTGGGGTCCGACGTCGGGACGATCACGGGCGCTGCGACGTTGTTCTGCGGCAGGTGGGCGAGCAGCTCGCGCGCGGCGTCGATGGCGCTCGCCTCATCGGGGGCGGCGATGTGGGCGACACCGCTGCGCGTCGTGTGGGTGATCGCCCCGCCGAGGAACTCGGCGTCGACGTCTTCGTGGGTCACGGTCTTCACGACACTCGGCCCGGTCACGAACATGTAGCTCGTTCCCTCGACCATGATCGTGAAGTCGGTGATGGCCGGCGAGTAGACCGCTCCGCCGGCGCACGGCCCGAGGACCAGCGAGAGCTGCGGGACGACGCCCGACGCCATGACGTTGCGCAGGAAGATGTCCGCGTAACCACCGAGCGAGACGACGCCTTCCTGGATCCGGGCTCCACCGGAATCGTTCAACCCGATGATGGGCGCGCCGACCTTCATCGCCAGGTCCATCACCTTGCAGATCTTTTCGGCGTAGGCCTCGGACAACGATCCGCCGAAGATCGTGAAGTCCTGGCTGAAGACGAAGACCGTTCGGCCATCGATCTCGCCGTGTCCGGTCACGACCCCGTCGCCGAGGAACGATTCGGCGGCAGTCGCGTCACGGTTCGTCACGAAGGCATCGAGTTCGACGAATGACCCCGGATCGAGAAGCAGGTCGAGACGCTCACGCGCGGTCAACTTGCCGGCGTCGTGCTGTTTCGCGACACGAGCCGCGCCACCGCCCATCCGCGATGCCGCGCGCATCTGTTCAAGGCGATCGAGGCGCTCCGCATTCGTCGACACCGCTCGAGGACTCCCATCCGGCTGTCTTTGCGCAAGGACAGAACCCATCATAGCCACCCCGGATCGCCCACCGACGGAGTCCCGGATATCCACAGATTCGGTGAACAACTCGCAAAGCGTGTGGATAACCGGGTGCCCGAACGCCGCCAGCCGGGCGTACCATGGCAGACACTAGATCCCTTCCCCCGGACGGCCCCGACGCCGCCCCAATCGATCCTGAGGTGTGCCCCGGTGACGAACGTGATCGCGATCGCCAACCAGAAGGGCGGTGTCGGCAAGACGACGACGGCGATCAATCTCGCCGGCGCGTTGGCCGAAGAGGGGTACCGCATCCTCTGCGTCGACATGGACCCGCAGGCGAATCTGACGGCGGGCCTCGGCATCAATCTGAACACCGTCGAACGATCGATGGCTGACGTCCTGGCCGACGGCCGCTCGACGCTGGCCGAGGTGATCCTGCCGACGGGGACGCCTGGCATCGACGTCGCGCCGGCGCATATCGACCTGGCGTCGACGGAAGGCGAGCTCTTCACTGCCTTGGGCCGTGAGCAGATCCTCCGCGAAGCATTCGAAGGACAGATCTCGACCTACGACTACGTCCTCATCGATTGCCCACCGAACCTCGGACTCCTGACCGTCAACGGCCTCGTCGCGGCGACGGGCGTCATCATCCCGGTCCAGACGCAGTACTACGCGATGAAGGGCCTCAACAACCTCGTCAAGGTCATCAACGCGATCCGCCTCAAGTTGAACCGAGACCTCAAGATCCTGGGGTTGCTGCCGACCTTCTTCGATGGCCGGACCAATCTCGCGCGCGACATGCTCGACGAATTGCGCGGCGTGGGTGACCACCACGTCTTCACGAGCATCGTCCGGAATACGGTGAAGCTCGGCGAGGCACCGCTCGTCGGACGCCCGATCACCACCTATGCCGGCAGTAGCGATGCTGCCCGGATCTATCGCAATCTCGCCCGGGAGGTGATCGACCTTGGCCCGAACTGATTTCCGCGCAGCCGCCGCCCGGCGACTCTCGGAGGACACGGAACTCTCACCGGCCATCGTCAGCCTGCTGACGCCAGACAGCCCGACGCGATCGATCGGCGTCCGAATCGTCCCGATCGACCACATCGAGCCGAACCCCGAGCAGCCGCGCCTCGTCTTCGAACTCGAGGCACTCAACGAGCTGGCCGCGTCGATCCGCGAGCATGGCGTCCTGCAGCCGATCCTCGTGCGACCGCTCGGTCAGAACACCTATCAGATCGTTGCCGGCGAGCGACGTTGGCGGGCCTCGCGTCTCGCCGGGCTCGATACCATCCCAGCGCTGATCGAGGAGATCGACGACGACACCGCGCTCGAGATCGCGATCATCGAGAACCTCCAACGCGAGGACCTCTCGCCGCTCGACGAAGCGGCGATGTACGACCGGATGGTCCACGAGCACGGGTACAGCATCCGGAAGCTCGCCGACAAGCTCGGCAAGGACAAGGGCTACCTCGAGAACCGGCTTCGTCTCGCCGATGCCCCGCCGGAGATCCGCGAACTGGTGTCTTTGCGCAAGGACAGCCTCTCCCATGCCTACGAGTTGATGAAGGTCGAGGATCCGAAGAAACGACGCCGGTTGGCCGAGCAGGTGGCACGTGGCGAGTTGACGCTCATCAAGCTGCGCGACAAGATCGAAGGTCGCCGGCCCCGGCCGGATGCCATGGAAAGCGCGGCGACCGTCCCGGACGAGGTGGCGATCGAGCCCGAACGGACCGAGGAGGACGAGCGTGACGACCTGTGGTCCTCGGAGGCGACGGGTACGGTGACGGCGATCTCGGATGACTCGCTGGTCAACGCGAAGCAGAGCCTGGCGGAAGCGGTCGACGGCCTCGTCGGCGTTCTGAGCAGCCCGGAGCTCCGCGCGTCGATCGGCCCGGTCGATCGCGCCAACCTGGCGAAGTACCTGACGATCGCGAAGCTTCGCCTCGAGAATGCCATCGCGATCGTGCGGAGCGACGACGCCGGCTACTAGCCTCCGAGACCGGCGCCCGCCAGCCAGGCCGCGGCCAGCAGACCGAGACCGATCGCCTCGAGCTCCCACGCGCGCTCGAGTCGGGCGCTGTCGCCATCGCGTCCGATCGCGACGCCCGTGGCGGCGACCAGGCCGGCGCCCACGACCGCGATCAACGGTCCGGGCGATCCTCCACCAGCCGGGAGCCGAGTCCAGATCGCCACAGCGAGCACTGCGATGACCAGGCCGGCGTTGACCGCCCAGGCCGCCCGCGGCCCGAGCCGGACGGCCACCGAATCGACCCCCGCAGCCACATCTCGTTCGGCGTCGGCGCGGGCGTTGGCGACGGCCAGCGCCGCGCCGCCGACGACGGCCACCGGCACAAGGACCCAGAAGGCCGCGGGCAGGCTCCCGGTGGCGCCGAGCCATCCGAACACCGGCAGCACTGGGATCCCGACAGCGAACGGAAGCCAGGACCAGGCGGTCCCCTTGAAGCCGAGGTCATACCCATATCCGATCGCCAGGACGACCAGCGCGAGGATCACCGGGAATCCGCCGGACGGGATGCTGAGGGCGACGCCGAGGCCGGCGGTCAGGACGATCAGCAGCCGGGCGAGGCTGGAGGAGACCAGCCCGGCAGGGATCGGCTTCCCGGGCTTGCTCCGCGCATCCCGGGGAGCATCGACGAAGTCGTTGAGGGTGCCGATCGATGCCTGCAGTGCCGTCATCGCGACCCCGAGCCGCAGCGCGGTCAGGCCATCCCCGCCGGCCAGCATCGCCAGTGTCCCGACGACGAAGCCGTCGAGCACGCAGGGGAATGGATGTGTCAGACGGATCAGGCCGCCGATGCGGCTGGGGGGGGCGGGGGCCGCGGGGGGCGCCCCGCCCCCGCCCCCAGGGGCTGCGCCCCCCGCCAGCGCCGCGGCTCCCGCCAGCGCAGCGGCTCCCGCCAGCGCAGC
>CAAGKR010123120.1_pt1 | contig 11367 bp, 10 predicted proteins | sample 2556971 | NCBI WGS metagenome assembly CAAGKR01 (sample SAMEA5207829, study PRJEB30636) | soil metagenome | biome: forest; feature: boreal; material: soil | place: USA | collected 2011-09 | depth 1 m
CCGCCGTAAGCGAGCCGGTGATGATGTGGGTCTCCACCTCGAGGCGCGCCCCCGACATTCCCACGGCATCCTTGACGCCCTCCTGGCCGTCGACGACATAGCCACGCGGGACGACGTGGATGATCTCGCGGTCATTGGGAACCGAGACGGCGCGCGCCGCATCGATGACGCGGCTCACATCCTCGTGCCCAATTTCACGGTCGGATCGGGCTACGGCAATCACGCCGCGACTGTTCTGGCTCAGGACGTGGGTTCCGGCAAGCCCGACGTAGGCTGACTCGATCTTGTGGCCGCACATGCGTTGCGCCGCCTCGACCGCCTGGGTGATCCCCCGGACCGTCTTCTCCATGTTGACGACGACGCCACGGCGCAAGCCCTCCGAGGGGAATTCGCCAACGCCGACGACGTTAATGCCGCGCTCGGTCGGCTCGCCGACCACGCAACAAATCTTGGTTGTGCCGATATCGAGTGCTGTGACGTATTTGGAACGGGGCAAAAACCTTTCCTGGAACGTAGGCTGGAACGCTTGGAACCACATTATACGGTGGCGGAGCGCCAACGACAATACAAGTTCTGAGACGAGCGTGAACTAGAGAATATGCCGCCTGATCACAGCGAGATTGTCGAAGATCCGTACTCCGAAGGCCACGATGGCCGCGAAGTAGAGCTCGACCCCCAGCTTGTCGCCGAGATAGGTGAGGCCGCCCGCGACCAGGGAGTTCACCAGGAGGCCCGAGATAAAGACCTTGTTCTCGAAGTTGCCGTTGAGCCAGGCCTTGACCGCGCCCAGGATCGAATCCAGCGCCGCCAGGATCATCACGGCGGAATAGCGGGCATACCCCGGAGGGATCTGCACCGGAGCGTTGAGCCCAAGGAAGATCCCGAGGACCGCGAAGACGATCACTGCGCCGACCAGCCACAGCGCCTCCCGGGAGCCGCCTGCGGGCCGTCTCATCGGGGTCGCATCTGGACGGCAGGGGCGCCCGGGTTCATCAGGTTGACGTACGCGATCGACGCAGAGCCGAGGTCCAGTCGGGTCCCGAGCGCGCGAAGCGCCGCGAGCTTCGGCTCCAGCGTGGCGCGTTCGTCGGCTGTCGCCATCTGGCCGAACATGATGGCCCACCCCCGGGCGGTGTGGGCGATCAACTGATCCCGGTGGTCGAGCTCGAAGGCGGTGAGGGAAACTTTGAAGGCGGCAGGGAAGCCTGCCTGCATCTGCCGCACCATGCTGAGGAGATCGGCGGAGATCGCCTGCTCACCGGCCCGGACCTGGCCAAAATCCGGACGATCGATCACGGTCAGCCCCCTGGCTTCCGGCGCGGGGTCGAGGATGGCACCACGGTCGTTGACATAGTAGGTCGTCTCGCCCACCTGCAAGACGGCGTTCGGCTTCCATTCTGAGACGAGCACCGTCACCGCGCCGGGGAGGGCGACCTTGACGGAGGCGGTGCGGACCCATGGCAACGCCTCGACCCGCCGTTCGAGCACCCCCTCGCTCAAGAAAAAGACGTTGCGATCGGTGGGGAGATCCAGGGCCCGGCGGATATCGGAGCTTCGCAGATGGGAGACGCCCTGGACCTGCACGCGCTGCGGCCGAAAGGCCGGCTGGGCAAGGAGGAACAGCAGCGCGAAGGCTTCGGCACCCACCAGCGCCACCTGGAGCAGCGCCCAGATCCATCCCCGACCGTCGGGGACGGCGGTGGCGGTCTTCCCGGTGCTGGCCCGACGCCGTTTTTCCAGGGTGCCGACGGTCACGTTTCCGCTTCCTTGAGCAGCCGCGAGTCGATCGCGGTCTGCGATCGCTGCTTGTCCTGAAAGCGCTCAAGCGCCAGGGCGATGAGGCGTTCGAGGAGCCGGCCGTAGGGAAGCCCGGACGCCTCCCACAGTTTCGGGTACATGCTGATGCGCGTGAAGCCGGGGATGGTGTTGACCTCGTTCAGGTAGATGCGGTCGGTCCCACGCTCCAGAAAGAAGTCCACCCGGGCCATGCCGGCGGCGTCCACCGCCTGGAATGCCTGGACGGCCATGCGACGGATCGCCTCGCTGATCGCGGGCGCGATTGCCGCCGGAATGACGAGGCGCGATCCTTCGTCCAGGTATTTGGCTTCGTAGTCGTAGAACTCGCGGGCTGGAACCACCTCGCCGACGACGGACGCCTCGGGCTCATCGTTGCCGAGCACGCTGACCTCGAGCTCACGCGCGTCGATCCCCCGCTCGACCAGGAGCTTGCGATCGAAGCCGGCGGCCAGCCGCAGGCCCTCCAGCAATTCGCTTCGGTCGTGGGCCTTGGAGGTGCCGACACTGGACCCGGAGTTGGCGAACTTGGCGAAGCAGGGATAGCCAAACCGCTCCTCCACCACGCCGACAAAGGCCATCGGATCCTCTTCGAACTGCCGTCGCGTCGTGGCGACGTAGTCCACGACGGGTAGCCCAACGGCGGCGAAGGCCCGCTTCATGTAGATCTTGTCCAGCCCCAACGCGGAGCCGAGCACTCCGGAACCGACGTAGGGGATGTTTGCCAGCTCGAGCACACCCTGGATCGTCCCGTCTTCCCCATTCAGTCCGTGAAACACGGGAAAGACGACATCCAAGGGGGGCAGGCCCTGTCCGGCTGGCCTCGGCTCGGCAGCCGGGACGAGCGCCCGCTGGGTTGGATCCGGCGGGAGGTAGACGTAGTCGCGGGAGTCCTCCGCATCGAGCAGCTGCTGCAACGACTCCCCGACCAGCCACCGGCCGTTCTTGTCCACGTAGAGGGGGATGACGTCGAACTGCGCCGGATCGATGGCCGAGATGATCGATCGGGCTGAGAGGATCGAGACTTCGTGTTCGGTGGATCGTCCCCCGAAGAGGACCCCGATGCGGAGCCGGCTCATTCGCCGCCCAGGACGCGAATCTCCGATTCCAGGTCGATGCCGAATCTCTCGCGGACGCGATCCCGCATCTCGGCCATTAAGGCTAGCACGTCATCGGCGGTCGCCCCGCCCAGGTTGACGATGAAGTTGGCGTGCTTTTGGGAGATCTCCGCGGCACCGACACGGCGCCCTTTCAGGCCACAGGCTTCGATCAACCGGCCGGCCGCATCACCGGGAGGGTTCTTGAAGGTGCTCCCCAGGCTGCGCTTCTCGATGGGCTGCGTGTCTCGTCGATGCTTCTGGACCTGCATGATGCGCTGCCGGACCTGCTCCGGCGCATCAGGCGCGGTAGTAAAGGTCGCCGCCAGGATCACCCAGCCTGGCTTCCCGGACTTGAAGATCGAATTACGGTAGGAGAACCGGCAGTCCGCGTTGGACAGCGTCTCCCGGATCCCCGCGGGCGTCAGGACCTCGACCGTCTTCAAACAATCCTTGACCTCGCGTCCAAAAGCGCCCGCGTTTCCATAGACGGAGCCACCCACCGTCCCGGGTACGCCGGCGCCGAATTCGATGCCCGCCCTCCCATCGTTGATGGAATCCGAGGCGAGCCGGGGCATCAGGGTTCCCGCCGACACGATCACATCGTCGCCGTCCGCGGTCCGGGCGGCGGTGGCCAGCTTGATCATGAGCCCGGGCAATTCCGCCGCTGCGAAGAGGGTGTTGCTGGCGGCGCCGATGACGATATACCGGATCGGGTCTCGATTCAATCGCGCGACCAGGTCGGGCAGGAGCCCGTCATCGGTCACCTCCAGGAAATAGCGCGCCTGTCCGCCGATTCGGTACCAGCTGTGCGGAACAAGCGGCTCGTGTTCCCGGACGCCCGGAATCGAGGCCAGCCACGAATCAGGCAACCGGCGAGCGCTCCAGGACCTCGAGCGTCTTGCCCACCACGTCGTCGAAGCCGCGCACGGACATCAAGACGATGGCATCGCCGGGCCGGGCGGCCGTGGCCAGCCGGTAGGCCGCCGCCCGGGCCGAGTCGACCGTGACCACCTCGGCGACGCCGCGGACGCGCGCCGCCAGGTCCTGGGCGCTCACGGTGTTGGCCAGGTGCCGCTCGCGAGCCGGTTCGATGGGGCCGATGACGAGCAGGGCGCAGCCCTGGAACGCGTCGGCATACCCGTCCAGCAGGCTGAGCGTTCGTGAGTAGGTGTGCGGGACGAAACAGGCAAGGACCCGGCCGGGCCGAAACCGTTCCTGCGCGGCCTGGAGCGTCGCCCGGACCTTGGCCGGGTTGTGCGCGTAGTCGTCCACCACCGTCACACCACGCACCTGGCCGCGCACTTCGAAGCGGCGCGCCACGCCGCGGAACCGGGCGATGGCGTCGACCGCGGTGGCAACCGGCACCCCGAGCCGGACGGTCGCGGCCAGCGCCGCCAGCGCGTTGGCCGCATTGTGCTCGCCTGGGAGTCGCGTCGTCACCACCGCCAGGATCTTGTTCTCATGCCAGGCGGTGAAGCGCATGCCATCACCTTCCACGGTGACGTCGCGGCCGTGCCAGTCCGCGCCGCCGCGGAGGCCGTAGGTTTCCACCTGGGCGCGGGTGCGGTTGAGCAGGCGGCGGACCGTGGCGTCGTCGGAGCAAGCGATCAGGCGGTCCTCGGGGCCGAGGTATTCAACCAGCTGGCGGAAGACCGCCTCGTACGAGGCCGGGTCTGGAAAGACGTCCGGGTGGTCCCAGTCGATGTTGGTGAGGACCGCCAGCTGCGGTGCGAAATGCAGGAACTTTGGCCGCGGATCGAAGACCGCGGACGTGTACTCATCTCCCTCGAAAACAAACTCTCGGCCGCTCCCCCAGGCCGCCGCCGATCCGAGGTCGCGGGCCGGCATGCCGAGCCGGAAGCCCGGGTTACGGCCGGCGGAACGCAGGATCCAGGCAATCAGGCTCGAGGTCGTGGTCTTGCCGGCCGAGCCACAGACGACGATCCGAAACCGCTCCGCCGTGAGCTCGCCCCAGTACTCGGCCTCGCTGATGAGGCGGAGGTGTTGCGCCCGCGCCGCCTCCGTTTCCGGATTGCCTTCTCGGACCTGGTTGCCCTGCACGACGAGGTCGGGCTTCCCCCAGCGCGTCAGGTTTTCGGCGGCGTGACCGTCAATCCATCGAATGCCCGCGCTGGTGAGCAGGTCGGTGGTCGGTGGATAGGCGTCCTCGTCGGAGCCGGTGACCTCATGCCCGAGCTGCTTGGCGATCAAGGCCAGGCCGGAAACGGCATAGCCGCAGATCCCGATCACGTGGATGCGCATCAGGCTTTCCTGGCCACCTGCCGCAGGATGGTCGCCACCTCGTCGGCCGCTCCGGGTCGGCCGAGCGCACGCATGGCGGCAACCATTCGCGCATATCGATCCGGGGCCTCGGCAATCGCCGTCACCATGTGGGCTAATCGTGGCCCATCGCAAGCCTCGTCCGGGATGACGACGGCGGCCCCGGAGTTCGCATAGGGCGCGACGTTGAGCTTCTGGTGACCGCCGGCGAACGGCCCGGGGACGAGCACCATGGGAATCCCCGCCGCGCTCACCTCGCTGAGCGTCCCGGCGCCGGCGCGCGCCAGCACGAGGTCGGCCGCGTAGATCCTGGCGGCCAGATCGGGGGCAAAGGGAAACGGGTGGTAGTGGGCGGCGACGGATGCCGGCAGGCGTGCCCCCGCCTCGCGCACCAGGACAAAGTCCCGCTCTCCCGTCTGGTGCCAGACGTCCAGCCCGGCGCGCGTCACCAACTCTGGGAGGGCGGCCAGCACCGCCTGGTTGATCCGCCGCGCCCCCTGGCTCCCTCCCAACACCAGCAGGGTGCGGGGCCGTGCCGGAAAATCGGTCCGGCTGCTGGAGAACTCGCGCCGCACCGGCGTCCCGGTGACCACCGTCTTTGCCCGCAGATGCCGCGCCGATTCCGGGTAGGCGGTGGCGACGACCGCCGCCAGCCGCGCCAGCACCCGGGTCGCTCGTCCAGGCAGGGCGTTCTGCTCCTGCAACACGATCGGCACGCGCAGCCCGGCCGCTGCGAGGATCACGGGCGCGCTGACGTACCCGCCAGTTCCGAGCGTCACGTCGGGCCGGAACCGACGGACGATTTGAGCCGCCTGGACCAGGGCCCGTGGAAGGATGAAGGGGACCGCCCAGTTTCGCCAGAGTTGCTCCATGTCGAGCTTGGGAGGGACGATCGTGTCCAGCGCGATGCCATAGGTTGGGACGATCTGCTCTTCCATCCCACCGCGACGACCGACGTAGAGCACCTGCCCGTCAGGATCGATCCGGGCGAGGGCCTGGGCGACCGCGATCGCCGGGAACAAGTGTCCGCCCGTTCCGCCGCCCGAGATCAATACTCGCATGCCGTATCCAACCCACCTTCTCGCCCTGCATGGCGACGTTCATCAGTATGCCGACCGCGAGAAGGGTGATGGCAAGGGACGAGCCCCCATAACTGATGAAGGGCAGTGGAATGCCGGTGGTCGGAAGGGTGACGGTCACCGCGGCAATGTTGATCAGGGCCTGGAAGGCGACCCAGGTGGTCACCCCACACGCGATCAGCGACCCGAACGCGTCTGGCGCCTTGAGGGCGATGCGGTATCCCCGGTAGGTAACCAACGCGAAGAGGGAAAGCACGGCCGTGGTCCCGATCAGGCCGGTTTCCTCGCCCACGATCGCAAAGATGAAGTCCGTATGCGCGAAGGGCAACCACTGGTACTTCTGGATGCTCTGACCGAGGCCGACGCCGAAGACGCCGCCGGATCCGAGCGCGAGCAGCGACTGGATGGACTGGAATCCCGTGTTCAGGGGATCGGACCACGGGTTCAGGAAGGCCATGATCCGATGCAAACGGTAGGGCTCGATGCGGATGAACACGAAGACCGACAGCCCGACGATCAACAGCAGCAGCAGGACGTGGCGCTTCTTGCCTCCCGCCACCAGGAATTGCGCCATCAGGATGGCGGCGACGATCAGGGTCGTCCCCAGGTCACGCTCGAGGACGATCAAAACGCTTATCGCGGCCAGCAGGGCCAGGAATGGCACCACCCCGTCCTGGAGCGAGCCGAGGCGCGCGCGGTGCCGCTCCAGCCAGGCCGCCATGAAGAGGATGGTGGTCGCCTTCGCCAGCTCGGCTGGCTGCATGCCGAGCGGCCCCACCTGGAGCCAGCGTCGCGCGCCGTAGGCTTCAACCCCAAAGTGTGGCAGCAGCACCAGCACGAGCAGTGCCAGCGTCACCGCGCCGAGCGGCCAGGCCAGTGGGCGGAGGCGGTGGTAGTCGACGCGGGCCCCAATCCAGAGAAGGACGAGTCCCAATGCCAGCCAGACGAGCTGTCGCTCGAAGTAGTAGGCGGCGTTGCGGAACCAGAGCCATCCCTGCACCTCGGAGGCGGAGAAGACCATGACGAGGCCGAAGGCGCTTAGCGTTGCCACCGCGAGGATCAGGGACTTGTCCCCGCGCCGCCACAGCGCGCTCCCGGCCAGCGATCGTGATTGCCGCGGGGTTGGCAGCTCCAGGGTGGCGAGCTGCCTCATCGGCTGAACTCCGAGCGAACGGCGGCCTTGAACTGCCGCCCTCGATCTTCGTAGTCCGCGAACATGTCGAAGCTGGTAAAGGCCGGGGAGAGAAGGACGACCGATCCGGGCCTCGCCATCGAGGCCGCGCGGTGCACCGCATCGCCGAGGTCGTGGGCTCGAACAACCTGATCGAACCCTTCCTGCCGGACCAAACGCTCGAGTTCCTCCGCCGTCTCCCCGATCGTGACCAGCCCGGTGACCCGGGCGGCGATGGCTTTCGCCAGGGGAAGCACGTCCATCCCTTTGTTGCGCCCGCCGGCGATCAGCACGAGGGGCTCAGCGAAAGCCTCCAGGGCCTTGTAGGTCGAGTCCGGATTGGTGGCCTTCGAGTCGTTGTACCAGCGGGCTCCCGCGTAGGTTCCGAGCAATTCCAGCCGGTGCTCGACCGCCTTGAAGTTCCTGACCGCGTCACCGATCCGGCCGGCGGCGACGCCTGCCGCCAGGCCGGCGCCCACGGCCGCCATGACGTTGGCCAGGTTGTGCGCCCCTGGCAGCAGGACATCGTGGACCGGGACAACCGGCTCCGTGCCCGAGCTGTCCGTGCGACAGATTGCGCCATCCACCACCCGGATGCCGGACTCGAGGTTGCGCCGGACCGCAAAAGGCAGCACCTGTCCCCTGGTTTGTTTGGCCATCGCCACACACGACGGATCATCGAAGTTCAGGATGGCGTGGTCGTCGGGCTCCATGAAGGCGACGGCCCGGGACTTGATCTGCCGGTACTGCTCCATCGACTTATGACGATCGAGGTGGTCCGGGGTGACATTCAGCACGGCTCCAACTCGCAGCCGGGGATGACGGATCGATTCCAGTTGAAAGCTGCTCAATTCGAGCACGACCCAGTCCTCGGCCCGGAGCTGCTCCACCCGGTCCAGCACCGGCTCGCCGATATTGCCACCGCGGATCACGTTGAAGCCTCCGGCCCGGAGGACCTCGGCGGTCAACGCGGTGGTCGTCGTCTTCCCATTCGTGCCGGTAATCGCCGCGATCGGGCAGGGGCACAACTCGACAAAGAGGTCCATCTCGCTCGTCACCTCGAGCCCCCGCTGGCGGGCGGCCTCGACCAGCGGCGCATCCCAGGCGACTCCGGGGCTGACGACCAGGACCTCGACACCCTCAAGATCGGGCGGTTTGGAGTCACCAAGCTGGCCGGCCACGCCGTCCTGCTCGATGGCCGACCGCAATGCCGGTGTATCGGCGCGATCGACCACGGTCACCGTGGCGCCGTGCCGCTTCAGATAGGCTGCCGCCGCGCGACCGCTGCGTCCGTACCCAAGGACGAGGACCCGGCGGCCCTCGATCTCGATCACCCCGGACTCCCCGGTCGCGCGATCAGCAAGGAAAGGATGGCGGCGGCCGCGGAGCCGGCCCAAAAGGCCGCCGCGATCCGCGTCTCGCGCCAACCGGAAACGATGAAGTGGTTGTGCAGCGGCGACATCTTGATGATTCGCTTGCCCGTCATTTTGAAACTGGCCACCTGCGCGATCACCGACACGGTCTCGATCACGAAGACGATGGCCAGCAGGGGCAGGTACCAGAGAAAGCCGGTCACGATCGCGGCCGCGACGAGGGCGGTTCCCAGCGCCAGGCTCCCCGTGTCCCCCATGAAGATGCGGGCGGGAAAGGCATTGTAAAAGAGGAAGCCGACCAAGACCCCGGAAAGCGCCGCAGCCATCAGTCCGGCCGCCGGGTGGTGTTGCAGGATGGCGATGAGCGCCAGCGACCCGAACGTGATGGCGCCGGCACCGGCCGCCAGCCCATCGCTCCCATCGGTGAGGTTGAAGGCATTTGAGCCACCGGCAAAGGCCACCGCGCCCACGAGGATCATCCAGCCGCCGACCAGGTGCACGCCGTCGAACGGGACCAACTGGCGCGTGAGGTTCCAGCGAAAGGCCAGGTACCCGAGCACCGCGCCGATCAGGAGCTGGGCGACGATCTTCTGGCGAGCCTTCAGTCCGAGGTTCCGCGCGCCCCGGATCGCGGAAAAGTCATCCGCGAAACCAAGCCCGCCTCCGAGGAGCAGGGCCAGGGCCACCAGGCCGCCCGCGGCGGTTCGATCCGCGACCAGATAGAGGACGGTCGCGACGAGGAGGAACACGACGCCGCCTGCCGTCGGGGTCCCCGCTTTCCCCAGGTGCGCGGCCGGGCCTTCCTCGCGGATCTGCTGCCCCATCCGCGCCCTCGCCAGGATGCCGATGGCGGTGGGAAAGAGCACAACGCCGAGCAACAACGCTGCGCCGAATATGATCGCTGGACCGATCACGATGGAGCGCGGATCGCGTCGACGATCCGTTCCATTCGCATTCCGCGGGAGCCCTTGACGAGGACCTGGGTCTGCGGCGAAAGCAGCGGCAGGATGGTCTCGACGGCACGCTCCGGGCTGTCGACGACAATCGCGCGCTCAGGCGGCAGGCCCGTTTTCCGCGCGGCCTGCGCGATGCGATCAGCGTGCTCGCCGAGCGCGACGACCCAGTCGGCCGCTTTCCCGGCCAGGGCCCCAATGTCCTCGTGGGCCTTCTCGGCATGCGCCCCCAACTCCAGCATGTCGCCGAGGACCGCGACCTTAAGAGAGCCGGGCCGCGCCAACCGCAGCACCCCGAGCGCCGCTTCCATCGACCCCGGGCTGGCGTTGTAGCAGTCATCGATGATGGTCGCGCCGTGAAGACCGGAGACAATGTTCATCCGGCGGGACGGCGGGGTGAACCCGTGCAGGGCGGCGGCTGTGGCGGCGGCGTCGAAGTCGAATTCCAGCGCGACGGCGGCCGCGGCGAGCGCATTCGACACGCTGTGCTGACCGGGCAGCCGGAGGTAAACCTCCGCCGATCCTCGAGGCGTCACCAGGGTGAACCGGCTCCCTTCGAGGCCGTGAAGGCGGATTTTTTCGGCTCGCACGGTCGCCCCGGGGCCGATGCCGAACAAGGTGGTGCGCCTGGAGACCGCGGCCATGGCTCGGACTCGTGGATCGTCCGCGTTCAGCACGGCCAGCCCACCGGGCGCAAGCCCTTCGATCAGCTCGCGCTTGGCGGCCGCCACGGCTTCGATGGAACCAAGAAAGCCCACGTGCGCCAGCCCCACGTTCAGGACGACGCCGATGGTGGGGGGCGCGATCCTGGTGAGCTCAGCGATCTCGCCGGCGCGCGACATTCCGTACTCGACAACGAGGGCGCGGTCTCCCGGATCCATCTGGAAGATCGTCATCGGAATGCCCGTGTAAGTATTGAGGTTTCCCTCGCTCTTGCGAACACGCAAACGCCGTCCGAGCAGGTGGGCGATCATGTCCTTTGTGGTCGTTTTGCCGGCGCTTCCGGTGATCGCCACGATCGGCAGTTGCTGCCGGCGCAGCCGGTGGGCCGTCATATCGAACAGGGCGCGCCGCGTGTCCGCAACCACGATGACCGCGGCCGCGGCGCCGGTGCTCCCCGGGTCGCGCTCGCACAACACGCCGGCCGCCCCCCGCTCCAGGGCCTGCGGGATGTACGTATGGCCGTCCTGCTGCTCCCCTTTCAAGGCGACGAACAATCCCCCGGGCTCGGTCTGGCGGGAGTCGATATAGAGCTGCGAGAACGCGAGGTCCGCTGGCCCCCGAAGGAGCCGGCCCCCCGTCGCCTCGAGCACCTCGTTCAATCCGACGCCCACAGCGCCATTATTAACTGGCCCGCCACCCACGACGTCACGGGGCGATCTGCCATTGCGTGATCAGCGCACTCGCGACCGTCTTGAAAATCGGCGCGGCGACGTAGGCGCCTTCGAAGAGGATCTTCGGCTTGCGAACGATGACCATCATGATGAACTGGGGGTGGTCGACGGGAACGTACCCGACGAACGAGCCGATCGTGTCCTGCTTGGAATAGCCGCCATTCTCGGGGATGCTCGCCGTGCCGGTCTTGCCCGCGACCAGGTTCTTGAAGCCATCGATGCG
>CAAGKR010055048.1_pt1 | contig 11365 bp, 8 predicted proteins | sample 2556971 | NCBI WGS metagenome assembly CAAGKR01 (sample SAMEA5207829, study PRJEB30636) | soil metagenome | biome: forest; feature: boreal; material: soil | place: USA | collected 2011-09 | depth 1 m
GCGGCCGCCTCGAGCTCGAGGCGGACAGCCTCCCGCGCGGCTGGACGAAGGCCGACTGGAGCGCCGTGCCGGCAAGCCTGCAGGGCCGCGGCGACCGCAGCGTGCCCGCGCTGTGCTTCCGCGTGGCCGAGCCCGAGGGCGCGCTGTCGGTGATCGTCCGCAGGCACGACGTGGCGGAGGCGCTCAAGCTTCGCGTCACCCAGGGCGACCTGACGACCGTGTTCTCGGCCGAGGGCTCGTTCCTCACCGCCGTGGAGCTCAAGGTCGACGTCCTTGAGAAGAGCACGCTTCGCGTCCGGCTCCCGCAGCGGGCGCAGCTCTTCAACACGTTCGTGAACGGCGAGAGCGTCTCCGTGGTGCGGGAGGGCGACGCCTATCTTTTCAACGTCGCCTCCAGCGCGGACGCGGAACACTCGGCGGCGGTGCGCCTCGTCTACTTCGTCTCGGGCGCCGGGACCGGCCCCGTCGGGCTTGTCGGCCCCGGCCTGAGCGTCCCCCTGGAGAACGTGACCTGGCGCGTCGTGATCCCGCCCGGCTACGACCTCAAGCGCCACGAGGGCGGCTTCCGGCTGGTCGATGAGCGGTCCGCGGGCCCGTTTGGAATCGAGCAGTACCAGTCGCTCGTGGAGTCGCGGCATTCGGCGGAGGCCCAGAAGGCGGTCGCCCTGCTCGAGGAGGCCAACAGCTTCCTGCAGAGCGGCGACCAGCAGCGCGCCGGCGAAATGCTCAGCCGAGCCTCGAACGCCCAGGCGCTCGACGAGGCCTCGAACGAGGACGCACGCGTCCAGCTGAGGAACCTGAGGACGCAGCAGACGGTGCTCGGCCTCAACACCCGGCGCCAGCGGCTCTACCTCGACAACCGCGTCGACGCCGCCCGCAACGAGCAGCTGGAGCAGGCGGCCAGCCTCAACCCGTACATGCAGGGCAAGGTGAACTTTGACCCGCAGCAGATCGACCAGCTCCTCATGGGCAACACGGTCGAGGAGAATGCCGCGCTGAGGGGGATCGCGGCGCGCCTCGTCGACCAGCAGCTTGCACCTGCGCCCGCGCCCGGCGCGATCGACGTCACGCTGCCGGAGCGGGGCCGCGTGCTCACATTCACGCGTAGCCTCCAGGTCGACGGCGGCATGCCGCTCGAGCTCACCCTGACGGTCCGGAAGATCGCGTACACGAGCCTGCGCTACAGCCTGTTCCTTCTGCTGGCAATCGCGGTGGTCGCTTCCATACCGCTCGCCCGGAGGGCGGCCGGCCGCGCCTGACGCTCAAGCCGGCCCGAACGCCTCCTTGAAGTGCCTGCGGCACATCGCCACGTAGCGGTCGTTGCCGCCGATCTCCACCTGCGCGCCGACCCTGACGGCCTTTCCATCGGCGCCGACTCGCAGGTTCATCGTCGCCTTGCGCCCGCAGTGGCAGATGGTCTTGAGCTCGATCAGGTTGTCCGCGACCGCCAGCAGCTCTGCGCTGCCCGGGAAGAGCCGGCCCTGGAAATCGGTGCGCAGGCCATAGCACAGCACGGGGATGCGAAGCGTGTCCGCGATGTCGGTGACCTGGCGCACATGCGCGGGCGTGAGGAACTGCGCCTCGTCGATGAGGACGCAGGCGACGGAGTGCTCCTCGTGCGCGACGCGCACGCGCTCCAGCAGGTCGTCGGCGGCCTTGAGTGCGATGGCGTCGGAGGAAAGACCGATGCGCGACTCGATGCGCCCGAGTCCGGCGCGGGTGTCGAGGGCGGGCATGAACAGCAGCGTGCGCATGCCGCGCTCGTGGTAGTTGTAGCTCGACTGGAGGAGCACGGTGCTCTTCCCGGCGTTCATGGCCGAGTAGTAGAAATAGACCTTCGACATCCCTCCGCACGCTTGAGGCGGCCTGAGGAAAAGGCGAGTTCGCGGGCGCCGAGGCCACGGTACAGATTGGATGGGCAGAACGTGCTCAATCGGTCGCGAATCTGGTTATGCCGTTCGGTCTGGCATAATCGCTTCCAAATATCCTTATTGCAGATGGCCGGACCCGATTTTTCACCATGACGTATCAATCAACATGTAACGCTGGTGGTTATGCCAACTAGTGTGGCATAGACAACGTTAGGCAGAAGCAGCTTTCCTCCCGTCGATGAAAAAGAGCGATCTATTCTCTATAATCGAAGAGCTTGAGCGGCTTACTGATCGTTATCTTACGTCAGACATAATTGGAGCGAGCGTTGCTCTTTCCGAGGCGGAGCTATTGATGCGTGGCCGAGGAAGCCGTCTTCCATCTTCTGGCTTTGCGCTTGCGTTGGTTCTGGCAAAACGAAGCGCCGTAGAATCCGAACTGGGAAATCAAAAAATTGCAGCGTCGCTCTTGGAAGAAGCTCTGGCGCTTTTCAGCAGGGACGGGTTGGCCACTCGTTCGGGACTCAGCTCCGAGGAAGCCATTTTGGAGTATGTTCGCAACCAAGAGGCCACTGGCGTCAGATGGCGGCAGCTGAAGACAAATGGAAATGCCTAACCAATCGTCGGAACCGACCCTTGCGTCAGGCACGTCTCCTGCGGGGCAGGAGCCGCGCCTTCCTTAGTGCGGTTCACCTCAACGTTAGCCACGGAAAGAGTCCCTTGCCATCCATTCAATTCGGGACAAATCTCGCTTCATGCCAACGATCATTGGGGAGAAGGGTAACGTTAAGTCGCGTGCCATCCGTTTGATCCGCGACTTGCCGAAAAGTTCGTCCTGGGACGACCTCATGTACCGCATCTACGTCCGTCAGAAGATCGAAGCCGGTTTGGCCGATTTACGCGCCGGCCGGGTCCACTCCCACGAAGCAATTCGCAGGGAGCTTGGCGTTGCGTGAAAATCATCTGGTCGGCCGAGGCACGCAAAGAACTCCGCGCCATTAAGCGGTTCATCGCACGAGATTCAGAATATTACGCCGCCCGGATGGTCGCAAGTATCGTTGAGCGTGTTGAGAAGATGGCCGTACATCCGACACAGGGGCATCCGGTCCATGAATATCCCGAGCAGCGCCTTCGGGAAGTTCACCAGGCCCCGTATCGTATCATTTATCAGATCTCGGCCGGACAAATCGAAATTATCACGATCGTGCATTTCAAGAAGAGGCTCCAATCGTGAACGAGGCTAACCAACTACCGGATCCGACGTCTCCGTCTGTCACGCCTCCTGCTGGTGCAGGACGCGCGCCTTCCTTAGAGCGGATCACCTCAACGTTGATGTGGGGGCCCGCAAGACATTCGTTGCAAAGTGACACAAAAGGGCTCCTTTTGTGTCATGCCGCCTTCCACGATACTTCGAGCTCGCGTTGACGCTACCCGAAAGCGCCGCGCCGAATCGGTCCTTCGCAAGCTTGGGGTCACCCCAGCACAAGCGATCAACATGCTTTACGCTCAGATCGAACTACGCAAAGGGCTACCGTTCATGGTAACTAAGCGGGAGAACGCGGACCTGCTTCCGTCAGACGAGCACTACGGTTCGGTCATGCGCCGAAACGACGAATGAGTGCAATCCCTGGAGATGTATATCTCGTGGATCTAGGGATGATCGCCAAGGTGCGGCCCATGGTTGTTGTTTCTCGTCACGACCCGGATGCACCTCGAGCTCTTAGCCTGTGCGTCCCGTTTACGACAATGAATCGAGGTTCGAAATACGAAGTGGCGATCGGTGCGAGTTCGTTTCTTCGCGAACACTCTTGGGCGAACGTTCAAGGAACCATGGCGGTAGGAGACAGAAGCTGATTCGCCGCGTCGCCAAACTCACTGTAACGCAGTATTCGGAAGTTAAGGCCGGTCAGGGGATCGACATCACGGAAGAAGCGCTGAGGAGCTCCCTCACGGATAACTTTGGTGACTCTCTTGCAGTGGGGCTCTCTCCAGGTCTCGCCAAGGGAAAAAATAAGGCGGAAGGCGCATCGGCAGCCTTCCAATTTCAAATCCGGTTGATTTCGGACGCCCGGGCTCCATTGCTGTATGCAGGTTTGATGGCGGAGGATTGCACCCGTTGCGACGCCCCCGTGGACCGTCTCCTCCCGCTTTTAGTCCCATGTTCAATTCAGGCCTGATCCCCAAGGAACTGAAGGGTTCCCTCAAGGGGTTCATCGGTGCGGCCACGCTCCTCCTCGTCGTTGTCCTGGTCGTCGTGCTTGCCGCGCTCACGTGGCCCGTGTGCCTCCTGCTAGCGGTCGCCGGCGCGGTGAGGCTGGTCGCCCGCCTCTGCGACAAGCGCCGCAGCTCGAAGTTCGCCAAGGCCGTCGTCAGCGTGACGTTTCCCTACGTCTGCGGGTTCGCCTGCGTCGCCGTGCTTCAGCTGGGCTTCAACCTGGCGCGACTCCGGCCGGACAACGTGGCCGGGGTGGAGGACTGGATCCTGAGGCAGTCGGACAGGATCGGGCTGCTGAATCGCGTGACCTGGTGGGAATATGTGGCGATCCTCATCGTCCTCGGGGCCGTGGGGGCGGCGGCGCCGCGCCTCAGGCTCCTCAGCCGGTTTGTCGGGGCGGTCAAGGTGGTCGAGGCGGTGTCCGGCGTGCTCGCGACCGTCACGGCGTTCACGTTCGTCACGGCGGCCGTTGGCGACAGTTACCTCAGGGATTCGGAGGCGAAGTTCCGGGCCCAGCTCGCCGGCAAGGTGCGGGAAAAGCGGAAGGTGATGGCGGACACGCTCGTGAACCAGGTCGTGGCCCAGTCGCTGGAGCGCCTCCCCCCGGCGTCGGTCCCGATGCTCGCGGCGATCGAGGCGCAGCTTCACGCGTCGGAGGCCTCCCATTCGGCGGCGGACGACCTGCTCGATATCGAGCTCGGGGAACAGATCCGGTCGGGTGAAAAGCCGCCGCCGGCGGTGGAGGCACCCGCTCCGCCGCCCAAGCCGGAGGCCCGCGGCGCCGAGCTCCTGCGGCGGCCCGCGGTGGAGAACAGGGAGACCGGGGAGGCCCGGGTTGCGAACAAGGCCTCCGAGACGGCGATCGAGGCGGCGCTCGATCGCGTCGCCGACAGCGCCAGCGACTCGGTCCGCGGGCGGGTTCGCGACGTCCTCGAGCAGATTGTCGGCGGCGAGATCGGCCCGCTGCTGAAGGCGATGATCGACCTCGGTGACGGTTTCACGTCCGAATACCTGTCGCAGGTCCGGGAGCCGCTGATGAAGAAGGCCAATGCATACTGCGACCGCATGGCGGAGCGCATCGCAAACCTTGGCCGGCCCGTGACCGCCGCGGCGACGGTCAGGACCCGGGCCCGCTCGGACGCCCTCGACGAGGCCATCCGGCTGGAGGACGACAAGCGCGGCAACGAGGTGTTCGAGCGCCTGGGCAAGGCGACCTTTTCCCGGGAAGCACGCGGGCCGGCTGACAGGACCGGCGATGTCACCCACGCGATCGACATCGCGATCGACCTCACTCCCGGTGCGGGAAGGGTGGAATGGGGCAATCTGCTCCCGTCGGCGGCCGCGTTCGCGGACCCCGAGCTCGAGCGGGCCGTCGAGGGCGTTGCGGGGTTTCACAAGATCGAGATGGAAAGGATCGAGATCGCCAAGCGGCAGTCGAAAGACAGCGGGGGCGACGACAAGGTCGGTGAAATCGAGCACGGCCGGCCCGAGCCCATGCAGCACGAGATTCCATAGTCTCCGGGCTTGCCTGCGGATCCCGGGCGCTGCTGGGCGCAGGATTCCCTCCCCCGGATATTCACTGTCTTGGCAGAACGAGTTGCGGAAATGCCAACATCTCCCAATATTGACGCCCTTCCCCATGAGATACCTGCCGCCCGCGCTCGCCCAGACAGGCCTTTTCCTCCTCGTGCTCGGCGTGCCCTGCGGGGCGGCGGAACCGGCCCCGAGCGCCGGCGATCCCGACCGGGGAAAGATCCTGTTCCAGCAAAGCTGCGCGCTTTGCCACGCGACGGTCCTCGGGCCGGGAAACACGGCCGTCTCGGGCCAGGGCCCGAATCTGGTCGGCGTCATGGGCCGGCGCGCGGGCTCCGTCCCGAACTTCAACTATTCCAAGGCGATGACCGCCTCGGGGATAACGTGGGACCCGGCGACCCTCGGGAGTTTCCTGGCGGCTCCGACGACCGTCGTTCCCGGGACCACGATGCCCATCGCGGTTCCCAACGCCGACTACCGCGCCGACCTGGTCGCCTACCTGGCGACCGTGGTCGCCCCCGCGGGCTTTTCCGGGGCCGCGAGCGCGGCGCAGGCCGCGCCCCATGTCGCCGGGCCAGGCGACTGGACCAACGACGCCCCGGGTGTTAAACATTCGATCGACCTCGCCGCGCTGCCCGCGCCCTTCAGCACCGTCTCGGCCGGCAACGGCCCCCAGGTGGTCGCGCCGCCGGCGGCCGCAATCCTGTCGGTGCCGCCGGGATTCACGGTGCGGCTGTTTGCATCCGGCCTGTCGGCGCCGCGGCTGCTGCGCGTGGCGCCGAACCACGACATTTTCATCGCGGAGACACACGCCGGCCGCATCCGGGCGATGCGGGCGGCGGACGGGGCGAGCGCCCCATCTCAGAATGAGGTCTTCGCGGACGGCTTGGACGGGCCGTTTGGCGTCGCCTTCTACCCGGCCGGGGATGATCCGCAGTGGCTCTACGTGGCCAACAACAACTCGGTCGTCCGCTTTCCCTATCGCAATGGCGATCTCCGGGCGCGGGGCGCGGCCCAGACGATCGTGCCGGTCCTGTGCGGGGGCACGGGCGGCCACAGCACGCGGGACGTGGCCTTTTCCAGGGACGGCAGGCGCATGTTCATTTCGGTGGGCTCCGGCTCGAACGTCGCGGAAGGCCTGTCCATCAAGAGCGTGGCGGAGATCCGCTCCTGGGAGGCCGGTCACGGCCGGGGCTCGACATGGGGCGCCGAGACCAACCGCGCCGACATCCTGGCCACCGACCCCGAGGGGCGCCAGCCGCTGGGCACCTACGCGACCGGGGTCCGCAACGGCGTCGGGCTCGCGGTCGACCCGGGCACGGGCGACCTGTGGGTCTCGACGAACGAGAGGGACGCCCTTGGCGACAACCTGGTCCCCGATTACATCACCCACCTGAGGGAGGGGGGCTTCTACGGGTGGCCCTGGTACTACATGGGAAACCACGAGGATCCCCGGCACGCGGGGGAGCGCCCGGACCTCGCGGGCGTCGCCATCGCCCCCGACGTCCCGGTGCAGTCGCATTCGGCGTCGCTGGAGATGGTTTTCTACACGGCCACGGAAGGCGTGTCGGCGTTTCCCGCGGAATACCGCGGCGACATCTTCGCGGCATTTCACGGCTCCTGGAACCGAAGCACGCGGACAGGCTACAAGGTCGTGCGCGTGCGCCGCAGGGACGGCGTCGCGACCGGCGAGTACGACGACTTCCTCACGGGCTTCGTGGTCGACAATCGAAGCGTATGGGGCAGGCCGGTGGGCGTGGCCGTGGCCCACGACGGTGCGCTGCTCGTGACCGAGGACGGCAACAGCACCCTGTGGCGCATCGCGTACACGGGAACGGGCGCCGCCGGGCGCCCGTGAACCGCTGGGCGGAGGCCTCTCCTTTTGGCCTTCCCTAGAGGGTCCGTACAGGGCTGGATATGGGGATCATGATGTCGTCACTAGTCCGCTCGATTGTCCAACGGCCCATACTGGCGGCCGCCCTCCTCTGGGCGGTGGCTCCCGCCCTCCGGGCAGATACCCCTCCCGCGGTCAAGAAGACCGTCCTGACAGCCGATGATCTCCCCCGCCACACCTACAAGGTCACCGAGGCGCCGTCGGTGATCCTGAACGATGAAGCGGCCATCGCGGCCCTGGCGGCCGAGGTCGGGCGCGACATCGACGCGGACCTCCAGAGCTACGACATCAAGGACAGGACGACGCTCCAGGGCTACAAGAGCACGCAGCTCGCGCTCTCGATGCTCGGCAATGACTACGACACGAGCGAGCGGCTTATCGGCGAGCTGCGGGCGCTCGAGGAAAAACCGAGCCTCAGGCTGACCACGGGGATCGTGGCCGAGGCATGGGTGAACGCCCGCAAGGCCCAGGGCCGGCCCGAGGATTTTGCCGGGGCGCTCAAGGCCGGCCTGTCGGCGGCGGTGGGAAGGCTCCCGTGGGATGTCGTCCAGGACGAGGTCAAGCAGACCAAGGCCTCGTACGAGGTGCGCAGCCCGGCCCTGCTCATCGGGATCACGCAGCAGGAGATCGACCCTGCGGCCGCGAAGACGGGCGAGATCTCGGCGACCGTGGCGCGCAGGCTCGTGTCGCTGCGCAACCAGCTCGTCAACTACCTGCCGTACAAGCAGCAGATCGTCGAGGCCCTTGACGGCGTCGTAGCCGCCCACCGCGTCGTCAAGCCGGACCGCTGGACGCCGCGCCTTGTCGCCCTGCCGCAGGACGCCAAGGCCGTTCCGGTCAACATTGGGATCTGGGACTCCGGCGTGGACACGGATATCTTCAAGGACCGCCTGGTGATCGATGCCGAGGGCCGCCACGGGATCGCGTTCGACCTGCACGCCAACCCGGCGCCGGACCTCATTTTCCCGCTGGGTGACGCGCAGGCTAACCTGCCGGAATCCATCTCGCGCCTGAAGGGGTTCGAGGACCTGGGGGCCTCGGTGGACAGCCCGGAGGCGACGGACGTGAAGCGCTACATGTCGGGGCTCAAGCCCGACCAGGTCAAACCCACCCTCGAGAACCTCGACCTCATCGGCAACTGGGCGCACGGCACCCACGTGACCGGCATCGCGTTTGCCGGGAACCCCTTCGCCCGCCTCGTGGTCGGGCGGATCACGTTCGACTATCACCTCGTGCCGGAGACCCCGACCATGGAGCAGGCCCGCAAGGACGCGGTCGCCTACGAGGCCACCGTCGCGTACTTCCTGCGCAACGGCGTCCGGGTCGTGAACATGAGCTGGGGCGGCTCGCTCAAGGACGTTGAGAACGCGCTCGAGGCCAACGGCGCGGGCGGCACGGCCGCGGAACGCAAGAAGCTCGCGCGCGACATCTTCGACGTCGACACGGCCGGGCTGCTCGCGGCGCTCAAGCAGGCGCCCGGGATCCTGTTCGTGGTCGCGGCCGGAAACGGTGACAACAACATCAAGTTCGACGAATTTGTCCCGTCATCCTTCCAGCTTCCGAACATGATAACGGTCGGGGCCGTCGACCAGGCCGGCGAGGAAACGTCGTTTTCCAGCTTTGGCCCCATGGTCAACGTGCACGCCAACGGCTTCGAGGTCGAAAGCTACATCCCCGGCGGCAAGCGCCTGAAGTTCAGCGGGACCTCGATGGCCTCGCCACAGGTGACCAACCTGGCGGCCAAGCTCTTTGCGCTCGACCCGGCGCTCACGCCGGAGGACGCCAAGGCCCTGATCATGCTGGGATGCGAGCGCAGCGGCCGCGTGAACCTGGTCAACCCGGCGAAGAGCGTGGAGCTGCTGAGGCAGAAGCTCGGGGCCGGGGGCGCCTAGGGGCGCCGCGGCGCCCGCGATTCTCTTTCATGGGCTCCGTGTCGCAGCGCAGCTTGTTCGCCAGGGGTGTCGCGCTCGCCGTGGTTTCCCTCGGCATCGCGCTGTGGTTCAAGCATGGCGACTCGGCGGCCCTGGCCAGCCTGGGTCCGGCGGCCTCGCCGGATTTCGTCCAGCGCGAGCAAAAGATCCACGGGCATTCGCTCCTGACTCATTTCGTCATGTTCATGGCCCTGGGGGCGCTCTACATCGCCCTGATCGACCTCTTGGCGGGACTGGTGGGGCGCCTCCGAAAAGGGGGCCAATAGCTACCTGCCCATCAGCGAGGGAACGGCGATATCCCCCCGCATCTCCTTGTGAAACCGGGGCCGCATGTCGCCGAGCCAGGGATCGATGAAACGGTCCTGTAGGTTGACCGAGATCGTCTTGTTCACGCCCGAGTCCTTGGTCGCGAAGAGGACCTCGCCCGTCGGGTCTATGATCGACGACTCGACGTCGAATCCGGACGAGACCACGTAGAGGTGGTTCTCCAGGGCGCGCGCCTTGAGCAGGGTGAGGTATCCACCGGCGGCGGGCACCAGAAGGATCTCCGCCCCCTGGACGGCCAGGGCCCGGGCGGGATCAACATACTCGGCGTCCCAGCAGATCATCATCCCTATCCTCCCGAAGTCGGTGTCGAAGACAGGGCAGGCCACGCCGGGGGTGAGCCCTCCCTCGATCTCCTCGCGCGGCAGGTAGACCTTGTGGTACTTGCCGGCCACGTTTCCGTGCCGGTCGATGAGGACCGCGGTGTTGTAGACGGAATGGCCTTCCCGCTCGATGAGCCCGGCCACGATGTACATCCCGTACCTGCGGGCCCGTTCGCCGAGCCGATTCGTGCTCGGGCCGGGAATTTCCTCCGCCGTGCCGACATAGGTCCTGGAATTCCCCTCGTTCAGCAATTCCTCGCCCAGGCAGACGATGTCCGGCTTCTCCTTTGCGATCTCGTCGAGCGCCAGCAGGAAGGCGCCGACGTTGTCCGGGGAATTGCGCGGGTGCAGGGAAACGGTCCCTATGCGGACCCACCTGGCGGGAGGGGGCGTCGTTTCCTCAAAGAGGATGTCGTCCCACCACACGGTCCCCTGGGGGGCCCAGCCCAGGCTCAGCTCAATCCTGGCGGCCGCGGCCTGCGGCGGGGCCGGCACGCTCATCGTCACCCGCGTCCATCCCCCGTCGACCGAGGTCTCGTAGGCGTAGTCGGGCTGCGCGGTGCGCTGCCCCGCCTTGTCCAGCCAGTCGAGCCGGGCCACCACCTGCCTGCGTTCGTCGGGAACCGACTGGGCGCGGTAATAGGCGGTCAACCGGTAGTATTGGCCGGCCCTGATGCCGTTGACGGGGTAGGCCCAGCCCCCGTATTCGGAGGCATTGCCGTTCCCGGAGATGGCCAGCGCGTCGGGCGCCGACCGGAAAGTGACGGAATCCACAAAGCACCTCGGCTGGATCTCCTCCCTCTCGGCCCAGGTCGTCCAGCCGGGGGCGGTTCGGCCGTCCTTGGTGAAGTCCCTCAGTTCGATCCGGAGCCCGTCCCCTTGCTGGGCGGGGCAGGGGACTGCGAGCATTGTCATCAGGCATCCGGCCAGGACGTGCGGGGTGATTTGCATCTCGGTGGTGAAATTGCAGTCAGGTCAGCCGCGGGGCGTGGCGGCCAAGCTCCGGTTGCATCGGATGCTGTGTAATGCCGCCGGGCGATCCGCTCAATTCCAAAATGACGGGAGGCGGCCCCCGCCGCGCCGGACTCCCGGCGAAGATGGCGGCGGTGGCCGGGCAATCTGGCCGCCGTCACGGGACTGTTGACGCCGAATGTTGTCTATTGTCCGATCGCGGGGGCGATCCAGCCTCCCGCGACTACCCTAAGTCCATGAAATCAATGCCCCGCCTGAGCGTCCGCGCCGCAATCGCAGCAGCCTGCTGTGGCATCGCCACGACC
>CAAGKR010446555.1_pt1 | contig 11363 bp, 10 predicted proteins | sample 2556971 | NCBI WGS metagenome assembly CAAGKR01 (sample SAMEA5207829, study PRJEB30636) | soil metagenome | biome: forest; feature: boreal; material: soil | place: USA | collected 2011-09 | depth 1 m
CTCAACGCTCATCGCCTTCTATCTCGCCTTCAAATCAAACGGCGCGCTTCATATTAGCGAGCCCAATGACACCACGCCGATCATGGATCACCTCTGGACGTGGATTCAGGTCGGAGCGTTTCGCGCTGACTTTGGGCTGGCGATGGATCGGCTGAGCGGAATCTACGCGCTTTTCGTTACGTTCGTTGGACTCCTGATTCACATCTTCGCTACCGGCTACATGCGCGGCGACCGCGGTTACTATCGCTTTTTCGCTTATCTGAATCTGTTCATGTTCGCGATGCTGACGCTGGTTCTGGCCGACAATTTTCTGTTGATGTTTGTCGGGTGGGAAGGCGTAGGGCTGTGCTCTTATCTGCTGATCGGTTTCTATCTCGACAAAGCTGAAGCCGCGCCCGCCGCCAAGAAAGCGTTCATCGCTAATCGCGTCGGTGACTGGGGATTCATTCTGGGATTGATGCTGATTTTTTTCACGACCGGATCGATCAGCTTCTTCGACAAATCCAGTCTGGGAGTGAAGAGCGCGCTTCAGACCATCGCGACCATGCCGATCGATGGCTTTGGCTGGCACGCGATCTTCGCCGGCGGGATCACCTCGATCGCAGTCTTGCTTTTCATTGGCGCGACCGGCAAGAGCGCACAGATTCCCTTGTTCGTCTGGCTGCCTGACGCGATGGCTGGCCCCACGCCGGTGTCGGCGCTGATTCACGCCGCGACCATGGTCACGGCGGGCGTGTACATGGTCGTGCGTTGCTCGGCGATTTACACCCACGCGCCGACGGCCATGTTCATCGTGGCGATCACCGGCGCAGCGACGGCTCTGTTTGCCGCCACGATCGGAATTGCGCAAAACGATATCAAGAAAGTCCTGGCTTACTCGACCATTTCTCAACTTGGTTACATGTTCCTGGCCTGTGGCATGGGCGCGTTTGTCGCGGCGATCTTTCACGTGATGACGCACGCGTTCTTCAAAGCGCAACTCTTTCTCGGCTCGGGCTCAGTCATTCACGGCATGCATCACGAGCAGGACATGCGCCGCATGGGCGGCCTGCGCAAGTACCTGCCGATTACGTGGCTGACGATGTGCGCGGGATGGCTGGCGATTTGCGGCGTGCCGATCTTCGCGGGTTTCTTTTCGAAGGATGAAATTCTCTGGAAGACCTGGAGTGCGAGCGGATCGGGCATGCCGGCGGGTTTCGGCAAAGCCCTCTGGTTCATTGGCGCGGTGACGGCGCTGCTGACGGCGGTTTACATGACGCGCCTGATGGTTATGACGTTCTGGGGCAAGGAGCGTTTTGATGTAGCGCAAATTGATAATTTGCGTGACGAGAACGACGCTCAAGGGCACGCGCAAGTTAACAACTTGCGCCAAACGCCGCCGCACGAATCGCCCTTGTCGATGACGATTCCGCTAATCGTGCTCGCGGTCCTTTCGACGGTTGGCGGACTGGTTGGCGTTCCATATGCAATCAGTTCACTGACCGGCGGTCATCCCGAAAATTATTTCGAGCAGACCCTGGAACCGGCAATTAGCGCCGTCCCGGACACAACGTCGAACTCAGCCGAAGCGACTTCCCAACTGCGTTGGCTCTCGCCTCCGCCGCAGCCGGTTGACGGTAAGCCGGCATTTGCGCCCACGAAGGAATCGAATGGTGTTGGGCCGATTCCCAGCGCGGAGGAGATCTCGCAGGAGCGTCTGTTCGCCCTGATCTCAGTTGCCATCGCCTTGCTTGGAATCGGGATTGGATGGCTCGTATTTCAGGCGCAGCCGCTGCGGCAAATGCCGCGGCTCTTGGAAAACAAATACTACGTTGACGAAATTTACGACGCGGCGATTATCAATCCAATTCACGTGGGATCGCGCGTGGGTTTGTGGAAGCTCTTCGATGTGGGAGTGATTGATGGCTTGATTCACGACCTGGGTCGCGCCGTGATTGATTTTGGAAAGACGATTCGTTACATGCAGATCGGCTTTGTTCGCGCTTATGCCGCGATCATTTTGGCGGGCGCGCTGATTATTATCGGCTACTTTGCTTATAACGGCGCGCATGTTCTGAGGTTTTTGGGTAGGTAGAACTTGATGCAACAGCATCTCCTTACAGTCTTGATTTTGCTTCCCGTCATCGGCGCGGCGACGACCGTGGCGTACAGTTTCACGCCGGGCGCGCGCGAATCGCATCATCGCTGGATTGCTCTCGGCTTCGCGACGCTTTCATTTCTCGCGTCGTTGTTCCTGATCCAGGGCGCGGGCGGCGGTATCGCGGCGTTTCGCCTGGAAGAAAACTATCCATGGATTGTTTCGATCGGCGCGCATTATCACGTCGGCGTTGACGGCATCAGCCTCTGGCTGGTTTTGTTGACGACGCTGTTAATGCCGATCGCAATTCTTTCGAGCTGGACGGCAATCGCAAAGCGGCAGCTGACCTATTACGTTTTAATGTTGCTGCTTGAGTCGGCGATGATCGGCGTATTCGTCTCGCTCGACCTGCTGCTGTTTTATCTGTTCTTTGAAGCCTCGCTGGTGCCGATGTTTTTTCTTATCGGCATCTGGGGCGGCGAGCGGCGCGTCTATGCCGCAGTTAAGTTTTTCATCTACACGGCGGTCGGATCGCTTTTGATGCTGGTCGGCATCATCGCCCTCTATTCCATTCATCAGCGCGCCACCGGAATTGGCACGTTTGACTATGCCGTGCTCACAGAGGCCATGCGAAGCGGCGCAATGCAGATCGCGCCGCGCGCAGAATTCTGGCTGTTCCTCGCCTTCGCTTTCGCGTTTTGTATCAAGGTGCCGCTGTGGCCGCTGCATACGTGGCTGCCGGACGCCCATACCGAAGCGCCCACCGCAGGCTCAGTAATTCTTGCCGGCGTGCTCTTGAAGATGGGCACTTACGGATTACTGCGATTCAATTTTGGATTGTTCCCGAATGCGTCGAAGCAGTTCGCGCCGATCATGATTACGCTTGCCGTAATTGGCATCATTTACGGCGCGCTGGTCGCGATGGTGCAGCCGGACGTCAAGCGACTGGTAGCGTATTCGTCAGTCAGTCACATGGGCTTCGTCGTGCTCGGATTATTTTCGTTTACCGAGCAAGGCATGCAGGGCGCGCTGTACCAAATGCTGAATCACGGCGTCTCGACCGGCGCGCTGTTTCTGTTTGTCGGCATGATCTATGAACGGCGGCACACGCGACAGATTTCCGACTTTGGCGGGCTAGCGCGACCGATGCCGTGGTTCTCTGCGCTATTCGTCATCGCGTCGCTTTCATCAATCGGGCTGCCGTTTTTGAACGGTTTTGTCGGCGAGTTTCTGATCATGCTTGGCACGTGGACTTCTGCCGCAGTTCGTCACACCTGGATTGTCACGATGCTGGCGGGCACCGGCGTGATCTGGGCGGCCGTGTACATGCTCTGGATGCTGCAGCGGGTGGTGTTCGGGACGAAGACGAGCGAGGCGAATGCCAAGCTCTCGGACCTGAATGCGCGCGAGGTTGGACTGCTGCTGCCGCTGCTTGCACTGATGCTTTTCATGGGTGTCTACCCGCAGCCATTTCTGAACCGCTCGCGCGCGAGCATCGAAGCCGCAAGACAACGAATTGCCGCGCCGCAGTCGGGCGGCTCGTTTGAAATTGCCACGAAAGTTAAGCAACAGACCGCTCGTTAACGGTTACCGGAGTGAACATGCCATTGACCTATCGACCATTATTCATCGCGCTATTCGCGCTCGCGATTCTTTGCGTCACGCTCAGTCCAGCTGCGGGCCAGGTTAAGCCAATTCCTGCCGAGCCCACGATGAAGTTGCAGGGACTCGACGGTCGCGTCTATGACCTGGCCGACCTGCGCGGCAATGTCGTGCTGGTTTCGTTTGGCGCCACCTGGTGCGTGCCATGCAGCACTGAATTGCGCGCGCTGGAAGAACTCTTAAACGAATATCGCGCCCGGCCGGTAAAGTTTTTCTGGGTCACCGTCGAGAGACCTGAGGAAATTACGAACAGCGCGTTGAAGCGCTATGCGAAGGAGCTGAAGGTAAGCTTTCCGGTTTTGCGCGACACCGACAAGATGGTCTTTTTGCAGTTTTCGGCGCGCGTGCGCTTGCCGATGATCGTTCTGCTTGGCAAAGACGGCAAAGTGGACGCGCCGGTGCAGTTTGGCATGCGTTCGCCGGCGGACGCTTACAAGGCAGATATCCGGGCACGGCTTAATAAATTGTTGGCCACGCGGGCTGAGTCGGATCAGTAATTCACCCATGGCATTTCAAGCAGCCTATCCTGATATCAGTCTGACGCTCATCGCGCCAGAGTTGATCGTCGGCATCGCGGGCGTGGTGATCATGCTGGTCGACGCCTTTGGCCGTCGCGGGCAGCGTTGGCTCACCGGGTCATTGTCGATCACCGCGCTGGTGGCGGCCGGCGTGGCCTCGGTCTGGCTGGGGACCAGCTCGTCGGCGCCGCACGACGCCTTCAACGGCATGATCGTTCTGGACGAACTGCGTTTGAGTTTTACTTTGATATTTCTGATCGTCTCGATCCTGACGATTCTGATTGCGATGGTTTGGATCGAAGTCGAAGAACTGCCGGCCGGAGAGTTTCACGCGCTGCTGCTGTTTGCCACTTGCGGCATGATGCTGATGGCCTCGGCGGGCGACCTGGTCATTGTTTTTCTCGGCCTCGAGATTCTTTCGATCGCGACTTACGTCATGGCTGGATTCCGTCGCACCGACGTCCGCTCAAACGAATCGTCGCTCAAGTATTTCATTCTCGGCTCGTTTGCTTCCGCCTTCCTCTTGTACGGCATCGCCTTGATTTACGGCGGGACGGCGACTGAGACGCTACCCGGCACAACGAACATCGCGGCAATCGCCGGACGCCTGAATCAATCGCTCTACCCGCCGCTCTTGTTTGCCGGCGCGGCGATGCTGATCGTTGGTTTTGGTTTCAAGATCGCCACTGCGCCATTTCACGTGTGGACGCCGGACGTTTATGAAGGCGCGCCCACGCCGGTGACGGCGTTCATGGCCGCCGGGCCAAAGGCGGCCGGCTTTGCTTCGTTCATGCGCGTGTTTCTTTTCGGCTTTCCTTTTGTGGCCGCGGCGGCCAGCACTGCCGGCTATGCGCACAAGAGCTGGCTCGGCGCGCTGGCAATTATGGCTGCGTTGACGATGACCATCGGCAACGTCGTCGCGATTGCCCAGAACAACGTCAAGCGCATGCTCGCCTATTCATCGATCGCCCATGCGGGTTACGCGCTCGTCGGGTTCGTCGCCGCCGGCGCGGCTTCCGACGCTGAACAAAGAAGCGCCGCGTTGACTGCGGTTGCTTTCTATTTGCTCACGTACGCGCTGATGAACATGGGCGCCTTCGCCGTCGTCACCTTGATTGCCCGCAGCGGCGATCGCCGCACGGAAGTCGAAGACTACAACGGCATTGGGTTCATTTCACCCGTGCTCGCGTTTTCGCTTTCGCTGTTTTTGCTGAGCCTGCTCGGCATGCCGCTGACCGCGGGCTTTATGGGGAAATTGGTGGTCTTCAGCGCGGCGCTCCGACAAGGCTATTTATGGTTGGTCGTAATCGGTGTGCTGAATGCGGCCGTGTCGGCTTACTACTATCTCCGGCTAATCATTGTGATGTTCTTCCGCGAGCGTCTGACGCCGTGGGCGGCGCCGCGCGTGCCGGCCAGTGCGGTGCTGGTGCTCGTGATTACGATCGCCGGAGTTTTCTATCTGGGGATTTTCCCGGGCCGGATCATGAGTGCGCTGAGCGCTAAGCCGACGATTTCGCTCCGCATGCGTTGAAACACGGTGAAATCTGCGCCGGTCTCATCCGAAATGACTTCAGCCACCGCCTACCTGGAACAAATCGCAACTCAACTTGGCGACGCCTGGCTCCCGCGCATCTATCGCGAGCGCATGCTGAAGATGCGCACCCGCGCTTACGAATTCCCGCCGATCTCAAAAACCGCGTCGCCCGAGATTCAGCACACACTGCTCGGCACCGAATTGAAAGTTGGCCGCCACCGCCTGCTCTGTCCCGATTTAGCGACGGCGCGCTACTTGTCAGTTTTTGCCCGCATCGGCTGCGTTCGCGTAGCGATTCCGTACGACATCACGAAGGTGTCGCACGCGGCTGATGAGTTGGAGAGTTCCTGGCATCGCATGTTGCTGCTCGCGGACAGCGTGGCGGCCGAACGGAGTTCAGCTTTCCGCGCTCGCCTTCGCAGACTATTAATTGGTAAAGTACGAGACGAGATCGCGGAAGGTGGCGCGGGCAAGCGCCGGCCTGAGTTCAAACAGAATACGAAACAGAAAGCGTAGCAGCCACGAAAGGGCACAAGAAGCACAAAATATTACGGATGAAGATACCAGCGCCCATCGCTCAAGCTTTGTCGTCTGCCGATCAATTTTTACCTTTGTGCCTTTTGTGCATTTTTGTGGCTATCTTCTGATATGACCGTCGAAATTCAAGAGGCTAACCCAAACGACGCTCACTCTGCCGAGATCGCCGAGCCACTTCCCTTCCCATTCAACCAGCGAACCTACTGCAACTACGAGCCGATCGAAAAGAGCATCGAGCAGGCTCGGGTGCTGATCGTCGATAATCTGCTGCGCGACGAAGGCGACCTCTCGCAGGTAGCGCGCGAAGAATGGGGCAAGGAAGCTCTGAACCATCTTAAGCGCGAGCGCAAGATCGCTTCTTTGGCGATGCAGAACATCGTCAGCAACGTCGAGCGTCTGGTAAAGCAGCCGGTCACGCGCATCGTGCATGTCAGCCAGCTCGCCGAAGCGGTCGTGGATTTTCGGCCCGACGCAATCGTGCTGGGCGGCACGTTGCGCGACTTTGATTATTACAAGCCGGAGTTACTCGATGACTTTGCAAGCTTTATTCGCGCCACTCCGACGCCGGTGCTGGGCATCTGCGGCGGGCATCAATTGATCGGCTTGAGTTTCGGCGCGCGCGTCGTCACCCTCGGCCGGCTTGAGCAGCACGAGCAGCGCGAGAACCGGCCGCATGAATATCAATACCGCTTCGTGCGCATCATCGACCCGGCCGATCCGATCTTCGCAGGCATCGATAATCCGCAATCGCGTCTCTGGCAGGACTACACGAAAGAAGCCCGCATCCTGCGCGTCTGGCAAAACCACGGACTACAACTCGATCGCATGCCGGACGGCTTCAAGCTCCTCGCGACTTCATACCTTTGCAAAAACCAGATGATGGTCAAGCGCACCGCCGAGCAGTTGATCTATTCCGTGCAGTTTCATCTCGAAAAGTCTTTTGAAGACTGGAACTTCAGCCGCACGCGCTGGGAACACCAGAACGAATCGCGCGATGGCCGGATTCTGTTTGAGAATTTCCTGCGGATTGCGTTAGAACAAAAGGTACAGAACCGGGAGCGGTAGCGACCGGGTTAAGTTGGCTGTTGAGCAAGTATCCTGGCCGTGGTGACCCGCCCGCTACCGCGAGCGGTTCTGTACCGAGTCGCTTCCCATCACCAAGAATTTGCCACCAACGAAGAAAGACCGCGCAGAACCTCTCACAAGCGAGACCCTCGCAGCAGCCGCTAAGACTCTGGCAGCGCGCGATCGTCATCTAGCTTCCATTTACGAGATTCATGGCCCACCGCCGATGTGGGCGCGTCGTCCGGGATTTTCCACGCTGCTGCGCATAGTGCTTGAGCAGCAGGTCTCTCTGGTCTCAGCGCGCGCGATGTACGCGCGACTCAAATCAAACATCGATCCGTTTACCGCCGCGGGGTTTATTGAAGCGGGCGAAGCCTACTTGCGCTCGCTCGGCGTGACCCGACAGAAGGCGCACTACTGCGTGCAAGTGGCGCATGCTTTCACGAACGGTCAGCTTGATAAGATTGTTAGGATGAATGACGAAGACGCGCACACCACGCTGGTGAGCATTAAAGGAGTCGGCCCATGGACGGCGAACATTTATCTGCTGATGGCCCTGCGCCGACCCGACATCTGGCCCGAAGGCGACGTCGCGCTGGCAACGGCGGTCGGCAAACTGCGAAAGATTAGCCCGCGTCCTTCATTCACGAAGCTCGCGCAGATCGCGGAAAGTTGGCGACCTTATCGATCCGTTGCCGCGCGGATGTTGTGGCAGTATTATTTGGCGGAGCGGAAAAGAAACAAGGGCTCGGCATCTCACCCCGATGTATCGTATGATTGAGGCCTCTGGAGGAATACTTTATGCCAGTAACAACTTTTCCAGGAACCGTTGAAGATGGACAAGTGAAACTCGCGGCGAACGTTCACTTGCCGGAAAAGGCAAGGGTCTTTGTTGTGGTGCCCGATTTTGACGGACAGGTAAACGGTAAGAAGTTCGATCTGGCCGAATTGGCTTCTCGGATGCCTGCCGACTATCAAACGACTGAAGAAGGTTTTGGGGAGCCGGTAGGGAAGGAAGAATGGTAGATGCCTGCTGTAAGCCGCGGCTCTGCCGCTATCCAGTGTGGTAAGGCTCCGCCTTACCAGGAATGACTCAAGCTTGTTCCGCGGCTCCGCCGCCATCGATATGGACTTCATCTCCCCAAACTCACCCGCTTATTACCTTACCTCCGTAGCAAAGGATCGTCTGTCCGTCTTTTGCGTTAACACCTTGCAATCAATTGCCTGTGCCGCGCTGAATGAAGCTAGGGAATCCGGCGGCTTCCTCATTCTTGCTTACGTGATTATGCCGGATCATTTTCATGTCATCACTGATGGTGAGAAGAAGGCCTCCAAGTGATTCAGCGTTTTATCAACGGCATCACCTCCCGACGCGTCATCGATTTTCTGAAAACGGAAGGCCACACGGCTTCGCTCGAAAAGCTCCGTCACGAAGAGTACCGCCGCGCCACCGTTATTCGCTTTGGGATCATCATCCGAATGTTCGCTTGCTTACGAGCGAGGGGATGTTTATGCAGCGAGTGCACTACACACATCAAACCCCCGTGCGGCTCGGGTTAGTGGAGAGGGCTGAGGACTATCGCTTCTCTAGCGTTCGCATTTGGAATAGACGGCCGCTCGACGATGAGCCGTTGCTGGTTGACGTTGATAAGATTCGATGGCGGAAGTAGGGACGGCGGCGCAGCCGCGGGAAAAGAGTTGAGTGGCGCCGGTAAGGATAAGCCTTACCGCACTGGAGAGCGGCGGAGCCGCAAGATTGATCTTGAGTTTTGTCCCAAGGCTCGCTGAGATCGCCGAGAGTTGGCGTCCTTATCGTTCCGTTGCGGCGAGAATGTTGTGGCAGTACTATCTGGCGGAACGGAGATTTTATTGAGACTAGCAGCGATCACAAGCAGGAACAGTTCCAGCTCCATAATTCCGAAGGGTTTTCGTGGCTTACTTTGGGAGCCGAGCAGTGAGCAAGAGGTGGTAATGCTCTTTGGACAACTGCTGGATTATCTCGAAAGGAGGATCGGGATCGAGTTCGTCCAGACTCCGTTTCCCGACTGCAAGGCTGTAGACCTTGATACGGGAGCAACCGTCTGGATTGAGTTCGAACTGTACAGCAGCCACTTTCGTGATCACAGACATCCGCCAGAGAAGTGCGACTGGATCGTCTGCTGGCATGACGATCTCGACCCCCCGTCCAATCTTCCAGAGATCGTAGCCCTCGACAAGATCGTTGACACTCTGAACGAACGCCACATAATCAATCGGCGGCCACCCGGTGCAAGCCAAGAACAGTACTTTCGATTCCGGATCATAGGTTTATCGACACGGCACCAGGACATAATTGACCAGTTGCTAGAATTCGGGAATAACGATCTGATTGAGATCGAGTGGCCTCCCAAGACTAACGGGGCCTGCTTTACTGTGAGAGACAAGCGAGACAAACTTGAGTATTTCAAGGTTACCGCCAATGGCTTGATCGGAGTGCCCTTTTCTCGATGGAAGAAAAAGGTTGGCTCTGATGAAATATCGCAACTGGCCTTCGACCTAAACTCCGCGCTGAACACCGACTGGTTTAAGGGTACGGGCAAGCTCAGCATCGATATCGTGGATCTCATTGGAGAAAACGAAGACGCGGTGGCGCGGTTCATCAGACTTTGGCAGAATTTCGCAGCCAGTCGATCGGTCGTCACATATGGCAGTCGGTGGCAAACGAAGCGTATAATGCCCACGTTGGAAAGCGCGTGATGAGAACTATATGAGTACGATTCTCGCAGAGCTTGAACAGAAGGCCACGGAGTTATCACCTGATGAGCGATCTCAATTTGCTCTCTTCCTTATTCAATCACTCGAACCGGAAGATGAAGGTGATGTCGACGAGGCCTGGCGAATAGAAGCGGAGCGTCGCTTGGCTCAAATCGAGCGCGGCGAGGCTCGGCTGGTTCCGGGTGATGAGGTTTTTGCCAACGTCCGACGCCGTCTAGGTTGATTCCCTACCAATTTCATTACGAGGCGGAAGAAGAGTTCGGTGAGACTGCCGTATTCTACGAATCGCGAGTCGTCGGCTTGGGGGAATCGTTCACCTCTGAGGTTCAGCGCACGGTAAAACTGATTCGTGAGCATCCGGATTCAGGCTCGCTGCTTGGTGAGACGGTTCGCAGAATCCTCGTTCGACGTTTTCCTTACTCCGTTATTTATCGCCACAACGCCGGCCAACTGTTGATTTTGGCGGTTGCCCATCAGCGTCGTCGTCCTGGGTACTGGCGCCATCGACAGTGGCCCCACCATCCTACTTAGCAATCGTCGATGGCGAGGTGGCGAATTTGCCGACAGTGAGGTCCGCGTCGCGCGGCACGTTTTCCATCGTCAATTCAATCAAGCGATCGACGACGGCGTTGAGGTCTTTGGTCTCTTTGAAGACCCGAAGCTGCTCGTCCGCTGAAGTGCGGCGCTCGAGAATCGTGTGGATGTGCTCGACCTCTTTGCGCGAACCGAGTTCGTCGAGCACGGGATCGACAAAATCCAAAAGCTCGCGCACCAGATCTCGCGTCGGCACTTCTTTCTGCTTGCCGAAATCGATCATCATGCCGTCCAGGCCCCAACGCACCGCGCGCCACTTGTTCTCCTGAATCAGCATGCGCCGGTACAGACGAAAGCCCAGGTTCTTCTCAATCAACCCGGTCAGCCTGGCCACGATCGCCTGAAACAGCGCGGCAATCGCGACCGTGTCGTCGACCCGCGTGGGGATATCGCAAATGCGAAATTCCAGCGTCGGAAAGAACGGATGCGGCCGCAAGTCCCACCAGATTTTCTTGCCGTCGTTAATGCAGTTCGTGCTGACCAGCAGGTCGATGTATCGTTGGAATCCGCTGTATGAGTCGAAGTGATCGGGAATGTCGGTGCGCGGAAACTTCTTGAAGACCTCAGTGCGATACGACTTGAGCCCGGTATTCTGGCCCATCCAAAACGGCGACGAAGTGGA
>CAAGKR010073258.1_pt1 | contig 11358 bp, 6 predicted proteins | sample 2556971 | NCBI WGS metagenome assembly CAAGKR01 (sample SAMEA5207829, study PRJEB30636) | soil metagenome | biome: forest; feature: boreal; material: soil | place: USA | collected 2011-09 | depth 1 m
GGTGAGACGGGCCCATAGTCGCCGGGAGGCACGCTCAGCTGGCCGTTGCGGAACTGGGCATGGGCGAGCGCCTTGCCGTACGCGCTCGTCCAGTGCTGCTGCCCCGCGCTGGTCGCTGCCTGGTAGGTGCCCAGGGCCAGGCGGAGATCGGGTCGGTCTGGAATCAAGGTCTCGAGCGGGCGAAACACGAAGTCGGTTGGGGCATTGACCGGGATGCGCACGCCGGCGAGACGCTGCAACGAAACCGGTCCGATCTTCTGGCCGGCGCCCGACGTGCGATTATAGGGCGGCCCGTACATCGCGGTTGTGCTCGTCCCGTCGAGTTCTGAGAGTCCCGTCGCCACGAAGTCGGTCGGGTCACTCCGGGACCATTGCGCGATCGTCACCGCCTTCTTGTCCGAAGACGAGAACACCCCAGCCAGGATGACGGTCAGCAGGCTCACCACCACGAGCGCGATCACGAACTCCTTGACGAGGTCATAGGGCCGATACCCGCCCTTCCACACAGCCGAGTCTGTCGACGGCTGCTTCGGCGCGCTCATGCGTCCTGCATCGGATTGAGCAAGGTTGGCTCGGCTGAACACTGTGGAGCAGCACGGCTCGGATGATTTGCGTGGAATAACGTCGCGGCCGGTTGCGCCTACGGGCTCTTGTGCGTTGTGGCGTCCTCGACCAGCGAGAAGTAGCCCTCGTCTTCTTGGACGAAGTGAAGCCGCAGGATGGCGTACAGCCCGTAGAGCACCCGGCGGAGTTCTTGGATGTCGTTGGTATCGGGGCCTTCGGGTGCGACGTCGTCGAGGAGGCGTCCGAGGCGGCGTATGAGGTGAGCGATTTCCGCGTGTGCGCGGCTCATCGTCGCGGTCGGATCCGACCCTCCCAGAACGCGGTCTAGTACCGGATAGAACTCTGTGTCCTCGGCCTCCTCGTGAGGCAAGAGCTCCTCGGTGAGGAACTCATGTACCGCACGTACTCGAGCGAGCGCGTCGGAGGCTGCCTCGGTCCCCAGTGCGTCACCGGCCTCGCGGATGCGTTCCAAGTCGGCCCGCAATTGCACATGCTCCGCGCTGAAGCGGCGTCCAAGCTCGGCGTCCGCGGCTTCCAATCGGAGCTGCTCGGGATGGCCAGTCGTGACCCGCAGAGCGTTGAGGATGACACTCACGTCGATCGCCTCTTGGAGAAGAGCCCCGAATGCCGGTGGCAGATAGCCCAACGCGGCGACTCCCATCGCCGCGATCGATAGCCCCATGCCCACCACCACGCTCTCACGAGCGATGCGAAACGCTCGTTGTGCGATTCCCATCGCATCAGCGAGCCGGTCGAGTCGGTCAACGGTGAGCACGACATCAGCCGCTTCGGACGATGCCGTGGATCCTCGTACGCCGATCGCGACGCCGACATCTGCGGCGGCGAGCGCCGGGGCGTCGTTGATTCCGTCTCCCACCATGATCGTCTTCCCGGCCCGACGCTCCAGGCGTACCGCCTCCACCTTGTCCGCCGGTGTGCGTTCGGCCAGGACCTCATCAACGTCGCAGACCGCTGCCACGCTCTCGGCCACGTCGGCCCGATCGCCGGTGACCATCACAACCCGCTTGATGCCCGAGCGGCGCAGAGCCCGAATGGTGCGGACGACATCGCTTCGCACCGGGTCGTCCAGCAGCACAGCGCCCGCCAGGCGGCCGTCGACCCCGACGAACACCGTGCTGGTCCCATCGAGTTCAGCTCGGTGCTTCACCGACCGGATCCACTCCCCGGTCTGCTCACCGGCCACCCAATCGGACTTGCCGACGGCGACCGCCCGACCGCCGACCTCGCCCCGAATGCCGTGCCCGGGGATCTCTTCCACCGACCGAGGCAACGTCAAGGCCAGGTCGCGGATCCGAGCCTCCCCCACGATTGCCGATGCCAGCACATGTGGCGACACTTGATCGAGTGACGCCGCGAGGCGCAGCACCTCGTCGGGGGGTGGCGCACCGTGCATGACGTGAATCTGGGCGACCGTAGGCTGGCCACGGGTGATCGTTCCCGTCTTGTCAAAGAGCAAGATGCGACCGCCAGCCAGCTGTTCGAGCGCAACGCCACCCTTGACGATCACCCCACGTCGGGCACAGCGTGAAACTCCAGACACGATCGCAACGGGCGCTGCGAGAAGGAGCGGGCACGGCGTCGCCACCACCAGGACCGCCACCGCCCGCACCAGCTCTCCCGACGCCAACCACGCGACCGCCGCCACCCCGAGCGTGACCGGTACGAAGACGGTCGCGTAACGGTCAGCCAGACGCACAAATGGCGCCCGCTCGGCGCGGGCCGACTCGACCAACCGAATGATCCCGGCATATGTGCTCTCCGCCGCCGAGGTCGTCGCCCGCAAATCGAACGGCGAACCCGCGTTCATCACCCCGCTGCGAACAGCCTCACCAAGGGGGCGTCGGACGGGCAGCGCCTCCCCAGTCAGCGCCGACTCGTCAAGCACCGCTTCGCTCCGCCCCTCGACTCGCCCGTCGACTGGCACCACCTCTCCGGGGCGGATCAACAGCAGATCCCCAGGACGCACTGCTTCCAGCGGAGTGATCCTCAATGAGCCGTCCTGATATCGGTTCGCGACCCGCGGTGCTCGGTCCAGCAGCCCTCGCAGCTCCCGTTCGGCGCGCGCGACTGCGCGGGCTTCCAGCACACGTCCAGTGGCGAGCATCACGGTGATCACCGCGCCGGCCAGGTACTCACCGACCGCGAGCGCGCCCACCAGCGCGAGCGCCGCGATCAAGTCGACCCCCGGTTGGCGGCGAAGGAGGCTTGCACCCACCCAGAACACGGCCGGGCCGAGCCCCACCCCGACCGTGACCGCCCAGGCGATCTCGGCCCCGCGAGGCGCGTCCGCGAGCCACAGCACGCCCCCCGCGGCTAGTCCGGCGATGGCAGCGGTCAAGAACAGCACCGGGAACGAGGGCGTCCTCGAGACCTGAGGCTGTCTCATGGCAGGATCCCCTCGCCTCGAGGCCTTCCGGATCTCACACCCCGGGCGCGTTGGCGAATCCCCCGCCGCATCATCGAATCACAGGCCCCTCGTCGTACGCATCGCAGCGCGGATGGAGCTGCCAGCCAGCATCGTGCACCCTGGGGTCCGAGCCGACCGGGGTGCTCGTCACGCGGCGAGGTTGGGCGAACGGGCCACCAGCACCGGACAGCGACTTCGGTGCACGACCTGCATGGCAACGCTGCCGAGCGCGACGCGTGCCAGGCCGGTGCGTCCGTGGGTGGCCATCGCAATGAGGACCGCTGGTAGGTGGCTGGCGTAGTCGAGCAGCGCGTCCGCTGTGTCGGGGTCGTGCAGTGCTTCCCACTGCGCGAGCATGCCTCGGTCGTGCAGGCTCTGCGCGACGCGGCGCACCGTTGCGCTCTCAGGCGCCGGTTCGTGTGACTCGCCGACGGTGCTTCTCGGCGCGAGCACCACTTCGACGACCCACGGGCGCAACTCGAGGATTCGGATCCAATCAGAGGCGACGGGGATGATCGCCTCAGAGGCTGGCGAGCCGTCCACCGCGACCACCAGGTTGCCGTGTCTCAGTTCGGGTGAAGCGGACGCCATGCTCGGGCCGATGAGCAAGAGAGGCCGGTCCGAGTCGTGCAGGACCGCTTCGGCCATGCTGCCGAGTGCCGCGTGCCCCAGCCCACTGCGCCCATGGGTGGCCATGCACACCACCGCGCCCGCGGTCTGACTCTCCGCGAGGATCGCCTCGCGGGCCGCTTTGTCTCCCACGACGAGCGTCTCGACCGCAGAAAGGCCCGTGCTTGCGGCCTGCTGCTCCAGATACTCCTTGGCCTCAGGGATCTGCTCACGCCAGAGCGTCAAGGGCTCTGCGGTCAAGAACCGCAATGTCGCTCCGGTGGCCTCGGCCAGCGCACGAGCCGGCCCGATCGCCGTGGCCGCAAGGGGGGAACCGTCCAACGGGACGACGACAGTCGTGATCACGTGCCGATGTTGGCCTCGCAGACGGAGCGGCGCCAAGGGCCAAACGTCAGGTCGCGTCGGCCTGATACCGACCGCCATGGGGGTCGCTCCCTGCTGGTCAGCCCCGCCTACTCCAGCGCCAGGATCAGCGGCCTCGTCGTCTGTCGTGGGAGTCTCGGCGCGCTGCCGCTGAGCAACGAACTCGCACCGGAGCCGTTCGGCCCTGGGCCAATGACCACCAGACCAACGCCTCCCGTGCCTCGTCCATCACGACCGGCGGCGACCTCCACGGCGGCTGTAGTCGTCGGCGTGATTTGACCGCCTCGTGTGTCATCAGGGTCAGGGCGACCGGTACTGCTGGCTTTGCTGCTAGCAAGGTGGCGCGGTTGAGCTCACCCCAGAGACCGTCAGGATCGGAGCCGAGTGGTGGCAGCTGAGCCAGGGTCTCGGGTGGACGGATGACAGCGCGCGGGGCGGCTCGGTTCAAGCGCCTAAGTGCGCGCCGAGCGCAGAGCGTCGGATGACTGCGCGTGGTGCCGGGGAGCAGACCGCTCGGGGTTTCACCGACTCCGGCCGTGCCGCGCTCCGGTTGCCGAAACGGCACCTATTGGGCCTGCATCGAAACTCCACGGGCCCAGACGGTCAGGCGGAGCCCGAAGGTGACCAGTCACCATTCATGCAGCGTCGTCGCGGTTCATGGTCGGCCAACCGACCAGCGTCACCAGTCCAAGCTCGATGGGTTGTCGTTCACCAGCGTGCCCAGATGCGACGACCGGAGATGTCGCTCACCACGACGCGCAGCATGACGTTGCGATCATCTCCGGGCCAGGGTCTGACACTGCGCTCGCTGAGTCGACGTAGCTCGGCGGGGTCTTCGACACGGTCGAGTCGACCGGTGACGAGTACGCTCCAGCCTTGGCTCAGGGCCTCGTCGATCTGATCCACTTCGAAGCTCACAGGGTCCTGGCCCACTGCCGCGGCCAGGCTGGTGTCCGTCGCGGTGCGAAACACAATGTCGCCATCCACGAGCCGGTAGTTGACGGGCAACGCCACCGGTCCGCGCTCGGCGGCATGAAAGACCAGACGCCCGACACCTCCCGTGGCCAACCGTCGCTTCGCCTCCTCGCAAGACAACGCTTCGAGGCTTCGACGCGCCGCCGGCTCCCCGGGCCCCGGAGCTCGTTCGACGTCGCCGCCCAACAGCGCGCCGGGTGTCGTGTCCAGCGCCGAAGCGAGTCGCAACATGGCTTCAGTCGTCAGATGCGCCGGCCGGGATTCGAGATCTTCGAGGTAGCCCACCGCCATGCCCGCGCGCGCCGCCAGCTCCTGGGGGCTCAAGCGAAGCTGACGCCGATGATCCGCGACGCGCCGCCCCAGGTCTCCCGGCCCGGCTATTCCGCTCGCCGCACGGGGCATCCGCGTCGCCTCCTTCGCAACTGACCGCAAACTCATCTCTTGGTCTTGGTGGACGCTCATCCTTCAATATGGGCAACATTCGGCACTTGGGCCAGGCAGCCGCTCCACGCCATCAGCACCGTCGGCCCGTAGCCTCTCCGGGAGCGACGCCGGCTCGTGAGGCGTGGATCTCGGTGAACGCTCAAGGTGCGCTCTCGAAGGTCGGGAGGCGAGTGCTCGGCCAGCTTCGCGTCGAGCCGACGGACTACCTCCAGCAGATACCTGCGAAGCAGGAAAGCGGGACCTGAAGTGTTCGTGGTGGGATTCCGAGTGTTCGGGGGGCTGATGTTCATTGGGCCGACTTCGGCCTGGACCCGCCGGCCGATCGAGCCGCCTCCGACCTGGACCCGGAACTTATCGAGTGGCTCGCTGATCACGTGCTCGAACTCGAGACGCAAGATCGGCGGGACCTGTTCGTAGCGGCCTCGGATGCGTTCGGTGAGTCGGACCGTCGGTTTCACAGCATTTGCTCTTTCGGGTGCTCTGCTGTTCACCGTGGCATCGGCTGGCGACGGCGGCTAGGGGCCAAAGTCCCGTGCGTGGTGTGCATTCCGGCCGAGGTGGGGTATCCGGTGGTGGGTCCACGAGGGATGGGCAACGGCCCGGAGGAAGCGGTCGGGGTCGCTGGCGAACTCTTCCTCGCAGACCCGCGAGCAGAAGTGGTGCGTGACGTCGCCGAGGACGAGCTGGCGAGCGGTTCTCGGATCGACGCGGACGCCACAGACGGGATCGCGGGGCTCGTCGGCGATGGCGGCGGTGGTGGTCGTGGTGGGCGCGGGTTGGCTGCCCAGGATCGACGTGTAGAGACGCAGCGAGTCGGCGACGAGGCGGGTCAACAAGAACCGTTCGCGGACGAGGTCACGGCCTCGGCCGGCTACGCTGCGCCGCCGGTCCGCGTCGCCGAGCAGTTCGGCGATGCGGGCTGCGCATTCGGGGACGGAGTCGACGAGGTAGCCGCCAGCGCCGTCTCGGAGCTGCAGTGGGATGCCGCCGGCTCGGCTGGCGACCACCGGGGTCCTTTTCCAGAGGGCTTCAGAGACGACGAGCCCGAAGCCTTCGCGCAGGGACTTTTGGATCACGACCGCGGCGAGTCGTTGGAGGGCGTTGACCTCGATGTTGCCGACGCCGGTGAGGTTGGTGAAGACATGCACGTCGGGGTCGTCGCGGGTCTCGTCGTGGATCGTGTGGTACATGTCCCAGCCCTGGGGGTCGTCCAGCGCCATAGAGCCCGCGAGGACGAGCTGCAGGTCCGGTGTCTCGTGACGCGCGAGACGGTACGCGTCGATGACCCCCAAGGGGTCCTTCCAGGGGTCAAAGCGCGAGATCTGGGTGACGAAGGGACGCGTGGTGTCGACGCCGATCCAGTCGAGGACGCGGCCGGCGAGCTGGTGGTCGATGTCGATGTTCTTGGGGCTCTCGGGGTCGATGGCGGGCGGGATGATCTCGATTCGGCCGAGCGGGAAGTCGGGCGGGACAAAGCCACCCACGGTGAAGACCGCGGCGTCGTAGCCGGCCAGGAAGGGACGCAGGAAGGCCCAGACCTGGGGGTTGGGTTCGGAGGTGTCGATGTGGCAGCGCCAGATCCAGCGGGCCTGGCCACGGCCGTGCAGTTCCGGGAGCGCGAGGGGTTGGGGGTCGTGGACAACAACGACGTCGTAGTCGTCGCCGTCGAGCGCTTCGGCGTTGCGGGCCGATTGGGCGAGGTAGCGCTCCTGCTGCTCGGTGGTGACGCCGTGGGGGGAGCCTTGGAGTCCGTTGTGGAGGGATTTGGTGACGCTGAAGAAGGCGTCGTCGCCGCGGATGAGCTTCCAGTGGGCATCCAATCCGAGGTCTCGCAGCAGCGGAATCTCGGAGCGCAGCATCTCGGCGACCCCACCGCCATACGGGGTGGCACTGACGTGCAAGACACGGGCCCCGCGCAGCGGCTCGGCCAGGGCTCGAAGCACCTCGACCGGTTCGTTGCCGGCGCTGGCTCGGTAGGCGTCGACCGATTGGCTTCCAATGTCAACGCTCTCGAGCATGCCTAACTCCGTCCAGCCTCAGCGTGATTCGGTGTGCTTGGGCGCCGCGCGACGCCTGATGATGAACCGGCGGGCTTCGTCGGCGCCCCAGACGATGAACGGGAACGGCAGCGCGATCAGCAAGGTGCTCGGCGCGAGCGCGGCGGTGCTCAGAAGCGAATGGAAGAAGGGGAGGTAGATGATCATGGCGGTCAGCCCGAGCTCGAACATCACCGCCCCGAGCAGGAACCGGTTCGTAAAGACACCGACCGAACGCAACGAGGCGCGTTCGGTGCGGGCGGCGACGGCGGTGCCGACCTGGCCCATCACCAGGCCCAGGAACGTCATCGTCGTGGCTTGCAGGTAGGCGTGGTGCAACGGTGATCCAGCGCTGACCGGGTCACCGGGGCTCCAGCCCGCGTGGAGAAGGACGTAGAAGAAGCCTCCGAGGGCCAGGGCAGCGGCGATGACCCCAAGGAAGAGCCAGGCGCGCACGAGCATGCCGCCGCGGATGACGCCTTCGCGCCGTGACCGGGGTGGGCGGTCCATGATCCCAGGTTCGGCGGGTTCTCGGCCGAGCGCCAGCGCGGGGGCGATCTCGGTCCCGACGTCGACGGTAAGCAACTGCAACACGGTGAGAGGTAGCGGCACGGTACCCCCGGCAAGGGCGAATACCAAAAAGGGAACAACCTCGGGTGTCGCGTGCGTGAAGATGTAGAAGATGAACTTGCGGATGTTGTCGTAGACGACCCGCCCCGCAGCAACTGCGGCGACGATGGTGGCGAAGTTGTCGTCGGTGAGCACCATCGTCGAGGCCTCTCGGGCCACGTCGGTGCCAGATCGGCCCATGGCGATCCCGATGTCGGCGCTGCGCAACGCGGGAGCATCGTTGACGCCGTCTCCAGTCATGGCGACGACGTGGCCGTCGGCCCGGAGCGCGTCGGCGATTCGCAACTTGGCTTCGGGAGAACTGCGGGCGAAGATGATCTCCCCACCGTCGTGAAGGAGCCGGTCGAGCTCGGGGTCGCTCATCTGGTCAAGCTGCGCGCCGGTGATGACCCTGGTGGTGTCGGTGCCGATGCCAACCTCGCGGGCGACAGCAGCGGCGGTGAGCGGATGGTCGCCGCTGACGACGAGGATGCGGATCCCGGCGGCGTGGCAGCGCGCGACCGCCTCCGCAACTTCGGCGCGGGGCGGGTCCACCATCGCCGCGAGGCCGAGGAAGCAGAGACCGTGCTCGGCATCATCACGTCGGATCGAGTTCGCGTCTATGTCCTCGAGCGGGCGGGTGGCGAAGCCCAGGACCCGCAACCCCTTCGTGGCGTACTCGTTGACCCGTTGACTGATCTGAGCCCGCTCGGTGTCATCGAGGGCTCGCTCCCCGCCGTCGGCGTCGGCGATGTGCGCGCATCGGGGTAGCAGCACTTCGGGGGCTCCCTTGGTGTCGACGAAGAGCGACCCGTTGCGCTGGTCGATGGTCGACATGAGCTTGAGCGTGGGATCGAAGTGGAAGTGGCGAATCCGACCGGTCTCGGGTTCGACCCCCGCGCGGGAGGGGTCGATCTGCACCACCGCCTCTAGCAAGGCTACCTCGGTCGGATCGCCGGCGACTTGCTCGGTGCGTAGGTGGGCGTTGTTACAGGCGGTCATCACCGCGAGCAGCGGGCCGACGGAGTCGCTGGTCGATGCGATGCGGATCACGGCGTGCGGGTCGAACTCTCCGGCCGGCGTCCAGACTGCTACGACTCGCATGCGGTTCTCGGTGAGCGTCCCGGTCTTGTCAGTACAGATGACGTCGGTCGAGCCGAGGGTCTCCACCGCGCTGAGCCGCTTGACCAGAGCGCCCCGCCGAGCGAGACCGGTGACCCCGATCGCCAGCGCCAGCGTGATGACCGGTAGCAGGCCCTCCGGGACGTTGCCGACAATGAGTCCGACCGCGAAAACAATCGCATTCGAGAACGACAGCCCCGCCCCGAGCGTGGCCACCGGCATGAAAGCGATCGCCATGAGCACGGCGATCGCGGCGATGAACCAGGCCACCCGCCGTACCTGATGCTCGAGGGGGCTCTCCTCAGTGCCGACCCGCTCGGAGAGCGCCGCGATACGTCCCAGCTCGGTGTGCATGCCCGTCGCGAACACGACTGCTTGGGCTTCGCCACCTGTGCAGCTCGTGCCGCTGAACACGAGGTCGCGGGCTTGGAGGAGGGGGACCTTGGCGTCTTGGAATTCTGCGGAGCGCAGCACCGGCATCGACTCGCCGGTGAGGGTTGAGGCGTCGACCTCGACGGCACCGGACAGAAGCCGGGCGTCGGCGGAGATCCGTTTCCCCTCCTCGAGCACCAACATGTCACCAGGTACGAGCTCACGGGCTGCGACCGAGGTCACTTCGTCGTCACGGAGCACGGTCGCCTGAGCGGGCAGGTACTCGCGCAGCGCCTCCACTGCTCGGCTCGCCTGCAGCTCTTGGACGAACGCGAGCACGGCGTTGAGCACGATGATCACCACGATCGCGATGGCCACGGCGAGGATCCCCGCCACCCCGGCCAGCACGGCCGCGGCCCAGAGCAGCAGGGCGAGCGGGTGGGTGAACTGGCGGGCGAGGTCGCGAGGCCAGCGACGGCCGGCCCGGCGGGCCAGCTCATTGGGCCCGTAGACGATCAGGCGCCGGTGCGCTTCCCGGCTCGACAGCCCGCTCCGCGCCGTACGCAAGTCGCGCAGGAGCCGCTCGATCGGCTCGCTCGCATCGACCCTCACATCAACCGACACGGACAACACGGCCTTCCCGGCGCGACCACAGGCCGGCCAGGACGCCCCTGGTCCGCCACACCAGCGGTGCCGGACGTTGCATCAATGATGGCGCGGCGGTCACGACGCGTGCGACGACTCGGTCGAAGACTCCACGCGGAGCCCGCCCACCGAGCCATCCCGGACTTCGACGTGGTCAAGGAGGCTGGTACCGCGTCGAGGAGGGTGACGAAACCTCGAGGGCGTCCCTCGGTGGGGATCATGAGCAGCGTCCGGTGACGAGCACGCACCATCGTGTCGATGGCCTCGGGCACCGAGGCGTCGGTTGCCCGTGCGAGGAGCGAGGGTCGCGGCCATACGGGCCGGCGTGTCGTCGGCCAACGAGCGCACGAGGTCGCGTTCGGTGATGATCGCGGTCGCGATCTCCCGCAGGGCGTCCCCCAACCGACGAGCGGCGGTCGCAGCAACGCATGGTCCGGCGACGAGCACGCGCGAGGGGTCGCAGCTCATGACACCAGCTCGAGTTGGGTTGCGAGCTGGCGGAGAAAGACGCGCAGGCTGGTCTCGACGACGCGGCGGGTAATGGCATCACGATCACGGGAGGCAGCGCCGGTGTTGGCGTTGAGCGCGATCTGGGAGCGATCAGCGCCGAGGGGAACGACCTCAAGGTCGCCGTCCCAGCTGGGCAGCAGGAGGGCCGAGAGGTTGGTCTCCCAGCGCAGTGGCATCACCAGCGCGCCACTGCGAAGCCGGACGGGACCGCGCACGCAGCGCACGTTGAGGAGCGCGAGACGACGGTCGACTGGCTGGTCAGGGTGGAGCGCACTCAACGTCGCGACCGCCTCCTCGAGGGCCTCGTGGGCGATCGGGTCGAGCCATGCCGCGTCGCGCACCAGCCGAGGGGCAACGGCTTCGAAGGGCCGGAGGATCTCGATGAAGTCCCGCACGAACATTGTCCCTCAGGGTCCCATGAGCCCACCGACACCGAGAGAGTCGAAGGTCCCGAGATCGGCAGGTCAGTCAGGCAGGGGGATCCGCCATTCCAGGCTCGTGGACCCATCGGTAATGCTGGAGGGCGAGATCCTCGTCAACAGCCTCTGGCGCTTCCTCGACGGCCAGGAATTCGACAGCTCCTTCGATGGGCACACCAACTGCTTCATCGAGACCGGCTTCCATCAGGCCATGCTGATCGACTTCAACTACGACACCGAA
>CAAGKR010168289.1_pt1 | contig 11354 bp, 5 predicted proteins | sample 2556971 | NCBI WGS metagenome assembly CAAGKR01 (sample SAMEA5207829, study PRJEB30636) | soil metagenome | biome: forest; feature: boreal; material: soil | place: USA | collected 2011-09 | depth 1 m
AGCGCAAAAGAGACAACGCCGAACTGCCGGAACGGAGCATTATACGGCCCCGGATACGGTTGCGTCGCAATCGCGTTTCGGTACAGCAAATACACCCAACCAAGCGTAAAAACCGAGAGCGCCAGAAACACCCAGTTCATTTTTGAACCAGGCGTCTTCCAGATGCGCCTCACCACGCGCTCCTGCATGGGCGATTTCTTAACTAATGCCATCTATCTCAATCCTTTTCCCATTTCTACTCACCGCGTGCGTCGCTGCAAAATCTCTTCCGTTGAGCCAAAAAACTTCGTAGGTGAAATGCGTATCGCCGCGCCCGTCGGACACGCCTCCACACAGGCCTGATCTTTATATCCGACGCATAAATCGCACTTGATCGCCACCTTCTTGCGCATCTCCTCGACAGCGTTGCGCGGCTGGAAGCTATCCAGCGGGCCAGGCGCGGCATAATTCCCTCCAGCAGCATCGATGCTAAGCACGGGCAGGTTGCGCCGCGCGCGTTCCTTACCCCCCCCTTTCGCGAAGAACTGGCTGAAACGCTGCCACGGGTTGTCCGACACAGCTTCATCCTCGATGTGTACTATCGAGATTGCCCCATAGGGGCAGCGTTCCGCGCAAATGCCGCAGCCGATGCAGCTTTCGGTAATATACACCTCGCCATTGGGATGGCGCGCAATGCCTGCCCGGCTGCACAGCATACACACCGGGTCCTGGCACTGGCGACACGCCGTAGCAATGCTGATGTTGCCCACCACCATCCCCTTGCGATTCATGCGCGAATGCCCATGCCGCCGCTCGCACGCATCTTCGCACTCGTCGCAATGAATACACTTGTCGAGGTCGATCACCAGCACCTCCGTCCCCTCCACCACACCATCACTCAACAGCGAGTGCAGCCCATCCTGTACCACGGCATCGGCGGCACGGCTCACGGACGCCACATGTCGCATAGGCCCGCTCGTTAACCTGTAACCCTGCGTAGTCACCGATGTCTCAAGGTATTCTTGCAGCCGCGCCGCGAAACGCGCATTCACTTCTGGATAGCGCGAGAAAAGCGCCTGCATTGCCTGGCGCGGCGCCTCCGCCACCCTGCAGCGATTGATGGTCGTCACAGAGACCGCGCGGCCATCGCCCAGCAGATCAAGCCCACCCGCGAAGTAATCCCCGCCCTGGCGATACGCCACAATGCGTTCATCGCCCCTATCCTGACCGGCGCCCGGCAAACCATGCCGCGCCACTTTAACAAACCCATCGAGCAAGATATGCAGCGTTTCCCTCGCTGGACGCCCATCTTTTTCATCTTGCGCGAAAAGTCGTTCGTTGCGCTCATACTGCTGAATAGACGCCGAGCGCATCAACTCCTTCAGGTCAGCATCGGCAACCCCCTGAAACAAGGCCATGCGCTTCAAAATGGATTTGAGCGAGCGCGCGTAATTTGCGCGCTCAAAGAAACTGCGCGTTCCGGGTACCAACTCCATCAGGCGCTGTATCACCTGTTCTGGCGTTTTCAACGCAAGCGCGGGCGTCTGCGCGCGCACCGTTGCCGTATAGGGCTGCCCCGTCAGCATTCCATCGTCGCCCGCGAATTCACCGCGCCGCAGAATGGCTACCGGCAGCTCTACATTCTCATAATCGCTGGCCGTCATCTCCAGCTTGCCATCGAGAATGAAGTACAGATCGCGTCCATATTCGCCCTCGCGTATAAGCGCCTCGCCCGGCTCTAACAGGCGTGGCTGAGAAGACGCCACCATATGCAGCAGGTAATTATCCGGGACTTGCCCGGCATCGCGCAGCGCAGCCTGTTCGCGCAGGCGACCCATCAGCATCGGAATCGTCCACCCGGCAGGCAGCGCCCTTGCCACCAGCTTCATTTCAGGGGGCTGTTGCCACGAAACGCCCAACCGCTCTTTCAGCGACAACATCAGCAAATCGCGATGGTTATCCACCGGGCAAACGGGTACGCACGACCCGCACATAATACACTCGTGCGTAAAACGCGCCACGTCCGGCGCAACCTCCTCCGAAATCGTGGCCCGGTTCAATTGCGCAATCGTCACCAGCGACGACACCGGCACCGGGCAGGCATCCATACAGCGATCACACCCAATACACATATCAATCTCAAACTTAACCCGCTCCTCACCCATCCTCTGCACCGTCCGCCTGTGCTCAAGCCCCACCACCACCGGCTCACCCTTGCCCCCATATCCCTTATTCCCTGACCTACCCAACGCCAACGTAGGGGCGGGGGTTGGGTTGGGATGGGATGGGACTCTTGCGTCGCCCGCCGGACCTCTCTCCGAGGACGATCGACCTTGCAAATTCACCTCCGCGGGCCACGAAAAATATACCAGTGTATCACCCAGCGTGATACGGTCGCCATGATCGAGATGATATGCATTATTGATCTTCGCTTTATTGACGAACACCCCGTAGCGACTGTTTACATCGCGCGCATAGAAACCGTCGGAAGCGGAGAACACTTCGGCATGTTGACGCGACACAGAGGCGTCATCTAGCACAACCGTATTGCTCGTGTCCCGTCCAAAGGTGTAACGTCCTCCTGCTTCCAGGGCAACTACTCTTGGAGGCACGTCCTGCCCTACCAACACCACTGCGGGCGAAGGCGGCAATGTCCGCAGGATGTTTTCGGGAAGAATACGCGAGACGCTGCTATGTAGCTCTGTTCCCTCGACAGGCATGAAACGCTCGTCCGGCGCTGGCGTTTCTCGATAGGACGCTGTCTGACAATGCCGCAACTCAAAGCGAAACTGCGCATCACCAAAACGCACCCGGTCATGGTGGCGCAGTACATGCGCCTTCCCGGCTTCCAGCGCGACATTATTCACATATGTGCCGTTGGAACTCCCTTTATCACGCAGCTTATACACCCCGGCATCACAGGTAATCTCAGCGTGTAACCGCGAAACCGAGTTATGCTCCAGCAAAAGCGCCATCCCCGCCTGCCTGCCTATACTCACGACAGCGCCCTGTCCATCACCGTTCAACCGCGTCTCGCTGACCGCCAGGGAAACCTTGGGATGGGCTTCAGGCACAAGAAACGCATCAATATCACGCGCGAGAGCAGAACTCGCGTACTCCTCACCACTCAGTGTCGGGGTCTCAATCATAGCCCGTGTATAGCTTTCACTACTAACACTCTTGCTGATGTTCAAAACGGGCGCGGGAATATATTGTTGATCCAGCCAATCATCAAGATCAAAGTCTTCTCGAAACAGGCGGTCAGCAACGCTAGCAAGATTGACGCGATGGTCAATGGCGCGTTTGAACGCCAGTGCGCGTTCCCGCTGGCCCAGCAACAACGCGCCCACTATGACGCCCTGCTTCAGAACCACTTTGCGGTAGTTACGCGCCTGGGCTTCCGCAACCAGTTCTTTATAACCAGAATCGGGCGTATGCGGGCGCGTGGTCATACCAACCGAGACAAAATCCAACCCGTAGAGCAACGTTGCGTTATAATAGTTCATGTAAGCTGAGCGCGCCGCGTGCTGCGAACCGGGATAAAACGGATGCTGCGGACTGAGCAGCCCCAGCATATTATAAGCCGCCACCTGCGCCTGCTGAATGGCTGGCATCCATTGACCCAGTACCCGCGTACGCCCCGTAAACTCATCGCTGGTTTCGATCACGTCACCCGCCGCGTAGATGTGCGGGTCGCTGCTACGCATACCGCTATCCACTTTGACCCCGCGCCCGCAAGCGATGCCACTGGCGCGAATAAAATCAACCAGCGGCTCAATGCCAACCGCGATCAGCGCCAGTTCGCAGGAGATGCGCTCGCCACTGGTCGTAATCACCGCGCTTACCTGCCCGTTCTTCCCCACAATCTCCCGAATTTCTTCTCCTGTGCGCACATCGATACCATCGCGCCTCTCCTCCTGCAACACCATATCAGAAGCAACGGCATCGAGTACCTCCGACCACAGCGTATTTCCGCGTATCAGGTGCGTCACCTCATACCCGCGATGCCGCAGCGTCTCCGCGCTTTCCAGCGCCAGCGTGCCACTGCCGACCACCACCACGCGATTGACATGCTGCAAACGGCGCAAAACTTCCTGGTAGTCAGCAATCGTGCGCAACGTCGAGACACCCGCCAGGTCGAGACCGGCACAGGAGAGCGAGCGAGGACGCGCTCCATTAGCCAGCAGCATCCTGTCGTAAGCAATGCGTTTACCATTGTGCAAATGCGCGAAATGCTGTCCCGTATCAATCCCCACGATACGCCCCGGCACAAAACGAATGCGCTGCTCCCGGTAATATGTCGATGGTCGCGCCCACAACTTCTCTTCCAGCAAACGCCCGCCCAGATAATCCTTCAGCGCGGGCCGGTAGTACACCGGGTAGGGATCATCCGCCACTACCGTAATTGAGCAGGCAGCATCCTCGCCGCGTAACAATTCGGCGGCAGTCATCCCCGCGATACCATTCCCAACAATTACATACGATGGTTGTTTACTCACACGTTACTCCTGCTCATCTAAATCTTCTTCTTTGTTTGTAGCGTATCCTATCCCTACATTTCAATCCACTTATCGGTACTCTTGTACTAGATACTTCATAAGTAAGCAACATGAACCATGAAAATAGTTAATACTACATCATGGCTGTGGTTAAGACACCATAAATCACCTTACCCCACTTGTCCTATCGCAAGCACGGCTCATTGACGCAATTCAACTCATCTATGTAAACTCCCCATTGACAAGGGATTACCCTATCTCTCTGCGTTTATTTCAGATAACAGGAGGTAGGGAACCCTTGACATGTAGTGACGCCCCTTGTGGGCGTCAGGGGCAAATCAGCCTGACAGAGCAACACGAACACCAGAGGGGACGTGCATAATGCAGATGTTACACGAAGATCAACTTACCGGAAAAAAACTGGGGGAGTATCAAATAGAGCGACTGCTCGGACATGGGCAGTTGAGCGCGGTATACCTTGCCCGACACAAATCGCAGGAACAGCCTGTAATGGTCACGGTTTTCAACTATCCCGATGACGGGTCATTGCGCAAGCAGTATTCCGCCCTCTTTGCCAGGGAAGCCACAGCGCTGGTCAGACTTCAACACGCGCATATTCTCCCCACCTATGATTACGGTGAGCAGGATGGACACCCCTACCTGGTCACGGCCTATATCAGAGGCGCATCGCTGACCCAGACGCTCAAACAACAGGAGCGTTTCACCATCAAACAAACCCTCAACCTGCTCAAGCAAGTAGCATCCGGCCTGGACGAAGCCCACAGCAAAGGAGTCACACACGGCATTTTAAGCCTCTCCAATGCGCTGGTAAGCAACGACCTCGTCGTCCAGATCGCGGGTTTTGGCCTCAAGAGCATTCTGGAAATGCAGGCCAATACGCAGAGCAGGCAGCCCCAGGCGCATCTTTTCAGCGCCAATGGCACATTTCTGGGCAATCCTGCCTACATCTCACCGGAGCGCGTCATGGGTATGCCCATCGATGCGCGCTCGGACACCTACGCCCTCGGCATCATGCTATTCGAAATGTTGAGCGGCAAGCTGCCATTCCAGGCGTCAACCCCGCTCGAAACCGCCCTCATGCGCGTCCAGCGGCCAGTCCCATCCCTGCATGACATCGCGCCCGACATCCCGCAAGCCTTTGATCTGCTCATTAACAAAGCCCTTGAGCGCGACCCTGCGCGCCGCTACCAACATGCCGGCGAAATCTCCGCTTCCTTTGAACGAGTTACCAGAATCCTGGACTCCGCCAGTCCGGCAGGCACTGCCCCCATGCAAAAACAGACACGGGACTCGCAGATTACCCTGCCCCCAACCGTCAACTGGTTCGACGAGGATCGCCTGAACACAGGCAAATGGCAGTTAATGCCGCCCATCGTTACCGGCCATCAACCGGCAGTGTCACCTTCCAATCAAACCACGCGTGACACAACGGTCAACAGGCCACCACATACAGGCGCGTTACAAAACCAACCCGCCAGCACAACCTCCGCCAAAATACCGGCCATGACGCAGACGCATCGCCTTGCAGACTCCTTAGCAGGCATCGATCCCTTCGCCTGGTGGACAGGCAGGTCTGCAAATGCTCAGCCGCCCATCCCCGGCACATTCGCGCAGCGCCCGCCGGTTCGCCTGACAAAGTCGTCCTCGCGCCGCTCGCCCGCGCAGCAAAGCCGCAGGCAAGCAATCAAATTGATCGCCACCGGCGGCGTGGTCGCCGGAGTTATAGGAATAGGAGGCATTAGCTTTGCCCATTTCGCGCAAAGCCTCAAGCAGTCCCAATCGCTGACCACCACCTCGCCAACCACAACCACTTCCAATGGCACAACTCAGACCGCGCCGGGCAACACGCCCACGTCCGCGCCCACACACAGCGCCGGCCCGCAGAAGACCGTCACGCCCTCAAAGTCGCCGATCGCTAACCCCTCGCCGACCAAAGGCGCGCAGCCCACGCCAACCGCGCAGCCCACGCAGCAACCGACGCCCAAACCAACGCAGCCACCTCCAACACCCACGCCTCCATCGCATACCGGCACCGTCATCGGCCACACCAACATGTCCAACAACAGCTCGGTCAACTTCACCAACCCCGCCGATGGTCAGGGCAGCCTGCTCATCCGCCTGTCCAACGGCAACTTTGTCGCCTGCGAACGAGCCTGCACCCATGTCGGCGTAGCCGTCGATTTCAACAATGGTCAGCTCGTCTGCCCCGCCCACAACGCCATCTTCGACCCCGCCAACCACTTTGCCAACACATCCGGCCCCGGCAACGGCCCCCTAGCCACCGTCTCCATTCGCGTCAACGCCGACGGCACCATCACGACAGGATAAGTCAGATACCCGACGGGGAATACATCCATTAGGACGCTTGCATCCCAGGCGTCCTAATGATCTTTGACAACACAATCGGACAACCACGAGAAACGCCCGCCCCCTACGTCCTGATCATCTTTGACAACCGAATAAGGTCTGACGCTCTACTAGCAAGGTACAGTGAGCCAAATTTCAGGAAAAACTTCACCCGTTGAAGTTTTGTGATATTTTGTTGTGTATAACTCCTTTCTTTTGATCCCTGTTTCTGCTATACTTGCACACAACATATATTCTTATGGAATCCAGTACTATGTGCGCTCGCTGCTTGCAGCGCGGCGATAGAAAAAAGATTGTAAGTATATAGGCCACCGGTAACAACAATACCTGATACTTTAACTCATTGCGAAAGGCAGCAACCGGCATCGATGTCGCAACATACTAAAATTCGTCACAGGCAACGCAATTCTGCCAGCCATCTCCCATTCAAAACCGTTGGATCTAGTATTCCCTGCGAACGGCACCCGTCGCGCAACGAAGATAGCTACTTTATTGAACACGAGGGTGGGCTGGCCGCGGTATTCGATGGCGTCGGGGGAAGCGCTGCCGGAGAGATCGCGTCACAAACGGCCCGGCGCGCCTCGCGCCGCAGGTGGTTCCAGGAGTTGTACGGAATCCAACAGGGAGCGCCACTAAAGAAAGGCATCATTAATTGCGACACTGCTGATTACTGCGCCGTGTTGCAGTGCCTGGTCGAGACCGCCGATGAAGAGGTGCGCACCGAGGGCGCGCGCGAGGCTGGCACCGATGATCTGGCTACGACTGTGGCGATGGCAATGCTCTGCCAACGCCCTGAAAGCAACGATTACACGCTGTTTTACGCGCACGTGGGCGACAGTCGCCTCTACCTGCTCCATGAAAATGAACCGCTCAAACGTCTTACCACGGATGATGGATTACTGGGGAGGCTGGTAGAAAGCCAGATGGTTGAAGAAGAGGACGCCAGGCGCATCGACCAGGCCATGCGCTCCGAGGAACTTTCCGAAGTGGAATTCAGTTACTTCCGCCTGCGCGGTGGCATCACCCAGGCCCTGGGTGGTCCTGTGCCGCCCACCATTCATCTCAATTCCATGCCCGTCGAAATTGGAGACCGTATCTTGCTCTGCACCGATGGCATTCATGATAACCTCACCGATAACGAAATCGAGACGATTCTGCGCAATTCACCGCGTGATGCTGCCGCGCGCAACCTCGTTGCGCATTCCTTGTATCGTTCTCGCGAAGAACGCCATGTAACCGTGCGCGCCAAACCAGATGACATGAGCGCAATCGTGATTACCCGTCGTTTCTAAAGAGCGTGCGATGCATTAATCCGGCTATGCTCCAAAAGTACCAACCAATCCCCTTGTTTTGCGCGATGATTTAGCATGTGTGCTACACTCGTTATAAGAGTCGTTATCGCAAACGATGTTTTTGCGTTGCACAGCAAAGCTGACAGGGAGGTCTCATTGCGCGTGAAAAGGAAGCTCTGGCTACTTCTGTGTCTTTGTCTGGTAACTGTGCTCACTTCGTGCGCAGCGGGACAAAGCAGTAAAGGAGTTCCAGCGCAACCACTGACCAGTGACAATTTGAGTATCGCGCAGCAGCCGACTCCTTCGCCAACTATTGTTATCCCCCGGCAGCTAAGCACACCCGCGGCAAAGCCAAACACGTCAACTTACCATACTGGTCCGACACCTACCAACATTCCTAACAGCGGCACAGGCTCCGCGCCCTGGGGCGCGCCGCCACGAATGACCGCGGAAGAGATCCAACTGACCCAGCAACTATTTACTTTGATGAACAGCGACCGGGCAGCGCGTGGACTTTATGCTTTTGTCTGGAACGCGACACTGGCTGGCGGAGCGCGGTTACATAGCTGGAACATGTATCACTGCGGCTTCAGCCATACCTGTCCCGATGGCCTGGATCAATGTACGCGCATCGCCAACGAAGGCTTCGCGGGCTACAGCGATTGCGGCGAATGCATTGGGCTGGCCGGTCCATCTACGCCCCCCTGGGCGCATGTCTACGCGGTTCAGGAAAGCATGATTAACGAGCCGCCCGGCGGCTGGCACCGCATCCACCTGACCAGCGCCACGCTGCATCGCGCAGGAGTAGGCATCTACGTTGACCCCAACGGCTGGGTATGGTTCACCGAAGACCTGGTCAGCTAAATCAGGATGGAGCATTACACGATGGTCCCACAGGACGATTTCACCCCCTTTGGCTACCTGGATAATCCATACCATGCGTGGAAACTTAATCCGGGCGGTGTGTTGCGCTCGCTGGAGCCGCTCGGCATGGGCTGGCATGTACCCAACCTGGGCAGCTACGTGAATAACCAGTTTCAATACACCGCTCATCTCAACATCGGTCTGAAAATAGGCAAGATGGTACTTATCACACCTGATGATTTCCGCCGCCAGAAATGCGCGATAAACAGCACGCTGCATACCAAAAATCGCTTTGAATATAGCTGCGTCGTACCGAAATACGGGTTGACCCTGAGCGCCTGTTATTTCCTGGTGGATGAAGATGCGCTTGGCTGCATTGTGACCCTCTCGACAACTTCGACCGCGCCGCTGCCCGTGACCTGTTACCTGATCCACCAGCATACGCACAATCCGCATACCAGCCGCCTGTGGGAACACGGGCTATACGCGCTGCAAGACCGCACCGGGGGCTATGCCATGCTGGGAATTGCCAGCGAGGGCGACGTTTTCACGCATGGAGCCAGCGCTGCTGACGGTGGCGTGCTTGCCTGGGAATCCGTGGGCTTCGGCATAACGCTCGACGATATCGCGGCCTGGGCGCAGGGCGCGCGGCTCCATGCTCCAGCGGTCACGCAGCGAGAGCCGGGGAGTGGCTGGCAATTGCGCGTCCTGGCCCTGCCTTTCTCGCTGGAACTGGGCGGCGCGTCTCCCTCTACCCGCGTCATACATGCAGTTCTGGCGCGCGGAGTCTCGCAGGATCAATCGCTGGAACGCTGGAAAGAGGCGGTGGGAATCGATGGCATACTGCAAGCTGAAGATGAACACCGCGTTGCTGATGAAGCGTTCTGGCAAAATGCCCCGCAACTCTCAGGCGATTGGCCCGCGCACTGGCGGCGTGGTTTCGTCTACGACTTTGAAACGCTGCGCATGATGATGCGCCCTCCCTCTGGCATCATTCCTCACGTTTGGGACGCTATGCAAATTCAGGCCCCGCGCACGGTGCTGGCGGAAGCCGCCATGGATACGCTTTTCCTCAGTTATGCCGATCCTGAACTGGCAGCCGGGGCGATTCTGGGGCATTTCGAGTCATCGCCGCGCCCGAATCTGCCATGTATGCGCGAGGACGGCAGCTTTAACATGGTTGCTGACGACGGGCAGATTTGTGGCACAGCCCCTGAATGGGGTTTCCCGCTCTGGTGTTGCGACCAGATATTTCGTAGAACTGGCGACCGGGCGTGGCTGCGCCTTCTCTATCCGGGCGCGGCGGCCTACCTGCGCTGGTGGCTGCAATACCGCAGCGATGCGGAAGGCTGGCTGGGCTACGCCTGCTCGTGGGAAAGCGGGCAAGATGTCTCAACGCGCTTCGGGCCGCAGCAAACGGGAGGCACCATCATCCAGCACGTGCGCCCGGTGGATTTGCAGGCAAGCATGGCGCAGGGAGCGACGATTTTAGCACGCTGGGCAACCTTGCTCGCTGAAGAGGATCAGCCAGAAAATGACGCATACCAGACCGAAGCGCAGCGATGGCAAAGTGTAGCAGACGACTTCACCGCCAAAACGCGACTGATGTGGCATAATGGCTGGTTCCGCGACTACGACTCTGTAGCGAAAGAGTGGTCAGCAGAGCAGGACGCTATGCACCTTTCCCCCGTCTTCTGCGGCGTGGCGAGTTCGGGACATATCGAACAACTGCGCCCGGCTCTGGCGCAACCTCCCAGCAATAACCCCTACTGGCGACCGCTCAGTTGGCCCCCCATTTTGATGATGGTAGCCGAAGCCGCCCGCTCCGTTGGCATGTTGTCCGAAGCGGCAGACCTGGCCTATCGCTTCACCGATGCCTCCTACCGCAGCCTCGATAGCCACGCGCGCGATGAATACGGTAATATACCGGGCGTGACGCGCGAAAACCGCCGCGCCATTGTGGCGGGCAAATGGGGTGAGACCGACTACGTCAACTCCGGTATTGAAGGCTACGGCTGGGGCGCGCTCAGTATCTTCCTGATCATTCGCTATCTCATGGGACTCAAAGAGGAGGAAGCCGGAGCGTTGACCGTTGCGCCCATGCTGCCCCAGAGCTTGCGGCGACCCGGCGCGTCCTACAAACTTGGCCCGCTGCCCTGGGGTGAACATATTCTGACCGTGGAATGTACGGTGAAAGACGCGCAGGGCTATACGCTGCGTCTGGCAAACGAGACGCGGCACTGGGAATGGAATGGAAGATGGGGCGAGGAGAAAACAATCACGCTCGCTTAAGATAAGCGCGCCAGATGAAGACAGGAGCGACCGCGCGGTC
>CAAGKR010275209.1_pt1 | contig 11354 bp, 14 predicted proteins | sample 2556971 | NCBI WGS metagenome assembly CAAGKR01 (sample SAMEA5207829, study PRJEB30636) | soil metagenome | biome: forest; feature: boreal; material: soil | place: USA | collected 2011-09 | depth 1 m
CGCGCGGCTCACTCGGTGACGATGACCTCGCGCCCGCCGTACTGGCCGCAGTTGGGGCAGACGCGGTGCGACAGGCGTGGCTGACGGCACTGCGGGCATGGGTTGAGCGCAGGGATCTCGAGGCGGTGGTGGGAGCGGCGCATGTCGCGCCTGCGCTTTGAGGTTCTTTGCTTGGGGACCGGCATGGTTTCTCCGGGGAGTGCGGGCGCGCGAAATGTCGCGAAGCGCCGCCGGGCAGTATAGGCTCAGACTGTCAGCCTTTGCGCCGGCGGCCGCGCGGACGGGGCGGCTGAGGGAGGGATTGCATGCCCTCGCGCACAGTCCCCAACCACCGTTCCAGCTGTTCCTCGAGACGCTGCATCACCTCGCGCGCGTAGTCATCCGCGGCCGTGCGCTGCGCCGCGGCGTGCTGCTCGGCGTCGCTGACCAGCGCGCGCGCCTGCCCCGTGGCCGCGGCGACGATCTCGTGCTCCGCGACCAGGGAAGCCGCCTGTGCCTGGGCCTCGCGGACGACTCGTGCCGCCTCCTCCTCGGCTCGTGCGGTCACCTCAGCCACCTCGTGCTCGGCGCGCTCAAGGATCTGGTCGCGCTCATCGAGCGTGTGCCGCGCGGTGACCAGGTCGTCCGGCAGCGCCACGCGGATGCGGTCGACAAGCTCGAGGATCTCCTCTTCGTTGACCACCACGCTCGGGGTGAACGGCAGTCGGCGCGCGCTGCCGACCAATTCCTCGAGCGTGTCGACGATGTCGACGACGGTGCCGAGCTCGTCATTGGTCGGTGGCGGGGTTGCGCTCATCTCATCAGTCCTTGGCGAACTTGCGCCGCAATGCCTCCGCGCAGGCCGGGGGCACGGCATCGTCGATTGTGCCACCAAGCCGGAACACCTCTTTGATGATCGAGGAGGAGATGAACACATTGCTGAAGGAGGTCATCAGGAACACGGTGTGGATGTCCGGGTTGAGCCGTCGGTTCATCAGCGTCATCTGGAACTCATTCTCAAAGTCGCTGGTGACCCGCAGGCCACGGACGATGGCGATGGCGCCGACCTGCTGGGCGAAGTCGACGGTGAGGCCGTCGAAGGTGCCGACCTCAACGCGGGCGCCGTCGTCGATGGACCGGCGGATCAGGTCGACGCGTTCATCGGTGGTGAACAGAGGCGTCTTCGATGGGTTCTGCAGCACCCCGATGACGACGCGGTCGAAGATCAGACAGGCGCGCTGGAGGATGTCGAGGTGTCCGCGGGTGACCGGGTCGAAGCTGCCCGGGTACAGCGCGGTCCTCTCACTCACCGATGCCCACCTCCATCCCGGCTGGCCGGAAAACGCTCAGGTCTGTGATCCCGTAGCGGCCGCGGCGCACCACCGCAAGGCCGCCGACGCGGTCGGGCAGTGACCGGGCGCGGTGATGTTCGCACACCACCACGCGGGGCGGAGCCTCGCCCAGGGCAGTGAGCACGTCCATCACCGTGTCGTCGCGGTACGGTGCGTCGACGAACACCAACCCAGCCGCGGCCAGGGCTGCCGGCCGCGAGCGCACCCAACGCAGCGCCTCGGAGCGAATGACCTGGCAGCGGTCGGCACACCGGAGCGTCTCGGCGCTCCGCCGGATGTGTGCAAGCGCTTGGTCATCGCGATCGACGAACACCACCTCCCCGGCACCGCGAGAGAGCGCTTCGAAGCCCACGGTCCCGGCCCCGGCGAACAGGTCGACGACCGTGGCGCCGACCACCTCGTCGCCGAGGATGTTGAAGAGCGCCTCTCGCACCATCGCACGCGTAGGCCGGAGGAGCTGCTGGCGCGGCGTGCTCAGCAACCGTCCGCGCCACTCGCCACCCGTGATCCGGGTTTGTGCCGTGGCGGGCATGAACTCGAGATCAGTCGAGGTCGAAGACGGCGCGGTAGCCGTTCATCGCCTCATGCAGTGGTGGGTACGCGGTGAGTTCGGGGTCGCGGTCGAGCCACTGCTCCGCGGCGCGGCGCGCGCGTTGCAGCATGGCCACGTCGAGCAGGTCGGCTGCGAGCATCTCAGGAAGGCCGTGTTGACGCAGCCCCGCGACGTCGCCCGCCCCGCGCAGGCGCAGGTCGGCCTCCGCCAGATCGAACCCGCTGTGCGTCGATGCCACCGTCTCCAGCCTTTGCGACCCCTCATCGTCGATGCTGCTCTGGAAGAGGATGCAGTAGGACCGGTGCTGATCTCGGCCGACGCGGCCGCGGAACTGGTGCAGCTGCGCAAGACCGAAGCGCTCGGCGCCCTCGATGACCATGATGGTGGCGTTGGGCACGTCCACACCCACCTCGATGACACTCGTGGCCACCAGCAGGTCGGCGTCGCCGCGCGCGAACCGCGCCATCCGCTCCTCCTTCTCGCGCGACGCCATTCGCCCATGGAGGAGCTCGACGCGAAGGTCGGGAAAGACGTCGTCGCGGAGGCGCTCGTACTCGGCGGTCGCGCTGCGCACGCCGAGCTTGTCGTTCTCCTCGATGAGCGGGCAGATCACGAACGCCTGGCGACCCTGCGCGACCTGCTCGCGGATGAACATGTAGGCCTCGTCGCGCTGGTACGGCGGCACCACGCGGGTAGCCACCGGCTGCCTCCCGGGCGGCATCTCCCGGAGCTCACTGACATTGACGTCGCCGTACAGGGTCAGGGAGAGGGACCGTGGGATTGGGGTGGCGGTCATGGCCAGGAAGTTGGGCATCAGCGCGCCCTTGCGTCGCAGCCGCTGCCGCTGCGCGACCCCGAAGCGGTGCTGCTCATCGACCACCACCAAGCCGATCTCGCTGAAGACAACGTCATCCTCGATGAGCGCATGGGTGCCGACCAGCAGGGGCTCGCGGCCGTTGGCCATCGCCTCGAGGATCTCCCGCCGGGCGCGCGCCGGTGTGCTCCCCACAAGAAGGCGGGGGGCCATGTCGTGTGGAGCGAGCATCTCGGTGAGGGTGGCCTGGTGCTGACGGGCCAGGATCTCCGTCGGTGCCATCACAGCGGTTTGGAACCCGCCGCGCCGAGCCATCAGCGCAGCCATCGCGGCCACCACTGTCTTGCCACTGCCGACGTCGCCCTGCAGGAGGCGGTTCATGGAGCCGCTGCCGGCCATGTCGGTGAGCACCTGGTGAGCCGCGACGCGCTGACCCTCGGTGAGGCGGAACGGCAGCGACGCCGCGAAGGCGCGCGCCACCTCGACGTCATACGGGATCGACACTCCCGCGCTGCTCAAACGGCGCCTGCGTGCCCTTTCAGCGGCGAGCTGGAGCAGGAACAGTTCCTCGAAGGCGATGCGTTCGTGCGCCCGCACCCGGCTCTCCTCATCGTCCGGGAAGTGCACCTGCCGGATCGCCGCGCCGATGCGCACCAGCTGCTCCGCCGAGCGCACCTCAGGGGGCAGGCGGTCGGGGAGCGAGTCGGCGAGTGGCAACAGCGGCTCGATGTAGCTGCGCAGCCGCGCCGAGCTGACGCCGTCGGTCTCCGCATACACAGGCGCGAGCCGGCCCACATGACGCTGCCCGGACCCGACCCGCTCGAAACGGGGGTTGCGGAACGCCAGGCCGGTGCGCGTGCTCTCCACCTTGCCGCTGACCAGCAACTCCATGCCGGTGCGCAGCTGGTTGATGAGGAAGCCCTGGTTGAACCAGACCGCGCTGACGACGTCCGCACCGTCCACCAGCGAAGCCTCAACCAGCACCATCTTCTTCACCTGGCTGCGCCGCTTGGTGACGTTGCGTATGACGACCTGTGAGGTCTGCGTTTCCCCGGCTCGCAGCTGTGCGACAGGTGTCAGCACGCGGGTGTCCTCATATCGCCGGGGAAGGTGGAAGAGAAGGTCGCGGGCGGTTGTGATGCCCAGCCGATCAAGGCGTTGCGCCATCGCCTGCCCGATGTTCGGCAGCTCGAGCACGGCCGTGGACGGTGAGATGGCGGCAAGCGGTGCCGACGTGCTCGTGGGGGCCATCTGTCTTCGACTATAGACCGGCCTCGGGTTTGGTCCCGAAACCGGTCCGGGACGGCTCCTGCGTCAGCCGGCGCGCAGCAGCGCGATGCCGACGCCGCCTGGACCGCTGTACGTGCCCACGACCGCGCCGAGCTGTCCCACGATCATCTCCACACCGGGATGATCGGCGCGCAGCCGCGGCTCGATCAGCCCGAGCAGCTCGGGCGCCCCACAATGGAAGACCGCCAGCCCGTCCAGGGGGCTTGCCGCCTTGGCGATCTCCACCATCTTGTCGATGCCCTGCTGGCGCTTGCGCACTCGCGCCTCCGGGTGCACCTCGCCGTCGCGCACGCAGAGCAGTGGCTTGACGTTGAGGATGCCACCGACCAGGCCCTGCGCACGCCCGATCCGGCCTCCGCGCTGCAGGTAGGTGAGGGTGTCGAGAAGGACGTACACAACCACCCGGCCCCGCCGGTCCTTCACCCTCTGCTCAACTCCATCGAGATCACAGCCTGAGCCAATGTCGGCGAGCGCACCCCTGACCAGGAATTGGATGCCCGCGCTGACCGTGATCGTGTCGACGACCCGCACCGCGCCGGGGGGAAACTCCTGCGCGGCGAGGCTCGCCGACTGCAGCGTGCCGCTCAGCTTCTCGGAGATGTGCAGGGAGACCACGGAGTCCCCCGCGCTGACATGGCGGCGGTACACCTGTGCGAACTGGTCCGGGGTGGGCTGTGAGGTGCTCGGTCGCACCTGGGTGGTCGGCAGGCGCCGGTAGAACTCGTCCGGTCCCAGGTCGATGCCGTCGCGGAACTGCTCCTCACCGAAGCGCACCGTGAGCGGGACCACGTCGATCCCCAGCCGTTCCGCCTCGGCGGGAAGGATGTCCGACGTCGAGTCGGTGACGATCCGGATCACGCTGTCACTCGAGCGAGAGAACGTAGGAGTAGTGCTCCTGGCCACCGTCATGGAGTTCGAATTCCGTGTCGGTGAACTTGGCGCGCATCCCTTCGACGAGCGCGTCCGCATCGGCGGCGGTCACATCGCCTCCGCGGTACACCGTCACCAGCTCGGGCGGCTCATCGACCGAGCGGAGGACGGCCTCGATGACGCTGGGCTCGTCAGCGCCGACCTCGCGGATCTCGTCGTCGAAGATGCCCAGCACGTCGCCCTCCTTGATCTCGTGGCCGTTCGCACTGCTGTCGCGCACTGCGCGAGTGACCTCCAGCGCGTGCACATGCTCGATGGCAGCAGTCATGCGCGAGCTGTTGGCGTCGAGGGTCGAGTCAGGTTCGAGTGCCAGCAGGGCGCTGATGCCCTGCGGGAGGTTGCGCGTCGGCACCACCTGGACCTCGCAGTCGTCGATGAGCCCGTTCACCTGCTCGGCGGTCAGGATCACATTCCCGTTGTTGGGAAGCAGCACCACCTTCTCCGCGTGGGCGGCGCGCACCGCGTTGAGCAGGTCCTCGATCGACGGGTTCATCGTCTGACCACCCTCGACGACGGCGTCGGCTCCCAGGCTGGCGAGGATGTCGCGGAACCCGCGGCCGGGAGCCACGGACACCACCCCGATGGCCTTGCGCGGTGCGTCGGCAGCCGGTTGTGCCGGGGGTTGCGGATCCTCGGCGGCCTCCGAATGCTCGGCCACCTCGGCACGGTCGAGGACGTCATGGTGCTGCGCCGACATGTCCTCGACCTTGAGCTTGCTGAGCCGGCCACGCGATGAGGCCAGGGCGATCAGCGGCGCGGGCTCACCGGTGTGGATGTGGACGCGCACCAGGTCGGGGTCACCGACCACGAGCGCGGACTCGCCGAGCCGGCCGAGCTCATCGCGCAGCCGCTCCGGGTTGAGGCCGGGACCGTGGATGAGGAACTCCGTGCAGTAGCCCCAGCCCTCCTCCTTCATCTCCACCGCGGCGGCGCCGCGTCGAACCGACGGACGCGGCGCAGCGTCCTGCGAGGCGAACGGAAGCTGGACCCGGCCCTCCCCAGAGCGGCGCCGGGGGCCGGTGGGCGCAGTCTGCGCAGCACCGGGGTCGGCGATCGCTCGGCTCAGCCCTTCGAGGATGACCGCGAAGCCGAATCCCCCGGCGTCGACCACGCCCGCGTCGCGAAGCACCTGCAACTGGTCGGTGGTCCGCTCCACGGCCGCGTGGCTGGCACGCACCGCCTGTTCGAGCACGGTGACGATGTCCGCGCTCTCCTCGGCGGAACGCGCCGCGGCCTCGGCGGCCTCGCGCACCACCGTGAGGATGGTGCCCTCTGTCGGCTTCATCACCGCCTTGTAGGCAACAGTGCGCGCTTCGCCGAGACCTCGCGCCCACGCCGCCGCGTCCAGCCGCGGGCGCGCATCGACCCCCTGGGCCAGGCCGCGAAGCACCTGCGACAGGATCACTCCGCTGTTTCCTCGAGCCCCCATCAGCGAACCGTGGGCGGCCGAGCCCAGAACCGACGCCGCGGACGACGGGTCGGCGGCTGACTGCGCCTCCTCGACGGCGGACCGAAGGGTGAGGTACATGTTCGACCCGGTGTCGCCGTCGGGCACGGGAAAGACGTTGAGGTCGTTGATCTCCTCCTGGTTGGCCTGCAACCAGGCGAGCGCGCTGCGCAGAGCTGCGAGCAGCTCGACACCACCGATGGTGAGCACGGGCTCACGGAGAACCGAGAGCTTCGAGCCCGCCTCAGCGGGCACTGACGTCGTCCTCGAGATGGATCCCCTGGACATTCACGTTCACCGCCAGCACCGGCAGCCCCAGCGATTTCTCGACGGCGTACCGCACCGCGCTCATCAGGTTGTGGGCCACCTCACTGATGCGCGTGCCGTACTGGGCGATGATGTAGAGCTCGATGAGGATGCCGCCTTCGCGCACCTCGATCTCGACACCGCGATGGACGTTCTCCCGATTGAGGCGCTCGGCGATGCCGTCGCGCAGCCCACGGGCCGCCATGCCGACGACCCCGTAGCACTCATTGGCGGCATGGCCGACGATCGAGGCAACCACGCGCGGCGACACCTCGATCCGGCCGAGGCTCTCGGTCCGGGTGAGCGCATGCGGTGCCTTGACCTTGCTGGTCACGTCGGATCCCATAAGCCGCGCCGCGGCCTTGTGTTATTCTCGGCGACCGCCCGGTCTCTCCGGGAGCACGCCGAGGCCACGTGTGTGGCGGGGCGCAATTCTAGTACGCGGTGCCATCGCTTTCGGCGCTGGACCGTTTTCCGGGAAGATCACAACACCATGTCTCAGCGCTGCGACGTCTGCGGTAAGGGCCCGATGTCGGGCAACAACGTCAGCCATTCCAAGCGGCACACCCGGCGCCGTTTCATGCCCAACCTGCAGTCGGTCCACATCCTGCGGGCCGGCCGGCTGGTCAAGGCGAAGGTGTGCACCCGCTGCGTGCGCACTCAGGCGAAGGCAGCCAGGTAGCTCAGGACGCGGCGGTGCGGCGCGCCGGCCGCGGACGCCTGATGGCGCGCAGAAGGCTGACCATCTCGACCGCGGCCATGGCGGCGTCCGCGCCCTTGTTGCCCGCCTTGCCGCCGGCGCGGTCCAGCGCCTGCTGGAGGCTTTCCGCAGTGACCACCCCGAAGCTCGCCGGGACGCCGGTGGCCGCGTGCACGGCGCCCACCCCGCGCGCCGCCTCGGCGGCGACGAGATCGAAGTGCGTCGTCTCCCCGCGGATCACCACACCCAGGCAGACCACGGCATCGACGTTGCCGTGCTCGGCCAGCTCCCGGGCGGCCACGGGAATCTCGAAAGATCCAGGCACCCAGGCCACGACCAGGTCCGCGTCACGCGCGCCGTGGCGGAGGAGCGTGTCCACCGCCCCCTCGAGGAGCCTCTGCGACACCACGTCGTTGAAGCGACCAACCACGATCCCAAAACGCATCCCGGTGGCGTCGAGCTTGCCCGTCTTCACGTCCACGGGGGGATGGTCCCAGAAACCCGACACGGCTGCGTGCTATCGCTGGCTCCAGTTGGCATTCGTCGCGACGCTCACTGGGGCAGGTCGGTGCGCAGCTGCGCGGCACCACGTAGGTAGACGTGGCGCAGCTCACTGCGGGTGCGAGGCGTCTCGACGTGGGCGAGCAGCCTGACAACGCGCGGCATGGCGCCGGGCACGTCGATCTCGGTGGCGGACAGCATCGGCACGTCGGTCAGGCCGGCCAGGCGCGCCGCGTAGGCGGGGAACTCGGCGGTCAGGTCGGGCGTGGCGGTGAAGACGAGGCTCACCAGGTCGCTCGTGGTGAGGCCATTTTTGTCGACGACCGCCTGCACGAGCTCGGCGACCGCAGCGAGGATGAGGTCGCGATCATCCGCATCGACCTGGATCGCGCCACGAAGTGCCCGGATCGCCATGGCCGGCGAGGCTATCCAGCGTCCATCTGTTCCGGGTCCAAGAGGTGCCCGAGCTTGGTCCGCTTGGCTTCCAGGTAGCGCCGGTTGTGGCTTGTGGGCGAGACCACAAGCGGAACCATGTCCACGACCTCGAGGCCGTACCCGGAGAGCCCGTAGTACTTGCGAGGGTTGTTGCTGAGGATTCGCATCCGCTGCACGCCGAGGTCGGCGAGGATCTGCTGGCCGATGCCGTAGTCCCGCTTGTCGACCGGGAGGCCGAGGTGCTGGTTGGCCTCCACGGTGTCGAGGCCGCGGTCCTGGAGCGCGTAGGCGCGCAGCTTGTCGAGCAGCCCGATGCCCCTCCCCTCCTGGCGCAGGTACACCAGCACGCCGCGACGCGCGTCGCCGAGGATGGTCATGGCGCGGTCGAGTTGCGCGCGGCAGTCACACCGCTGCGAGCCGAACACATCGCCGGTCAGGCATTCGCTGTGGACGCGCACCAGCACCGGCTCGCCGTCGGCGACGTCGCCCCAGCACAGCGCCACATGTGTCGCGCCGGTGATGACGTCCTCGTAGGCGTGGATGGTGACCACGCCCTCGTCGATCGGCAGTGTCGTGGTCGCGCCACGGACCACCAGGCGCTCGCTGCGGCGCCGGTAGGCGATCAGGTCGCTGATGGCCACGATGTGCAGGCCGTGCTCCTCGGCGAACCCGTCGAGGTCGGATCGTCGAGCCATGCTGCCGTCGGCGCGCATGATCTCGCAGATGACGCCGGCAGGAAAGCGGCCGGCGGACTTGCACAGGTCGACGATGGCCTCGGTCTGACCGGCGCGTTCGAGCACGCCGCCGGGAGCGGCGCGCAGCGGAAATGTGTGCCCCGGCTTGGCGAAATCGCCGGGTCGCGCGTGCTCGTCGCAGAGCAGGCGGATGGTGGTGGCACGGTCGAATGCGGAGATTCCGGTGGTGACGCCGTGCCCGACCGCGTCAACGCTGACGGTGAAGGCTGTGCCGAACTGCGACGTGTTGTGGTCAACCATTGCGGAAAGGCCGAGCTCGTCGAGGCGCCACGCTTCGCAAGCCATGCACACCAGCCCGCGCGCGTGCGTGGCCATGAAGTTGACCGCCTCGGGTGTGATCCGGTCCGCCGCGATTGCCAGGTCGCCCTCGTTCTCGCGGTCCTCGTCGTCGACGATGATCACGAAGCGTCCCTGGCGGATGTCCTCGACCGCCTCCTCAGGCGTGCACAGAGCCATGACTCAGCCCTCCGCGGTGAGCACGAGGGACCGCGCCGTGCCCAGTTGCGCGGCGATGCCGCGCTGGACGTACTTGGCCACCAGGTCGCCCTCCAGGTTGACCATGCTGCCGACGCGCCACGCGCCGGCGATGGTGCTCTCACGGGTGTGCGGGATCAGCGAGACCGTGAAGCCGTCAGGTTCGACCGACACCACCGTGAGGCTGATCCCGTCGATCGCGACGCATCCCTTCTCGACCAACAGCGGGAGCAGGTCCGAGGGAGGCGCGACGGTCACCCAGGAGGCGTTGCCGTCGGCACGGGACGCGGTCACGGTCCCGACACCGTCGATGTGACCGGTCACCAGGTGCCCGCCGACCCGGCCGTCGTGGCGCAGCGCAGCCTCGAGGTTGACCTGGTCGCCGGGGTGCAGTGACCCCAGAGTGGTGCGCGCGAAGGTCTCGGGCATGACGTCGGAGACGAACCCGCCGCTGATGAAGTCGGTCACGGTCAGGCAGCAGCCGCTCACCGCGATGCTCTCGCCACGGCGAGCTCCGCGCAGGACCTCTCCGCAGGCGATGCGGATGCGCCCGGCGTCTGCATCGACGCTGTCGATGCGGCCAATCTCCTCGACGATCCCGGTGAACATCTACCGCACACAGTACCCGGTCACGATCAGATCGCCGCCGAGTTGCTCCACTGAGAGGTCCGTCAGGGCGATGGCCTCGCCCAGCGCCCCGGCTCCCTCGCCGCCGATCGCAGCCGGGGCGGCGGCCCCACCGATCAGGCGCGGGGCGAGCACGGCCACGACCGCATCGATCAGTCTCTGGTCGCGGAGTGAGCCCAGCACCTCGGCGCCGCCCTCGGCGAGAACGCTGATGACCTGCCGCTCACCGAGGGTGCGGAGAAGTGCGCGGAGGTCCACCCGTTGGCCGGCGGCGGGCAGCTCGACGATCTCCGCGCCCGCTGCCTCCAACGCGAGGGCACGGTCGCGTGGAGCCGCCGACGTGCAGGCGAGGACCACGCGCCCGCCACCCGGCTCGAAGATGCGTGCCGTCAGGGGCGTGCGCAACGCGCTGTCGACCACCACTCGCAGTGGCTGCCTGCTGGTACCCGGGAGCCGCACGGTCAGGGCGGGGTCGTCCTGCAGCACCGTGCTCACGCCCACCAGCACGGCGTCGTGGCGCTCGCGCAGCCGGTGAGCCATCTCCCGCGACGGCGGCGAGCTGATCCATCGCGATTCGCCGGTGCGGGTGGCGATGCGCCCATCGAGGGAGGCCGCGAACTTGGCGGTCACAAACGGCAGCCCGGTGCGCATGTGGGTGAGGTAGAAACGGTTGAGCCGCTCGGCCTCGTCGCCGCGCAGCCCGACCTCGACGGTGATGCCGGCTGCCTGCAGCGCGGCGACGCCGCGACCGGACACATCCGGGTTGGGGTCCAGCATCGCGATCACCACCCGCCGTGGTGCCGCCGCGATCACCGCGTCGACGCACGGTGGTGTGCGTCCCTGCACGGTGCACGGCTCCAGCGTCACCAGGAGGTCGCCACCCCTGGCCGCGTCCCCCGCCACTGCGAGGGCGTTGACCTCGGCGTGCGCCTCCCCCGCGCGAGCGTGATGGCCCACCGCGATCACCTCGCCGCCACGCGCCACCACGGCGCCGACCATGGGATTGGGGCTGGTGGCATGGTCGGCGAGCGCCGCCTGCGCGAGAGCGATCTCCATGAGCACGCCGTCGTCAGCCACGGTCTCTCCCGGCGCTCAGACGCGTGCGGCGCGGCGCGCCGGCGGGGACAGGGTGCCGTCCGCACGCAGGCTGCGGCGCTGCTCGAGCGCGGCGCGCAGCTGCCCGCAGGCCGC
>CAAGKR010160745.1_pt1 | contig 11353 bp, 12 predicted proteins | sample 2556971 | NCBI WGS metagenome assembly CAAGKR01 (sample SAMEA5207829, study PRJEB30636) | soil metagenome | biome: forest; feature: boreal; material: soil | place: USA | collected 2011-09 | depth 1 m
CAATGAAGTTCGCCGTCGGCGTGATGCTCAGCTCGTTCGGAATGTTCTGGGGCGCCGAGGGCGCAGGCGCGCACTGGCCCGCAGGCGACGGGGCCCTGCTCGCGATCATCCCAGTGGCCCTGGTCGTCTCACTGGGAATAGCGAATGTCCTGCGCTCCTCGGCCCGGCGCGAGCCGGGTGCCCACGGCGAGCCAGGCGCGACCGAGAGCGTCGAGCAGGCGGTGAGCGCGTGACACGCGTAAAGGGGTTCTTCACCGGCGTGTGGGACTTTGTCGTGGGTGACGACTGGCGGACCGCCCTCGGTGTGGTGATCGCCCTGGCGGTCATCGCGGTGCTCGCCGAAGCGGGCATCGCGGCCTGGTGGGTCATGCCTCCCGCGGTGTTCGCGCTGCTTACCCTCTCGGTCCGACGCGCCGCACGCGACGCCTCACGCCGAACATGAGGTAGCTCTCCGCATCCCGCATCCGGCTTCGGGGCATCCGGCTTCGGGCAGCGCAGAAGTGGCCGCCGGCTGATTCCGGCCGCCGCTTCGCTTGCGCTGTCCTATCCAGAGTCTCTTCGGCTCAGCTGCCTGGGTCGCGGCGCTGGCGGCGTTGCACGGTCACGATCGAAAAGCCCACGCCCATCAGGAGCAGACCGATGCCGACCGTCCAGCGAAGGTCAAAGCCAGTGAACGGCAGGGTTTTTGAGCTTTCCGTGGTCGGAACGCTGCTGGCCGTCGAAGGAGCGACCGCTTTTGCCGGCGTGGTTGCTTCTTTCGACGGCGACGTCCCGCTTTTTGGTTCCGGCGCTGTCTGGGAGTAGCCGCTTTTTTCGCTGGTGGTTGCCGCGAGGGCCGTCGTCGGCGCCACGAGCGCTAGTGCCAGCAGCAGCGCGAACGGCAGGACCAAGAGCCTGCGCAACGCGCGGGGCGAGCACATCCTCATCGATGCTGCCCCTACGGCCTGCGGCCTGCTCGAGGCCACGACATCGGTCCGAGTCATGCCAACCTCCTGTTGATGGTGTGATGTACGCTCCGACTCCTCCGTCAGGGCCTCAATTCGCGACTTTCCGGGCGATTCTCTGTGTCTAAGCATCATGTCTGGTTCGCCATTTCCCGGCAGTAGCCTGCCTCGTGGTAGAAGGTGTATCACCAATCACGGTCGTAAACACTCCAGATCGCCGTTTCCCGGCGTCGGCTCCTTCTCCAGACGGGCCGTGGGACTGATCAACCGGACGTGATTCCATGGTCATCTATCGGCCCCAAGGGCGACACGCTTTAGATCGGCCACCTCACGACACCGATACGCGCCCCTCCAGCGTTCCCTCGGTCAGCCTTGCGCGCAGCACCTTCTTGTCGAACTTGCCCACGCTGGTCTTGGGAACCTCGGGCACAAAAGCGAACTCATCGGGCAGCCACCACTTGGCCACCCGTCCCCTCAGGTACTCGACCAGCTCATCTGCGCTCGTGCTCGCGCCCTCACGCAGCACAACGCAGCACAGCGGACGCTCGGCCCACCGCTCGTCGGGCTTGGCGATCACCGCCGCCTCGACAACGTCTGGGTGGGACATGATCTCGTTCTCCAGCTCCACCGAGGAAATCCACTCGCCGCCGGACTTGATCACGTCCTTGGCCCGGTCGGTGATCTGCACCGAGGCGTTCTCGTCCACCGCGGCGATGTCGCCTGTACGCAGCCAGCCGGAGTCGAACTTCTCCTCGCCGGACTCGTCGTGGAAGTAGCCTGCGGCGATCCACGGCCCACGCACCTCGATCTCGCCGGTCGACGTTCCGTCCCATTGGACCTCCTCACCCGCGTCGTCCACCAGACGCAGCTCCACCCATGGCAGCGGCCGTCCCTGCCTGGCCCGGTCCTCCCAGTAGGCGTCGTCGTGCTCGCCCTCGCGTGGGCGCGAGTACGTGGCCACTGGGCTCGTCTCCGTCATGCCCCAGGCCTGGAAGATACGCACGCCGTGACGTTCCTCGAAATCCTTCATCAACTGTCTCGGCACCGCCGAGCCCCCGCAGGCGGCGTTGGCGAGAGAGGACAGGTCGACATCGGGATGCTCGTCGGCGTAGCGCAGCAGGTCGGCGAAGATCGTCGGCACGCACCCCATCAGCGTCGCGCGCTCCGCCTCGATCAGCTTCGCCAGCGACTCCGCCCCCAGGAAGCGGTCGGGCAGGATCAAATCGGCGCCGGCGAGCGCCGCGCCGTGGGGCAGCCCCCAGGCGTTGGCGTGGAACATCGGCACGACCGCCAGCACGCGGTCGGTGCGGGAGATGGCTGTGGAGTCCGTCATCAGCGTCGCCGAGGAGTGCAGGCTGATCGAACGATGCGAGTAGAGCACGCCCTTCGGGTTGCCCGTGGTGCCGCTCGTATAACACAGCGCCGCCGCCTGGCGCTCGTCCACCTCGGGGTAGTCGTAGGCCGCTGGCCCGGCTTCCTCCAGCAGCTCCTCGTAGAGCAACGCGTTCGGGAGCGTCCCGGGGTCCCCGTCGCCCATGACGACATAGTGAGCAACGTTCTCGAAGCTCGGCGCGAGCTTCTCCAGCAGCGGCACGAGCGAGTCATCGACGAAGATGACCTTGTCCTCGGCGTGGTTCACGATGTACGTGAGCTGCTCGCTGAACAGGCGGATGTTGAGCGTGTGCAGCACCGCTCCAATGCAGGGGATCGCAAAGTACAGCTCGAAGTGGCGCTGATTGTTCCAAGCAAACGTGCCGACCCGGTCGCCCTGCTCCACGCCGAGCCGGTCAAGCGCCCGGGCGAGCCTGTCGATGCGCCCGGAGATCTCACCGAAGCTGGCGCGCTCCACCGTGCCCGCTGGCGTGAGCGTCGCGACCTCCGCGCTCGGGCTGTGCGAGCGCAGCCTGCGACGAATGTGCTGCAGGTTGAGAGGGAAGTCGTCCTGCATGAGGCCCCGCAACAGCTGCGTCATCCCCTCTGGGCTCCTTCCTTGCGCGGCGCCAGCGCACACAGCTCGCTGTAGATCGCGCGCGTGCGCTGGCCGATGTCGTCCCAATCGAAGCGCAGCACGTGCTCAGATGCCTGCGTTACCAGCCGATCGCGCAGCTCATCGTCGATGAGCAGGCGCTCGATCATCACGCCGAGGTGCTTGGCGTCGCCGCCGTTGAAGCGCAGGCCGACCCGCTCGCCCAGCGGCACCACCTCACGTAGTCCACCCGTGTCGGCGACGATGCAGGGGCAGCCGGATGCCATCGCCTCCAGCGCGACCAGCCCGAAGGGCTCATAGATCGAAGGGACCACGCACAAATCGGCGATCCGGTAGAGCGAATGCAGCACATCGTCGCCGATCCACCCGAGGAAGACCCCGTGCTCGTCGAGGCCCAACCGCCGCGCCTGAGCCTTCAGCTCCTCCTCGTGGGTGCCGCTGCCCGCAACCAGGAACCGCACGTTCTCGATCTGATCGATCACGCCGGGGAGCGCGTCGAGCGCCAGCTGGAAGCCCTTCTCATACACCAGCCTCCCCACCAACAGCACGAGCTTCTCCTTTGGCGCAGCGAACTCCCGGCGCAGCGCCTGCAGGTCTCCCACGGGTCGCAGTTCGTTCGGGTCCACCCCATTGGGGATCACCGCAATCCGCCGCTCGTCGATGTCGAAGATGTCGGCCACGTGCCCGCGCATGTAATAGGAGCACACGACCACCGCATTCGCGCGCCGGGCCATCCACTGCTCGACGGAATGGATGTGCGACTGCGGGGGGTTCTGTACCCAGCCCTGGTGGCGCCCGTGCTCGGTCGCGTGGATTGTCGTCATATATGGCACGCCCAGCCGGTCGGCGAGCGCAGCGGAGGCGTGCGCCACGAGCCAGTCATGGCCGTGGACGAGGTCATAGGCGTGCTCCTCCGCCAGCGCCTCACCGGCCGCCAGCATGTCGTCGTTCATCTGCTCCACCCACGCTACGAAGCGGTCGAGGTCCCGCGGCCAGCTCGGCTCTCCGACGCGGTGCACAGTCACGCCGCCGAGCTCCGCCACGCCGGAGCGACCGATCTGCGATCGGTCGCCGATCCCGCGCGTCAGCACGTCCACGACAACTCCCTGGCGTACCAGCGCCTCGGCGAGCTTGCGCACGTGCCGCGCCAGCCCGCCCTCGATCACAGGCGGGTACTCCCAGGAGAGGAGCAGCACGCGATTGCTCATTGACCGGGACCCTATCTGGCCTGGCCCCAACGCTGTCCCTTCCTGGCACCGCCCGAGTCGCCTCAGCCCGGTCGGGTCGCCTCAGGTCGTTCGGGACCACCCTGTTGGCGATCGATCCGAGAGTGCGCACCGCTTGGAACGGTTCAGCCCAGCGGACGGGCGAGTCACGCTCACCGGCCAGCGATTAGTGTGCGCGCGTGCGCATCGGTGAGCCGCGGATCGGAAACGGGGCAGCCGGTGGGCTCTGAGCTCAGTGGGGATGCCCCCGCGCCGAGCCCCCGGAGGGTCCACGCTCGGAGCTGGTGGGCGCTGATCGCGATCTGCGGTGGCACATTCATGCTGCTCGTGGACGTGACGATCGTCCAGGTGGCGCTGCCACGGATCCAGCGCGATCTGCACGCGAGCTTCACCGACCTGCAATGGGTGATCGACGCCTACGCACTGACCCTCTCGGCGCTGATCCTCACGAGCGGGACACTCGCTGACCGCATCGGCCGCAAGCGGATCTTCATCGGCGGCCTGGGAATGTTCACGCTCGCCTCGCTTCTATGCGGGCTCTCGGACAGCGTGACGCTTTTGATCTTCGCCCGCGGCCTGCAGGGCTTTGGCGGCGCGGCCATGTTCGCGACCTCGCTCGCCCTGATCGCACAGGAGTTTCGTGGACCCGAGCGCGCGGGCGCGATCGCGGCTTGGGGCGCAACGGTCGGCGGAGCTGTCGCAGTGGGTCCGCTGATCGGAGGCGTGCTCACAGAGGGGCTGGGCTGGCAGTGGATCTTCTTTGTGAACATCCCGATCGGGATCGCCACGATCGGGATCTCCGCGACGCGGATGGTCAACGTGCGCGATCCCGACGCCGAGCGGCTGGACTGGGCGGGCCTGGTCACTTTCTCGGGCGCGCTGTTCCTGCTGATCTTCGGGCTGCTGCGCGGCACTGACAACGGTTGGGGAAGCTCGCTGATCGTGTCCGTGCTGGCCGGGGCGGCGGTCCTGTTCGCGGCGTTCCTGACCGTCGAGCGCCGTCAGCGACGCCCGATGTTCGACCTTTCGCTGTTTGGTAACCGCGCGTTCTGTGGCGTGTCGCTTGCGACCTTCGCCGTGGGCGCCGGCATGTTTGCGATGTTCCCCTATTTGACGCTCTACCTGCAGAACGCGCTCGGCTACTCACCGCTGCAGGGCGGCCTGCGGCTGCTGCCGGCGACCGTGCTGACGTTCATCGTGCCGCTGCTCACGCGCGGTCTGGCCGGCCGGGCGCCGGGTGCGCTGCTCGGCGCAGGCCTCGGTCTGACCGCACTTGGGCTCGCGCTGATGCACGGAGTCAACGCGAGCTCACACTGGACCACGCTGCTCCCTGGCCTTCTACTGGCCGGCGCGGGCATTGGACTGGCCAACCCGGCGATCGCAAACATCGCACTTGGTGTCGTGGCGCCCGAGCGGAGCGGGATGGCTTCAGGGATCAGCAACACCTTCCGCATCGGGGGGCTGGCCGTGGGGGTGGCGGCGCTTGGAGCAGTCTTCCAGCACCGGCTTGCCACGAGCCTGCAGGCGTCTCTCGGTGGGACACAGAACGCTCTGGCGAAGGCCGTGGCCTCGGGTGGCACGCGCGCTGCCACGGCGCTGGCGCATGGTAGGTCGGACGTCGCCGACGCGTCGCTGCGTGCGTTCGCGAACGGGCTGAACGAGATCCTTCTGATCGGTGCCGGCCTGGTGCTGATCGGCGCGCTGGCAGCGGTCACGCTCGTGGGCCTCCAGGACTTCCATCGCCGCCCGACCGGGCGAGGTCCAGCGGCCTCCGAGGCCGAGACGGCACGGGCCTGAACCACGATCGACACGACTTCGGCCTCGGCGTCGCCTTAAAACTCTTACCCCCACGGGGTAAATTGCTGGCGATCGGGCACGGCACGATGCGCGATGATCTGCCGGTGCCTCCCGTGTTTTTCTTCGGCGCGATGTCACCGTACTCGTGGTTTGCGGCCGAGCGGATCGAGCGACTGCTGCCGCAGGCGCGGTGGCGAGGGGTACTCGCGGGGGCGATATTCAAGGCGAACGGGCGGGTCTCGTGGGGGCTCACCGAGCGTCGTGCAGAGGGGATCGCCGACTGCCAGTCGCGGGCGGCGGCCTATGGACTCGGCCAGATCCGCTGGCCGGAGCCCTGGCCGACAAGCGACCTGCTCGTCGCGCGGGCGATGACCTTCGCAGACCGATCCAAGGTCCGGGACACCGTCACCGACCCAGACCTCCGGCCGGGGCGCCCCGGTGCAGGCGGTGGCCTGAAGTCGTTTGCGCTGGCGGCGATGCGTCTTGCATTCCTCGAGGGCGCTGACCTCGCAGATCCAGACGCAATCCGGGAGGTCGGACGGCGAACGGGTCTCGAAGCGCATGAGCTTCGGGGTGCACTCGCAGACCCCGTGGTCAAGGACGCCCTTCGAAGCACAACGGAGGAGGCGCTCGCCCTGGGCGTCGTCGGAGTGCCGACGATCGCCGTCGGGCAGGAGCTGTTCTGGGGCGATGACCGCCTCGAGGACGCCGCAGCCGCATATGGCGCCTCCCACGACGGGTGAGCTTCTCGCTCAGATCGGCGGCGCATCCCCCGCGGAGGAGAGATCCATCGAGAGATCCATCTCCAGTTGACGTGGGGAGGGCTTCAGGGGCTCGCTCGTCGCTCGCGGCCTTCCCCGTTTGGCCCAATGGCCGATCACCTCGCGGCTACGGCAGCTGTAGCGGTTGACCCGCCGGTCCATGGGCCGCAGGGCCAAGCCGCCCGGCGCCGACCCGGTGACGATCGCGTGGAAGCGTCGGCCGTTGTGATCAACCTCGACGACGTCCCCCGTTTGGATGCCCTCTATCCGCATGTGAATCCCCCACTCCAGCATGATCTGAGCTGCACCACGATCTCGCCGCGCTCACATGTGCCGCGCTCCCGAGGCGCAAAGACATAGGCTTGCTCTCGGTGCGGTGGGTCATTGACGGCATGAACGTGATCGGTACGCGTCCGGACGAATGGTGGAAGGACAGGCACGCGGCGATGGTCCGCCTCGTATACATGCTCGAGGGCTGGGCTGCTTCAAACGGCGACGAGGTCGTCGTGGTGTTCGAGCAGCCACCATCGCCACCGATCTCCTCCACGGTCATCGAGGTGACGCACGCTCCGCGGCCACGCCGCGACTCAGCCGATGACGAGATCGTTCGTCGTCTCACGGCCGATTCTGAGCCCGGCGCGATCCGCGTGGTCACATCGGACGGCTGGCTCGCTGATCGGGTGCACGCCGCGGGCGCGACCGTGGAGCCGGCTGAGCTCTTCAGGACGCAACTCGAAGCCATCTGATTAATTCCAGTACGCGGGACTTCCGCTCGCCCGCAAGGCGCACGAGCGCGGGTATACGACGCCTCCCACGCCCGGCTCGCGCGCACACTCCCGCTGGAGTACTGTCCGTCTTGGCTTCAAGCGATGGCACCCACGACAAGATATGCGCGCAGTGGCGACGCAAGCGTCGCCTACCAGGTCATAGGGGAGGGGGCGCTCGACCTGCTGTTCCTGCCCGGCTGGATCTCCCAGGTCGAGCAGCTGTGGGAGGCGCCCGCGCTGCGTCGCTTTCTGGAGCGCCTCGCCGTGTTCACCCGGCTGATCCTCTTTGACCGCCGCGGGAGCGGGCTGTCTGACGGCGTCCTTGAGACGCATACGCTCGAGCAGGAGGCGCAGGATGCCCTCGCGGTGCTGGACGCTGCCGGCAGCGAGCGCGCGGCGTTGTTCACCTACTCCCTGGGAGGACTCGTCGGAGCGCGGCTTGCAGCCGATCGCCCCGAGCGCATCCGCGCCCTGATCATGTACGCCTCAGTGGCGCGCACCACCTGGGCTCCAGACTACGACTGGGCGATGACCAGGGAGGAACGCGAGACGCTTACAGAGCACAACGTCGCCGGCTGGGGCGAGACCAGCGGCTCAAGGTTGTCGATACTGGCGCCCACGCTGGCCGAGGACCCGGCGATGGCCGGGTGGTTCTCGCGTATGCAGCGCTTGGCCGCCAGTCCAGGCGAGGCACGAACCATCTTCAGGGCCGCAATCGACCTCGACGTGCGGGAGACGCTGCCGCGCATTCACGTACCGGCCCTGGTCATGCACCGACCCCGGGAGCTGGCATGGGACGTGCGTCACTCGCGGTATCTGGCCCAGCACATTCCGGGCGCCCACTACGTCGAGCTCGAGGGAATCGACTCGTTTCCGTTTGTCGGCGACAGCGACGCGATCGTCGAGGAGATCGAGGAGTTCCTCACGGGCGGACGCAGTGGCGGGGAGCTGGCTCGAGCGCTGCTCACGGTGATGTTCACCGACATCGTCGATGCCACGGCGCGAGCCGCGGAGCTCGGCGACGGCCGCTGGCGCGACCTGCTGGCGCGCCACGACGAGAAGGTGCGCGAGGAGCTGTCTCGGTTCGGCGGTCGTGCGGTCAAGACGATCGGCGACGGCTTCCTGGCGACCTTCGACGGCCCCCCATCGCGGGCGCTGCGTTGCGCGCTGGCCATCACAGGCGCGGCGCGCGAACTCGGAATAGAGGTTCGCGTCGGCGTGCACACCGGCGAGTGTGAGCTGATCGGCGAGGACGTTGGCGGCATGGCCATCCACATCGCCTCGCGCGTAACCGGCCTCGCCGGTCCTGGTGAGGTCCTGGTGTCGGGCACGGTGTTCGGGACCGTCGTCGGCGGCCCGTTTGCGTTCGAGGATCGGGGCTTTCACGAGCTCAAGGGCGTTCCCGGCCGCTGGCCGCTGTTCACGCTCGGCGGTTGAGGCGCGCCGAGCGCTGAGGCACCTCCGGGAGGACCCGGTCGAGCCAGTCGACCGCGCCCGGGACGTGAGCGGGGTCGATGTGATGGGCGCCATCGGACTCGTGATACTCCACGTCCAGGCCGCCCGCTTGCAGGAGATCGCGGGCGCAGCGTGCAAGCGCAACGTCGATGACCGGGTCGCGCCGCCCATGCGCGATGAATGCGCGGAGCCCCTCGCGGCTCGCCAGCTCAGCGTGCCAGCCGTCGACGGTAGGCACGAACCCGGAGAACGCGAGAATCCCGGCGGGCGTCGGTCGGTCTCCTCCGAGGCCGAGCGCGTAGCTCATGACCGAGCCCATCGAGAAGCCGCCGAGCACCGTGGAGGCCGGCGCGATCCCGGTGCGCTGCCACAGCTCGTCGTGGAAGCCGGCGAGCTCACGGTAGGCGGCATGGAAGGTGTCGGGGTCAGGGTGGCCTACACGGGGCACGGCGTACCAGTGATGTCCGGGCCAGCCAGGCCGCGTCAGCGGCGCGCGGGGGGTGGCGAGGTGCAGCCGCCGCCGAGGGTCGAGCGCGTCGCCGAGCGACAGCAGATCGTGCTCGTCGGCACCGCGACCGTGGTGGAGCACGAGCAGTCCCTCCGGATCCTCCGATGCGGGCCGCTCGCGGAACGTGAGCGGGCTCATCCGCTCACCCTGCCGCGACGCACTCTAGGACCGCGCAACGGGTCAGGCGTCTCGACGGAAGGGTGGGCGTGCAGATCTGGCACCTCTCCCGCGAGCCTATCGGCAAGGCACGGCGCCCATGGGCCAGGAGCTACGCTCCCCAGGGCAGAGATTCGCCAAGTTCCAGAACCCTTTGGAGGGATGATGGCCACGCCCGCGCCACATGCAGAAAGCTCGCCTACCGCGGAGCACTTGCCAAGCTGGACTTTCGAGCCCGGCCACACCGAGGCGGGCTTTCGCGCCCGCCACATGATGATCACCTGGGTGCACGGCCTGTTCAAGGACGTACACGGCAAGCTCTACCTGGATTGGGAGCATCCGCTGACGGCCACGTTCTCCGGGGAGATAGACGCCACCAAGCTCTGGACCGGCGAGTCCGACCGCGATGCCCATCTGCGCAGCGCCGACTTCTTCGACGTCGAGAATCACCCCACAATCACGTTCTCGGGAGGACTGACCGATCGCATCGGAGACATCGACTTCAAGGCCGAGACAAACCTCACCATTCGCGGGATCACCCGTCCGGTGATGCTGGAGGTCTCCTACCTGGGCCAGTGGAAGACGCCCTTCTGGGTGGGCGCTGAGAACAAGGGAACGCTGACCCGGATCGGATTCGAAGCCACCACCCGCATCAACCGCCACGACTTCGGGGTCTCCTGGCAGGACAGCATCCCCGACGGGGGCGTTGTCGTGAGCAACGAGATCGAGATCACGCTGGATATCGAGGCGATCCTCGACGCCGACCTGAAAGCGACCGGAGCGATCGAGTACTACCGCGCCGATAACCCAGCCTGACGAGCGGCGACCGGCTACCCGGGATTCCCGCCCTCACCAACCACCCACCCGCCAACACGATCGGAGGCAAAGCGATGACAAAGACCCTCTACACCGCGGAAGCACACGTTACGGGCGGGCGCGCGGACGGCCACGGCCGTACCTCGGACGGCGCCCTGGAGATCGATCTGCGTCTGCCCGAGGAGATGGGCGGCAAGGGCGATGGCACCAACCCGGAGGAGCTGTTCGCTGTGGGATACGCCGCCTGCTTCGAGGGCGCGCTTGGGACCGTGGCTCGCCGCGAACGAGAAGAGACCGGTGAGGTCGCGATCGACTCCAAGGTGATGCTCGTTACAACCGAGGCACGGGGCTTCAACATCGCCGTGGAGCTCGCTGTCAGCCTCCCCTCAATCAGCGATCCCGGCAAGGCGGTGGAGCTGGTCAGAGCCGCCCACCAGGTCTGCCCGTACTCGAACGCGACACGCGGAAACATCGATGTGGCGCTCACCGCGAACGGCCAAACCGTCGACTGATCGCGCAACGACGGCGGCCAATCGGCCACTCGCCGACCCGGATCAGGTGGATCGGGTCAAGCTGGAGGGATCCAGTTGCGCGATCGCCGTGTACCCGCTGAGCGCCAGGGTGAGATCGAGCTCGGCGAGCAGGCAGCGCAGCACCTGCTCCACGCCCGCCTGGCCGTCGAGAGCGAGACCCCACACGTAGGGGCGACCGAGACACACCGCGTTCGCCCCCAGCGCAAGCGCCTTGAACACGTCGGCTCCGGTGCGGACGCCGCTATCGAAGAGAACCGGCAAGTCGCTGCCCACGACCTCGCGGATCAGGAGAAGAGCCTCGAGCGCGCCAATCGCCCCGTCGACCTGGCGCGCGCCGTGGTTGGAGACGATCAGCCCGTCCACTCCCTCGTGCACCGCCCGTCGAGCATCCTCGGCGTGAAGG
>CAAGKR010156020.1_pt1 | contig 11350 bp, 18 predicted proteins | sample 2556971 | NCBI WGS metagenome assembly CAAGKR01 (sample SAMEA5207829, study PRJEB30636) | soil metagenome | biome: forest; feature: boreal; material: soil | place: USA | collected 2011-09 | depth 1 m
CCCCGCCACGACTCTCGATGCCATCCTGCGCTCGCACGAGATCGATCCCGTGGCCCTGCGTCAAGACGATTTTGCTTCGTTTTTCAACCAGCGCTTCGAGCGTCTGTTGAAGCTGATCGAGGCAGCAATGGGCAAGCCGGTGAACCGCAGCGCAGATCAAAGTGAGAGCCCGTTCGTTGATCCCCAACGCGAAACAGAGCTCATTCGAGAGAGCCTCGCCACCCTGATCGCACAAGGCGAGAGCAAGGTCGTGGAGTTCAAGTCAACCGGACGCAAGAACCTCCACACCGGCGAGAAGGACCCACGGATCGAGTGGTCAGTGATCAAGACGATCGCCGGCTTCACGAACAGCTATGGCGGGACTCTCGTGGTCGGAGTGGATGATGCCGGAAAGATCGTCGGGATCGACGAGGACTTCCCCTTCCTCAAGAAGCCCGACTGCGACGCTTGGGAGCTGTGGCTCACAGACGCCATCAGCCACCGCCTTGGAAAGGCAGCAGCCGCGGAGCTCGAAGTCCGAATCGCCGAGGTAGACGGGAAGTTCGTTGCGCGCATCGACACCGGCCCCGCGGCAAGCCCGATCTTCGCCACGCCGCCCAGCGGCAACGGCAAGCCCGCATTCCTAGTCCGAATCAACAACTCGACTCAGGAGCTGGACGGCCAAGAAGCTCACGAGTACCAGAAGAAGCGATGGCCTAGTTGAAACGGTGTGGTAGATCCTCGTCGTCGAACATTGACCCGTAGGGCGTTATCGAAGTCGAAGATCCGCGGCTTCGCCGGCCGCTAGGGCAACTTGTCTCCGATGCCCTCGAGCTGCTTCGTCCACTTCCGGAGGGCCGCCTCGATGTTCTTGATGTCATCGGCGGGGAGGGGATTCATGTGGGCGAGGACGCGTCGAGAGATGTTCATGTCGCCCGTGATCAACGACTCGACCCAGGCCTGGTTTGGGAAGAACGGCTTGAAGTGCTGCCATCTGTCCTTGATGATGGCCCAGAGCTCGTTGAGGAACACGTAGTCGATCTCGCGCCTGCCACGCTTGATCCGATCGGTGGCAGGTTCTGGGCGTCACCCGGTTTCTGTCGTACTTCGATAGCTGCCGTTCGTTCGTTGTGTGGCAAGTGTCGACGCGATGCCTGAGGCGAGCAAGCATGGGATCAAGAGCATGGTCGAGCTCCGACGTAATCTGCGCCGCGCGAACATGGACAGCCCACATAAACACGGCGTCGGCGGTACGTGGGAAGCCGATGAACCCCACAGCCACGATGATCCCGACGAGCCGCGGGAACATCCGGCCAGCGAACGAGAGGCAATCAAAGGGATCCATGCCGTTCCATTCTCCAACTGGGATCGACTAAACGCGCCCCGCCCCTAAAAGGTCGGGAGGTTGTCGAGGTTGTCCTTCTTGATGCTGTCGGCTTTGGTTTTGATGTACTTCATGCTCTCGATGGTCACGACTTTGACCATCGCTCCTTTGACCCATTTCCCGTCACTGCTCTTGGTGGCAGTGCAGAACGTATAGCTTCCTTCGAGCTGCGTGACGACAGTGCCACGGCTCTTCGTGGTCGGGGATTCGCTGATGGTGTCGCCCTTATCTTCGCGCGCCTGCACGTATTCGATGTGCGTGCCCGCGCCGTTGAAGCGCACGGCGGTGATCACGAAGTCAGCCCATTTGTCAGCCATTGATCTTTTCTCCTCGTCGACTCTGTTGGCGGTTAAGTTTCTTGCGATTTTGCGCAACGCATGGTTAGTTCCGTGACAAGGTTTGGCCAAGCCGATCCTGAGTCGGCTTAGGCGATCACCGCGATCGCTACAACCCCGCCTACCGCCCCGCTACCTGCAGCAGCAAGCCACTTGCCAGCGCCCATAGCCTTTAGGAGTAGCCCGACGAAAAGGGCTACAACCGCTGCGACTGCGGCACGGCCGAGCTCCTTGGGGATGTTGATGTTGTCCATCGGTCTCATACCTCCACTTGGGGTTGGGTTTGTGTGATTGGGGGGTCGCCGTAGCCTTCCTCGGCGCAGGCCGCACAATGGGGACGGCGGGATGGGAGGTCGCACTGCTCGAGCTGACCAGCACGGCCGTCGTATTGCCACACCTTGGCACCACGGCGGCCACTGCTATAGCCGGTGATGAGGTCGAGCACGCAGTTGCAGGCCTCTGAGGCCAGGACGCCGTTCATGGAAACGACCTGCGGATCACCCGGGGCGGCGGGGTTCCGGTCGTAGCCTGGCGGGCGTTCCCGCTGCTCTCGCTCGAGGACCGCGTCCGTGAGGAACCAGCAGCGCATGCAGGGCCTACCCGGCAGTGAGACGATCACTTGGCCGTCGGAGGCAGCGAGTCTTTCGCCAGTCGAGCGGATCTCCATGCCGACGTCGACCAGCGGGATGAGGTAGCGCCGACAAAACGCGTTGATTGCCTCGCGCGCATCAAACCGGTCGAGGCACGCAACGATGACGTCGGCCTCCTTCATTGCTTCGATCGCGCGCTTTGACGGGAATCGCTCCGGTACGGGTACGACCTGGATGGAAGGATCAATGCCGTTGGCGACGCGGTAGGCGACGTCGACCTTGAGGGTTGTATCGATGTCGCTCCGGAGCGCGCCGACCAGGCGGCCGAGGTTGCTTTCGTCGACGGTCTCATCATCGACCGGGATGAGCATGCCGATGCCCTGGTGGGCGAGCTGTTGGGTGACATGCGAGCCTCCACCCGAGATGCCGACGATCGCGACCTTCGCGGCCGCGAGCTTCGCGTCGCTTGCGGGACCAATCGCGAGGTTCTGGCGATTTAGGCGCTCACGGCCTCGGCGGGGTGCTTGGTGCTCCGTGGCTGCGTGCCAAATGTCGAGCGTGTCGCCGATTATCACCAGCCGCCGAAACCTAAGGTCGTTGCGTCCGCTGAGCCAGAACGAGCCTGTCGCGTCACCGCGGCCGAGGAGAAGCGTGCCGGTGGGTAGCGGCTCCACGATCCTGCTAAACGAACCAAAGAGCGGCCGCTCCTTGGACCGATCATCGGGTGAGAAGCCGGGATGCGGTGATCCGTGGGAGTGGACGAGCACGGGCGTGGCGTCGAGCTCTACCGCGTGGGCCAAAACAGCGGAGTTGAACTCGGCCGACCACGAGAGGACCGACCCGTCGCCCCCGCGGATGATCGCCCCTTCGGGTACCGGCATCCACTCGCGCACCAGGAGGACATCGCCCTTTTCGAGCCGACTATGCCCGCAGATGAGGAAGCCAGCCTCCTCGCCGCGGCTGAAGTCCTCGACGTGCGCCCGCATCCGGTCGAAGACATCCCGGGCAATGCGAATGTCGAGGTAGCGTGGTTTCTGGGCCAGCTCAATGGTCTGCGCAGTACCGGCGCCGCGTAGCCAGAGCATGCGCCAGCGAGCGAGCAGGCTCATCAGGACCGCTCGACGACGAAACGATTCATCCACATCTGGATCGCTCGCACCGGATCATTGCCTTGCCAAGCAAACGTGAAGCTGTAGCCGCGCCAGCTCTCGCCCAAGAGATATGCCGAGCTGTTGCTGCGTGGAGGTTCGTCATTCTCGCCGACCACGCGCTCGTCAACTACGAACTCCGGGCGCTCGGAGGGCCAGTTGCGGAACACCGCGAGCGCACGAGTCGGTGATGGCTTCCACGGATCGGGAAACTCCAACTGCGGGAGCAGGACGTGCAACGGCTGATCCTCTGCCGGTGTCACGTCCTGCGCGCCGCCGAAAGCCGCTACAAGGCGCGAGACGATGTCGCTGCGCTCGCCCGCGTCCATTTAGCTCACGCCGCCTCGGACGATGGCCTCGAAGTGGTCGCCTGCCTTCACGTCAAAGGTCTCGTGATCACCGAGGGGCTTCTTTTTACCATGCCGGATGATCCACAGGGCGGAGTCCTCGGGGATACTGAGCTCAGCCTTGAGCGCCGTGACCTTGGTGGGCCCCGACTCGATGTCGAGATGGGTGGTCTGCGTGTCGCCCTCTTCGTTCGTGGTTACGAGCACGACGTCGACCAAGTGGCGCGTCGCCTCGGCGTCTGGCTCGGCGTTGGTTGATGTTGGTGTAGCTGACATAGATACCTCCTTACGTGATTGACACCAACATCAGCGTACGGCCCCACTCGGATGCTGTCAAGGACAATCGCACGGACCAGTCGCGATGTCAGGCAAAGTAACCGTCAGCGATATTGACATCGGCCGAGGACTCGGGCATACTGCACTCGTGGATGGGCTTTACAAACAGTTCGGGAAGCAGCTGCGTGGGCTACGCGAAGAGGCGGGGCTCACGCAGGACCAGGTGGCAGAACGCGTGAAGCTCAAGCGCACATCGATTACGAACATCGAGCGCGGACGCCAACACATAGCTCTCCATCAGCTCTACCTGCTGGCTGCAGCCGTCGGCAAGACCCCTTCGGACCTGTTGCCGGATACCGAGCCAGCACTTCAGGAGCTCTTGCCCAAGACAATGGCCGCCCTTCGCGCATCCGCAGAGGACGACCAAGACCTTGCCTTTGCGATGCAGGTCGTATCCAAGGGTCAAACAGGAAGCGAGGAGCCCAGGAATGACAAAGCCGTCTCGACCGGAAAACGACGCAGCGCAGCTCATTGAGGAGGCTGGCGTTCAACGACCTCCCGTTCCGGTCGACAAGATTGCACAGATCCTGGGAGCCCGAGTTGCTTACGAGGCTTTTGAGGGCGACGTCTCAGGGATGCTGTACCGCGAACCGGATCAAACATTGATCGGCGTCAACTCGACCCACGTCGTCACGCGCCAACGATTCACGCTCGCCCATGAGATCGCCCACCTACGGCTCCACAAAGGGCAGCCCGTCTTTATTGATCGGCTCGTCCGCGTCAATTGGCGCGCGGACGGCACTTCCGATCAAGAGGAGGTCCAAGCCAACGCATTTGCCGCCGAACTGCTGATGCCCCGAAAGTTCATGACGCAAGAGATCGAGCGAGTCATGGCCAAGGGTCGCCAGATTGCGCCAGAACAGCTGATCGCGGACCTTGCCGACACATTTCGAGTCAGTCAGGAAGCAATGCGCTACCGGCTCGTCAACCTAGGTGTCCTCGGGCCCTACTCCAGCCCAAGCGAGGTATAGGCGACGGTTCGCGATTGGGGTGCGCTTCACGAGCGCCTCGTGCCGGACTTCGTCGTCGACACTCGCCTCGACGGAGAGGATCGGATTGTCACCTTCTTCAACGGCGCGGTGCTCCGCGAGGTGCTCGTCGATCAGCATTAGGCAACGACCGCGGGTCGCTCGGGTGAGCCAGGCGCTTCCGCCACCGTCTGCTTTTTCGTCGCTGAGTCACTGGTCGCCGCCATGGCGAACCTCCCATCTCATCTGGAATGTCGGACACCCGACCGGGCAAGCCTTGGTGACCGCTTGTGGCAAACGACATTACGTGCCCTCCCAGACGGAAAGGAACGTCATCGCTGGCGTGCAATGTATCGCTGAGACGATCGTATTGGGCTCGCAGTCCCTGACCCTTCGCCCCGTACCAAGGCCTCAAATATATGACCTGACGCACACCCGCCTGAACGGACTCCTTCAGACATGAGAAGCAGGGCTGGTCGGTCACATAGAGCACGGAGCCGTTGACTTCGATTCCGTGTCGTGCAGCACTCAGCAGCGCGTTCTGCTCGGCATGAACGCAAAGGCAGATGTCGAGGGCCTTGCCTACTTGTGCTCGAATGGGCTTTTCGGTCCCGCCTCGATTTGCTTGATGTTGCCGCGCTCGATCTGACGCAAGGTGCGCTCTTGTGCACTCTCTATGACGGCCACTAACTGTCTAACGGCGGCATCGTCCTCAAATCCCTGCTCGTGAGTCTCTGTCTTGAGCCTCAGAAAGTCACGCGTATTCTCGATTATCTTGGCGTGAACATCCTGTTCTAGGCCATCGTTCTTTAAGCGTGCCTCGCGGCGCATCTCATTGAGGGCGATCAAACTCTTGAGAAGCTCGCCTATCTGATTGACGGCTTCACCCAGGCCGCTGAGATCAATGTAGCCAGGAGAGCCATATTTGATGCGACGTATTTCGAGTCCAGGACCAGGAGGTCCCGGCATCCATCTCCACCACGGCTCCGGACCCCAGGGGTGTGGCGGCCCATACCTGTGGATATACCGCAAAACGTTTGGCTCTACATCAAGAGCACGACCAACATCGTAGAGCGCGCCGAGATCATGCAAGAAGGCCGCCATATCCTCAGCCGACCAGCGACCGTCAATCTCAATATGTAGCTTCTCGGGTTTTGCTGCATACGAACTAGGTGACATTAGGCTCCTCCAGCCTCCATTCTAGTGCTAAAGGTCACGCAGGAAAAAGGCGTCACGGTCTGGTCGCACAAGCGGCATTCGCCGACAAGCTGCGAGCCATGACACGGATCGATCTAGACTGAGGCATGACCTACACGGCTTACTCGGACGATCTGGGTACCGACGGTGCTGCCACAGGACCGATCCCAAATCGTGCCCACATCGAAGGAAGGACCGACTGTGCCGTACGTGCCAGCTGACGCCCGAGAACGACTCGACCCGCACATCAAGAAGCTCGCCGACGAGATCGCCGCACTTGCGAGTGACCAACGCGACGACGCTGCCTTTGCCGGATACCTCAACTACGCCTGTACTAAGCTCGCGGTCCGGGTCCTTCCTGTTCGCCGGTATTGGTCGATTGCCACGATGGTCGGCGTGTTCAGGAACGTCGCCGATGAGTTCTATCGTCGCGTCGGTGTGCCTTACGAGGAAGAGAAGCGTGCCGAACACGGGGACGTTTACGAGCCGTAACCCCGGCTGCTCACCCTAGAGGACTGCGAAACCGTTCAGCGCCCACATAGCGGCGAGGATCGCCGAGCAGAAAAACACTGCGAGGATGGCGCGAAACGCGTCTGTGTGATTGAGGATGTGTTTGCGAGACGCCCGTGCCTTTTTGGCGATCGAGATCCCGAGGTAGGGATCTTCCTCAAGATCTTCTAAGACGAGTTGCCCGCAATCAACAAGCTGCTTGTTTCTGAAATCGATCACCCAAAATACAAGCGCGAGGAATCCGAACAGGAAAGCGACGGCTGCACCGAGTACTTCTGACCGATGGGTCACAGCGTCCGCGTAAGCCACAGCCAGAGCACCGGCGACCACAACGAAGAAATTGAAAGCTACGAACCGTTGTCCAGCATGATAGCTAAACCAGCCCCATGCGTAGTTCAGCTTCATCTCCACAGGATCCTTTGCCGACGCGCTCACGTTTGGCACTCGGTGTCGAGTACCGGAAACGTGGTTAAGCGCCGCCGCGCTGACGGCTAGCCCAATCGCAAGCGCGAGCCTCCTCGGTTGCGCCCGTCGTTGAACCGTTTTGGTGACGCCGCCACCAGCGATCGGACGCTCCGCCATGCGTGCTGTATCGACGAGTCTTGTCAGGGACTTAACCGCTGAGCGCGCGTCTCCATGCCAAGATCGCTGCCCCGAGTAGAAGCGCTCCTATCATTGGGATGCCCTCCCAAAGCGACGGCGAGGTATGCGGGTGAATCTCAGCGGCCTTGAACCGGGATGGAACGAGGGAGGCAACGGCGGTACGGACACGTTGTAGAAGACGCGGAACTACCGAGCCTTTGAAGGACAGTTGGGCCTGGAATCTCTGCACGTAGGTCGGAGTCGGCATGGCTAGGATTTTAGAGCTTAGCGACGGTCACGCTTAGCCTGGTAACCGAGCCGTCACTACGAATCCGTGTTGCACAAGCGGCATTGGCTGACGTGCGTCACGACGCGGCGGTATCGGCTACCGCACCTGACACGGTGCGCGCGAGGTCGGCCTCACGTGGCTCACCTTGAGCAGAGACCACATCGAGTGCCTCTTTGACTGCCCGCTTGTACCCGCCGAGCCGCTCGCGGTCTTCGGTGGTGACGTGTGGCGCCTCGACAAGTATCGCTTGCAGAAGTCGGATCGTCCCGAGTCGGACCGCTTCACTCTGGCTATCGAGCTGCCCAATCGCGGTGATTAAGCGTCCCGCGTACTGTTCCGACCGACTAATGCGTAGATTGACACTAGTCAAGTAAACCCCGAGAACGACGAGCGCTCCTCCTGCGGTCTGCAAAATATGCGTGTAGGCGTTACTGCTCTGCCCGAAGGCAAGCAACGCGGCGGCTACCGCGCACATGAAGAGGAAGTAAATGCCCGCGTACTCCGGATCGGCGGTATCGCGCATGACCGGCACGTGGTAAAAGAATTTGAATGCACTCTTTTTAGGTGTCATCGACCGGACGCTACCAGGCACCTGCGGATCGCATCGGCCGAATCGCACAGCCGGTACTGTCCGACGCTAGGCTACCTGGCACGGTCCTTGCACAGTCGCAATCCGCTCGCTGGCTGCACCCAACGACATGCCGCACCTAGACATCGACATATCCGGCGGCATGACGATCGGAGAGCTGATCGTCGGAGTTGGGACGGTCGCTCTGGCTATCTTTGCTCTCGTGCAAATCGCGGTCGAGCGTGGCGTCCGCAAGCGTCAGGAACGTCGCGCACAAGCAGAGCGAGTCTCAGCATGGCCACACTCCTACTGGGGAACCACAGATCAGACAACCATCGTCTTGCACAACGGCTCGGATGAGCCGGTCTACCTTGCGGTTGTCTCTTTCGTATTCATCCAAGGGGCGGCCCCGCACAGCGGTAAGGAACTCATTGCAGGGGGAGACATGTTTGGGCAGTTCGTCAAGACGTTCACGGTGATCCCGCCGGGCCGACATTACACAACGGTTCCGGGAGGGTGGGCAGGCATGATGCGGCGCCCCGGTGTCGAGCTCGCCTTTATCGATCGAGCGGGGGTCAGTTGGCTTCGCACCGCAGATGGGCGGCTCTCCGAGATCCGTCGCGAGCCAGCCGACCACTATGGACTCTCTCGCCCGATCGAGTGGGATATCCCGAGCGACACGCTCCCCTAGCCCAGCGCAAACGAGATGCCTGAGTCGGGCACCATGCAAGACATGGCGTCGAAACCCCGCCACCGATCATGACGCGTGTTGTTTGGAATCGCCAGACGCTGGCTTCATTAGTCGCACGATCGGCGTTGTCTGTCGTCTAGCATCTCGCTTTGGGGCTTCCTCTAGTCCGGCAGCTTTCCCGTCGCGAGTAGTCGCTCCAGTCTCGGGCGCAGCTCGGCATCGGTCGCGCCGCTAATGAAGGTGTTGAAGACGTCATCCTCCGCCAACCGGAGGATACGAGCCTCATCGGATTCGCTGATGACATAGTTGCCTGTAGAGCTTGGCTCATGGCCGAACAACGCAAGAAGATCCTCAGCATCCTGGATTGTCGGGACATTCATGACGATCCGTAAATCGTCAGGCGACCACCCCTTGCGATCAATAGTTCTGCTCACATTACGTGCGGCCCCGCCTCGGGCAATCCACTCATCGCTATGTGCCTCGACCGCGTGCCGTCGACGTAGCCGGCCGAGCAGGCGCTGCTGGGCGTCGCTACCTAGGCTGTAGACACCGCGGGCAACGAGCAGCTCTTCCAAGGTCTTCCACGTGGTAAGAAGCGTTTCCCAGCTGACCTGGAACCCACCGCCGCCCTGGGGCAGGAGCATAGGTAGGTATGGCCGCAGCGGGTCACCTCGGAGTAACCCTTGTTCACCAGCACGGATCAGATGCCCATAAGGTATTTCGTCCGCCCCGAGATTCCATTGCGCACGACCCTCCTCATGAGGATCAAGTCGGTCGGCGATTCGTAACGCAGATGGAGGCCGGGCTCGTCCTCGGGTAGGTAAAAAGAGGCCCAGTAGACAACGTTCATCAAGTCGTCGGGGTGTGCAGGGCTGTCTGCACTTACCTGTGGGTGCCAGTGCTCAATCGCACGCCGGTAGACGGAAGCCAGCGTGTCGTTACCATCAATGATGAGATGTAGCTTGAGCCGGTCCTTGTAGGGTGTATCGAACCCGTTGACTCCGAACGGAGGGTCAAACTTGGGTAGCCAGTCGGCCAGCGCAGCGATTGTGACGTCGTAGCTCATCCGAAGGGGCTCGTAGTTTAGCGCCCGCGACTCAGGCGTCGGACATGAGGAGCAGGACCCACCTACTATGGTCTGATTTGCAGCGCCTGTTGTCCGAGCCCCCCTGGGACCGATATCTCTAAATAGGCTTGATATGCCGGATGAATCCGAAACCGCGGATCACGTCCCTGTTGCGCGGCCAGCCGGGTGCCGAGGCCGTCCAGTCGGCGCCTGTCACGCGGATTCTCTGCGAACTCATAATCATCGTCATGCACCTCTTGACCGATGAACGACAATGACACGAGGTCATCAACCACTCGCAACTGGCGCTCCTGATCAGTCACTCCGGCACGAGCGAGCGCCTCTCTTATCTCAGCTAGGGACACGATTTCCGCAGAGCCTACGAACTCAAAGAGCAGATTCTCAAATTCAGGCACAACGCCAGTACCTTCTACCAGCAACGCCTCAAATGCAAACTGGGAATACTGACGCTCAGCATCGAGGATATCCGAGGCCATGACCTTCGAATGACGGTGCCTGACTGCAACCCCAATTGCGGCATTCGTCAGATAAACGATGTCGCGCGGACGCGGCAGCACACGCGAGGCCATGTACTGCTGACTAGCCTGGCCCTTTGTATACGCCTCAAAATAGTTCGTCCACAACTCGCCGGAACTAACGGCACCCTTACGCCCAACCACATAACGCTCCTCAACAATCTGAAGCAACAGATCCCTATCTGTCCAGGTGAGGAACTGCGCCGGAATCTTGTCCGGCTCTCGAGCCGAGGCCGCAACCCTGGCGAATATGTCAGCGCGTATGAACACACCGAGCGTCACCTGCGTGTTGCCCGACAGCCTGTGAGAAAGATCCTCGCCGATCTTGCGGGTCGTCGTCAGCAAGCCAAGCAAGAGCTGCGCCAGACTATCGACATGTGCGGTCTCCTCCCAAGACTGGTCGAGGTTGTCGATAAGTACTGCGACGCGTGCCCTACCGTGCAGGACAGGTATCACAACCTCTAGCAGGTCGCGGATTAGGGTGACATGAAGCGCCTCAGAGATGTGACTACGTTCATCCGCTATGTCCACGCTGCCAGCTACCGCCTCCACGCTTGCCACGGCGCCCTCAAGACGAACGGCGAAGTCGCGGCTCATCACATCACCAGCTTTATTCACATAGCTCTCAAGGTCCCAAGCTGGCTCGCCTGGCGTTATGGGCGCTGGATGGCTCTGGGCCTCATCCAGCGCCGCCAGCGCAATCTGAGAGATGAGGAGGTACTTCCACAGGCTCTCGACGACATAGCCCTTAGAGCGCCTATCAAAATGAGTGTTGGAGTTGTTGGTGGCAGATGAGGGCGGCGCCGATGGTGAGGAACGCTTCG
>CAAGKR010010143.1_pt1 | contig 11349 bp, 11 predicted proteins | sample 2556971 | NCBI WGS metagenome assembly CAAGKR01 (sample SAMEA5207829, study PRJEB30636) | soil metagenome | biome: forest; feature: boreal; material: soil | place: USA | collected 2011-09 | depth 1 m
CGGGCGTCGGGCGACTGTCATCCTGAGCGAGGCGGCGAGGGCGGGCGTCGGGCGAAGGATCTCAAAGTACGAACTGAGAACCTCGTTTGCCGCGATCCCGGACGGAGATCCTTCCCCTTCGGCAAGCTCAGGGTCAGGATGACAAAAGTTGGGGCCTGAGCCCCAGTCCCGCGCATATTGAGATCCTTCGTCGCGCGGCGCTCCTCAGGATGACGGCGATGGGGCCGTCAGAGAATCGGTGCGGCCGGGGCGTCCGACTCGCCTGCGCCGGAAACCGAACCCTCGCCGAATCCGGCGATGACGAAGACGTGCGTCTTGCCCGCCTCGGTCGTCGTCGTAGTTCGTATCCGGATGGTCTGGCCCTTGGCGCAGGGCCGATCGAATCGGATTCGAGCCACTTCTCTGGCGCACCGGGTCAGGCGGGCGACAGCAGCGAGGTCTGTCGGCTTGATCCGGAACTGCTTGACGATCTGGGCAGCAGTCGAGCCGCCGGGGATGGCGTAGGCGAAATGAAACGCCGGAGCGACAGGCTTCGCAACGGAGCGAACGCCCGGGCTGTCGAAGCTGGCGAACGTGAGCCCCATCGGCGGTGCCGGGAGGATCAGGAGGTCAGCGGGTTTTGGGAGCTGGGCGGCGGCCATGATCGTCGCCGGCAGAGGCCTGGACTGCGGAAGATTAGCGGAATTGCACGGCTTCTTTCCGCGGTTCGCTGCCGGTTTCAACTGCTCTTCCTCCGCTTTGACGCGGGCCGGAGAGCGCGTGGCGCCCTTGCTCTCGACCTGAAAGACGCTGCCAACCACGGCTGCGGTTACGGCGCGGGCGATGGCGTGCTTCTGTTGCGCGGTGACTCCACAGCCGACCATCAGAACCGAGGCAACTGCTGCGATGGTCGTGAGGAGCCTGGTCATCCCGTCATCCTTCCCGCAGCAGACCCGTTTGCCGGTCGCGCGCTTTTCGAACAGTATGACGGCGGCATTCCCGGAAAAGTTAGCGGGATGGTTTGAATTTTCGGGGCTGTAACAGAGGTGTAGTCGGTAGTTGTCAGCATCTTCCCTCACCCGCCCGACCAGATTCCTCGCTATCGCTCGGAATGACACCACAACTCTGCTACCTGGCTACCGGCTACCGGCTACCGGCCAAATGCTACACTCGCCATCATGAGGGTCGAGGCGGCTGGCAAGGTCTCCCCGCACCGGGCGCTGGTCGTCGAGGACGACGACTCCATCCGGCGACTTGTCACCAAGCTTCTGACACGACAAAACATCCATGTCGACCTGGCTCCCGACGGTCACGCGGCCATCAAGCTGCTCCAGGGCAGACGCTATTCGGTCATTGTGCTCGACCTCATGGTACCGGGTGTCAACGGCTTCGAGATCATCGACCATCTGAAAGCGTCGGGCAGCACGACTCCTGTGGCAGTCGTCTCCGCCGTCTCGCAGCAGGCTCTGACGAATCTCGATCTCGACATCGTGAAAGTCGTCGTCTCCAAACCCTTCGACGTCGATGAGTTCACCAAAGCGATCGTCACGCTCTGCCGGGAGCAGGAGAGCTGAGCGCCCACGTCATTCTGAGGAGCGAGTGGCGACGAAGGATCTCAAAATGCGCAGGCCGGGACTTGAGCCCCAATCTTGTGGAGAACGAGCCAGTAAGTCCCTACTTCACCGCGATCGATCGCGCCTGCTTGTAATCGGTCACGCCGCGCATGGCTTTCTGCAGCGCATCCTGGAGCAGCGTGGTCATCCCCTGCTCCATGGCCAGGTGCCGCAGCTCGTCGATCGGAGCTTTCCGCTGGATGGCCCTCTTCATCTCGTCCGTGCCGACCAGCAGCTCGTGGACGCCCATTCGCCCCTTGTACCCGGTGTTGTTGCAGACCGAGCAGCCCTTGGGCTTGTACATCGTGAAGTCGGGCGAGTACTTGACGCCAGCCCGGGAGAACCACTCGCGCCCGTAGGCCTCCATCATCTCGTCGTACTCTTCCTCGGTCGGGTGATAGCCCTCTTTGCACTTACACAGCGTGCGGATCAGGCGCTGAGCCATGATCCCGAGCAGGGCATCAGCGAAGTTGAACGGATCGATGCTCATGTCGAGCAGTCGGGTGATGGTCTCGGGGGCGGAGTTGGTGTGAAGCGTGGAGAACACCAGGTGGCCGGTCAGCGATGCCTCGATGCCGATGGCCGCCGTCTCGTGATCGCGCATTTCGCCGACCATGATGACGTCGGGATCGGCGCGCAGGAATGACCGCATGGCCACGGCGAAGGTGAAGTCGATCTTCGGCTGCACCTGCACCTGCCGCAGGCCCTTCTGCGTGATTTCCACCGGGTCCTCGGCGGTCCAGATCTTCATGTCTTCCGTGTTGATGAAGCCGAGCGCGGAATGGAGCGTGGTGGTCTTACCCGAACCGGTGGGACCGACGACCAGGGCGATGCCGTACGGCTTGGCCAGGATTTCCTTGAAGCGGGAAAGATTCGATTCGCTGAACCCCATCTTGTCGATCGGAAGCGGCTTGGAGGCCGCGAGGATACGCATGACCACGTCCTCGTTGCCGTTGGCCGTCGGGATGGTGGCGACGCGAAGCTCGATGGTGCCTTTCGAATACTTGAAGCGGATCTTGCCGTCCTGCGGCTTGCGGCGCTCCGAGATGTCGAGCTTGGCCATGATCTTGAGGCGCTGCACCAGGGCATTGCGATGGGGACCCGGGACTTCCATGAACTTCTGGCAGTCGCCGTCGATCCGGAGGCGGATTCCGCACGGGTTTTTCGCGCCGTCAGGCTCGACGTGAATGTCCGAGGCGCCCCGGCCGAACGCTTCGATGATGAGCTGGTTAGCCAGGCGGACGATTCCGGAGTCCGTCTCGTCGATTTCCGGGGAGGAATCGGCATCCTTCTCCTCTTCCTGGACGCCGTCGCCCTCGCCGAGGGAGTCGATGATCTTGGCCAGATCGGCGCTGTCGGCTGACGCCTCCACCGCCTCTCCGTACGAGGCAGCGATGTAGGCCATGATGTCCTGTCGGGTGCCGGCCCAGAAATCGTAGCGCGGCGCGAGGTTCATGGCCCGGATGCCGTCCAGGCGCGTCAGGTCGTGCGGATCGTCCACGGCCACGACCAGGACTCCCGGCCGGCGCTCGATGGGAGCGCAAACGTACTTCTTCCACATGTCGGAGGTCACGCGCTCGCGGAGGTCCTGGGCGATGATCTGGCTTCCGTCGTAGTTGAAGAACGGCGAGCTGTAGAAAGCCGAGAGCGATTTGCCGATCTCGTCTTTCGGGACGTTGAAATCCTCCATCAGCGTCTTGCTGACGTCGACGTTGTTGACGCGCGCGTTGCTGATGGCCGTCTCCACGTCCTTCTCCGACACGATTCCCTTGTCGATGAGGACGCCGAACTTCGAGGGCTTCGTCTGCCGCGCGGCCTTGTGCTGATTGTAGAAAGCGATCCCCAGGATGCGCGCCAGCTCCTCAGCTCCGTCCTCGTCGAGCTGTGTGAAAGCCGGGCCGTGGCGCTTGTTGATGAGCTGCAAAACGCCCAGCAGGTACTTCTCGAACATGATGGGAACGGCCAGGACCGACTTGGTGCGGAAACCCGTTTGTTTGTCCCAGCGCTGGTCGAAGCGGAGGTTGGCGTGAAACTTCGCCAGTTCTGCGGCGTCGTAGGCATCCTTGATATTGATAGTCTTCCGGGCCAGGGCGGTGAAGCCGGCGATGGAAGAGAAGGATTTCGGAACCCGGATTTCCTTGGGCGTGTCGCCGACCTTCTGCAGCGAGTACAGCTCCTGGTTCTTGGTGTCGACGGCGTAAATGGTCAGGCGCTCGGCGTCCAGGAGCTCGATGATCCTGTCCTTGAGCGTCATCAGGATGTGCGAGATCGACTCCGCGGCGTTGATCTGGTTGGTAATCGCCGTGAGCTTTTTCCGATACTCGAGCTCCCGCTCGAGCGACCCCGGCGCGGTTTGGACCGTCATGACAGAACCCCCGATCTTGGCTGATAACTCGTTCAAAGGATAGCGCGTTTTGGCCCGGAAGAGCAGCGAACAGCGTACGGCGAACGGCGGACAGGGGCGCGGCGGGAAGAGAGCGAACGGCGCACAGCGAACGGCGGACAGGGGTGGGCGCTTGGCGTGGACAAGAATAGCGAATAGCGAACAGCGCGCTGCGGACAGGGGTACGACGGTTGGCGTGGACATTAGTCGTGCGCTATCCTAATCGGGCCCACCCTTGGCCCGAGCCCGGTCCCCGGTCCTCCCTCTCCCTCTCTGCGCCAAACCAACATGAGCCAGAGTGGCTATCGCGATCTGATTGCGTGGCAGAAGGCCATGCAACTGACAAAGAAAATTTATCAAATTACAGCAACGTTCCCGAACGAAGAACGCTACGGCCTTACGCAGCAAATGCGAAGAGCCGCTGTGTCCGTGCCAAGCAATATTGCCGAGGGACGCGGAAGGCGAACGCGCGACGACTACCGGCATTTTCTCGTTGCGGCTCGCGGATCGTTGTTTGAGCTTGAAACACAGCTTCTGCTGTCGGCAGATCTTGGCTTTGCCCCACTCGGAATGATCAGCCAGACGACCAACGAGCTGGCCGAGGTGGCCAGGCTGCTCAACGGCCTGCTCCGCTACCTGACCCGTCCGCCGTGAGGTGACGGGGATTGGTATTCCCCTGTTCGCCGTGCGCTGTTCGCCGTGCGCTGGGCGCTATCCCTGTTCGCCGTTCGCTGCGCGCTGTTCGCTCAGCTCAGATCCCCGTCACCCTAATCACTTCCTCGAAGCTCGTAGTCCCTTCGGCGAGCTTGCGCAGGGCCGACTGCCGCAGCGTGCGCATACCCCGCTTGATGGCCATGTCCTTGATTTTGAGGAAGTCTTCCTTGCGGTCCACGAGGTCGCGGATGGAGTTGTCCATCGGCAGGATCTCGAAGATGCCGGTCCGGCCGAAATAGCCGGTGTTGCGGCAGCGCATGCAGCCCGCGCCTTCCTTGACGATGATGCGCCGGCCGGCGGGAGCCTGGAGGTTGAGCATCCCGGCCTCTTCCATGGTCAGCGGCCGGTTGCGCTTGCAGTCGTTGCAGATCTTTCGCAGGAGGCGCTGAGCCATCGTCCCGATCAGGGTCGAAGAGATGAGGAAGGGCTGAATGCCGAGATCGACCAGCCGGGTGATCGAGCTGGCCGCGTCGTTGGTGTGGAGCGTCGAGAAGACCAGGTGTCCGGTCAGCGCCGCCTGAATGGCGTTCTGCGCTGTCTCCTCGTCGCGGATCTCCCCCACCATGATGATGTCGGGATCCTGTCGAAGGATCGTTCGCAGCGCGAAGGGGAACGTGATGCCCAGCTTGTGGTTCACGGACGTCTGGTTGAATTCATCCCAGACCATCTCGATCGGATCTTCGATGGTCGTGATGTTGATCTCGGGCGTGTAGACGCTCTTGAGAGCCGAGTACAGCGTGACGGTCTTGCCGGAGCCGGTCGGGCCGGTGACCAGAATGATTCCGTGCGGCCGCTTGATCCAGTCGTTGAACGTCTTGAGCTCGTCCTCGTAGAACCCAAGGCCGGAGAGATCCTGAATCAGGACCTCGGGATCGAAGATACGCATCACGACCTTTTCGCCGAATGCCGTCGGCAGGGTCGACACGCGTAGCTCGATCTCCTGCCCCTCGTGCTCGGTCTTGATGCGCCCGTCCTGGGGCCGGCGCTTCTCGGCGATGTCCATGCGGCACATCGTCTTGAGTCTCGAGGTAACGGCCAGGTTCACCAGCTTGGGAACGCGCTGAATCTCGTGCAGAACGCCGTCGATTCGGAACCGGATCTGGGCGAATTCGCGCTTGGGCTCGACGTGGATGTCCGAGGCGCGGGAGTCGTAGGCGTGCTGCAGCAGGTAGTCGACGGCGTTGATGATGTGCTGATCGCTGGTCTCGATCTCCGCGCCCGACTTGAGCTTCACATACTGCTCGAGGTTGCTCAGGTCGATGGCGCCCTTGCTCAGGTCGCGCTCGGCCTTGGTCACCGAGGCGCGGAAGCCGTAGTACTCGTTGATGACCTGCATCACGTCGCTCTCGGCAGAGACGACGAGCTCGATCTCCTGACCGGCGATCAGGCGGTACTCTTCGATGGAGTGGATGTCGTAGGGGTTGACCACGGCGACGATCAACTTGCCGTCGCGCACGGAGACCGGAACCATCTTGTGCTTGCGGGCGAAGGGGCGCGAGATCTTCGCTTCGATCAGCTCGACGTTGAGCTTGAGCGGGTCGATCTTGAAGAACGGCATCTGCGCTTCTTCGGCGATCAGGCGGGCCAGCAGAAGATCATCGATCCGAGTGCCCGTGCCGCTGGCATCGACGAGATTCATCTGGACCAGGGCCTTGAACGCGCTGGCGTCCTCCTCCCCTCTGCTCTTGGAGCCCTTCGAGGACGACCGGAACTGCCGATCCACCGAGTCAGCTTCGGCGCGCTGCTTGTCATCGATGAAGCCGGCGTTCTTGAGCAAGCCGGCCAGATAGGCGACGGTTACTTCGCGCGATTTTTTCGAGGCTACGTCGTGGACGGTCATGGAGTGCCCTGGTAATTGTACGACGAGGGGTGGATTGAAAATGAAAATTGAAAATTGAAAATTGAAAAAACCGGCCTCCAGTCAGCATTTTCTTTCAATTTTCAATTCCGCTTCACTCGTGAACCTCTATCAACAACCCCTTGAGGTACTCCCCTTCCGGGCAGTAGAGCGAGACCGGGTGATCGGGCCCAGCCGTCAGGCGCCGGACGAAGGAGACACGCCGTCCGGCGTCCACCGCCGCGGCGAAGAGGACCTTCTGGAACAGGTCCATCGACATGTGCCCGGAGCAGGAGAAGGTGAGCAGGCTCCCGCCACGGTTGATCAGACGGAGGGCGTGCAGATTGATGTCCTTGTATCCGCGGGCAGCGCGATCGATCTCGCCACGGGACTTCGCAAAGGCCGGCGGATCGCAGACCACGAGGTCCCACCGCGCGCTCGTTTTCCTCACGTAGTCGAAGGCATCCGCTACGCGAAGCTCGATGCCGGCCTGGAAGTTGAGCTCGTGATTCTTTTTCGCGCCCTCGATGGCTGGAGCGGAGACATCGACCTGCTCGACTGCGGTGGCGCCGCCTGCCGAAGCATAGACGCCGAACGCTCCGGTGTAGGAGAAAAGGTTCAGCAGCGACTTTCCGCCGCTGAGCGAACGAACGAGCTGCCGGTTGTCCCGCTGGTCGAGGAAGAATCCCGTCTTCTGTCCGTCGCGGGCGTCGACGAAAAAGTGAAGGCCGTTCTCGAGGATCGTGCCATTCGGATCGCCGCTGCCGGACCACTTCGGCGCGATATCGATCCGTTCGAGCTTCCGCACCGGCAGGTCGTTCTTGAAGAAGATGCCGCGCGGCCTGAGCAGGCGCCCGAGCACGCCGGAGATAACGTCGCGGAGCCGCTCCAGGCCGGCTGTGGTGATCTCTACCGCGAGAAAGTCCCCATAGCGGTCCACGACCAGGCCGCTCAGATCATCCCCCTCGGAATGGATCAACCGGGCCGCTGTTGTCGACGGGGAAAGAATCGACTTTCGCCGGTCGATCGCGCGCTCGATCCGGTCAGTGAGCAACTCTTCCGAGAAGATCTCCGGTTCGAAGGCCAGCGCGCGCATGCGAATCTGCGAATGCTCGGAGTAGAGTCCCGACGCCAGCCGCCTGCCCTGACCGTCGATCAGATCGGCGACCGCTGCATCCTCCGGCCCTCGCTCGCGAGCGATGGCCCCGGCGAAGATCCAGGGGTGCCGATTCGCCACTACGCGTTCCTTCCCCTGCTTCAGAACCAGCTGGCGGCGTGACGCGGGAGCGAATGGATCTGCGGTCTTCATCGCTCTCCGCCACGAGCGTGAAGCGTCGCCGGTCGTCGGGAAGGAATTGCCGCCATCAACACCCGATGCGCAGAGCGGTCCCAACCATTCAAGCAAAGTCGCGCTGCGTTAGTTCGTTTTGTCATCGACTTCCTTATAATGATCTCGATGCCCGCGCCGAAGGAGTTCCACAGCGCTTGCCAGGAAGGAGTGTACTGGCAGGTCAAGAACTATCTCGACGAGCTCGTCGACGAGCATTCGGACGACGCGGAGCATTGCGATTTCTACCTCAAGTACGGATCGACCGTGCTGGAGATCTCCATCGAGCCGTTCGAAGACGACAACGCGGTCGTGGAGATCCTGGCTTTCTGCGTTCAGGGGGTGAAGCCCAGCATCGAGCTGATGCGCGAACTGCTCCGGCTCAACTCCCAGGTGCCGCTTGGAGCGTTCAGCCTGGTCAATGATGATGTCTTCTTTTCCCATTCGTTTCTGGGGCGCCAGCTCCAACCCGAGCAACTGATCGCATCGCTCAATAGCGTGGCCACGATCTCGGACGAGTACGACGAGAAGATCGTCGAACAATACGGCGGCGAGACGGCGCTCGAGCGTTTGCGCAATGCTTCCTCGCGTCCCCCGCGCGTGACCCGGGCCCACTAGTGACTGCGCATCGGACAGCCCCTCCGCCCCACGCGAGAGAGCACATCCCGAATCGGCTTTCCAACCCCTCCAATCGGCTATTCCGGCGCGCGGCACACCGATTGCTTTTACAAGGAGACATGATGAGAACGTGGGGAGCCGGGGCAGTCGTCGCGTCAGGTCTGATTCTCGGGCTCAGTGGATGCACCGGTGGCCAGGAAGGATCGGCTGCGGAGACGACTCTTCCTCAGAAGAATACCCCGGTGGCCTCCGCCACGAGCACAGCGCGCACCCGCCCGGCCATTCCGAGCATCGATGCCGCCAGAGAGATCAAAGCCATCAACGAAGCCATCCCGGTGTACGCCGGCGCGCAGTACCGAGACGACCTCACGCGGCGGGACTCGGTCATGGTACGCAACCAGTATGGCCCTCAGTCCCAGGTCTACACCCTGGCCACGGACGATTCCTTTCCCCAGGTCTGGCACTACTACGTGACTTACCTGGCGCAGTTCCGAGCTTACCCGGTGCAGCCGCCATATCCGCCGGAGGGGCAGAACTGGCGGACGATGGAAGTGCAGCTCAATCAGGCCATGCAGGATCCGTTCATCCCCGGCGACACACTGAAGAGCGCGAACAAACAGGTCACGCTGCAGATCGCGGAAACCGAGGCCGAGCCGCGGACTGTGATCCGCTACATCGTCACCCCGGAGCCGGTGAAGGCGCCGGTGTCGCTGCAGTAGCGCCTTCGGGCACTTCACCACTCATCCTTTCGTTGCACATGGCCCCCCGGGAAGTCCACAATCCTCAGATCCACCTCGCCTCTTCTAAGTTCGAGCTCGATCGATGTCATATCCCTGGCGACGCGTCCTGATCCCGACTGACTTCTCCACGGCCGCGGAATGGGCATTCGACGATGCCATTCGCGTGGCCTCCTCGACCGGTGCCGAGCTGATCATCCTTCACGTCCGCATGACCCGTACATCGAATCCGTCGGAGCTCCGGTTCCCAGCGGACCCAGCCTTGTACGACTATGCGGAACGGCAGGAGCTCGAAGCGCTGCGCGAACGGGTGGAGCGCATCGATTCCTCCGTATCGACCCGTCTACTGGTAACCCAGGCGTCCGACGTCGGCCGGCAGATCGCCCGCACTGCCGCGGCCGAGAACGTCGATCTGATCGTCATCGCCACCCACGCACGTCATCACGTGGCGCACTGGATCATCGGATCGACCACGCTGGAGGTGGTCGCGGTGCCGACAGTGCCGGTGCTCTCGGTGCGCTACGGAATTCGCAAGCGCCTCGCGTTCCGGCGGATCGTCGTACCGACCCACCCGGATCAGCCTTTCGACGGCGCGTCTGAGCTCGCCGCGGCCATCGCTGCTCGCGAGAATGGCGAAGTCCATCTGGTCTGCGTGGTCGATCGCGCGCAGCGAGAGCAGGGGGAGGCCTTTCTCGCGGATTTCGCCAAGAGGAAGCTCTCCGGCGTGACCACGGTTCAGCGGACGGTCACGGGGCGCGACATCGAGCGGGAAGTCCTCCGCTATTGCGACGACGTAGCCGCGGACCTGGTGGCCATCACCCATGAAGCCACTCTCGACGAGGAAGAACAAATCGGTCCCCTGGCCTCCGAAATCATCCGCCGAAGCTCCATTCCTGTCCTCGTGGTGCCCGGGCCCTCCGGGCGTGGGCGCGCAACGAAGCAGCAAGCGGTCGAGTAGAATGCCTCTCGGATGCGGGGTTAGCTCAGCGGTAGAGCATCTGCCTTACAAGCAGGGGGTCACTGGTTCGAATCCGGTACTCCGCACCAACCCTTCGGCGTCGGCTCCCAGCTGTCAGCTTTAGGATCCTGAGGGGGATCGCGGCGGTTCAACCTGCGCGGGAGGCCTTGTGGCGCGGCAGCCGAGAATCGCCCAGGGCGCCGAACTACTCGTGCTGTCGGATCTGATCGGTTACTGGATGCATCGGCTCTTCCACCGCGAGCCATTGTGGAAGTTTCACGCCATCCATCACAGCTCGGAGGAACTGGATTGGCTATCGGCAACCAGATCGGCCAGTTGATGTACCCCTTCCGGCGACGCCGCGCTGCGTAGGGACGCGCAGCGCGCGTCTGATATCCCTCGAAACAATCACGACGAAGGTGCCGGACGCGCGCTGCGCGTCCCTACGACCCAGAGCCAGAGAGGGCGAGCACGACCGGACCCGAAAAAATCGTTCGCGTACGGGTAGGGAAATGTCGTTCCACGTCACTCCTAGGTAGGAGAACGTGTATGAAGGCCGCATCGCCCCTGAAACGAAGCGCAACCCTCGAGCCAGTCGAACTGCCGGAGCGCTTGCTGGGTGCCGAGAGTGGACACACGAACTCCTGCGAGGAGTCGATCCGCTTCGGGGCAACGAAGCAGATCCGCCATCTCGTCGACGCGCTCGAAGAAAGCGACATCGACCTCAGCGAAGCATCGTCCGCCGAGGGCATCACCCGAATCCTGGTCGGCAGGCTGGCCCGGCGCGGGCCCCGTGCGTTGCGCGGCTAGCGGGCGATTTTGCGCTTGGGTGCGGAGTCGTTGAGCAACTCCACCAGCGTATCGAGCGAGTCTGCCTGCGACAGATCAATCCCGCTCTGGAAAGCCGCTTCAATCAGACCGCGAATGATCTCCGCCCGGCTGATGGCTTTCCCGTGTTTGAGCCGGATGTCGATGGCCAGCCGGTCGAGATACGCAACGTGCCGATCCAGCAGCACGACCGTGATCTTCGCCCATGGCTCGGTGTGCACGACGGGGCGACCGCGATTACTTTTTGTCGGATTCACAGACACTCCTGATGTTCGGATTTTGGTACGTCCATAAGTGTATCGCTTCGAAATCGAAGTCGCTACACCAGTAATGAACTATGGCTCGACTCATGATC
>CAAGKR010090309.1_pt1 | contig 11347 bp, 7 predicted proteins | sample 2556971 | NCBI WGS metagenome assembly CAAGKR01 (sample SAMEA5207829, study PRJEB30636) | soil metagenome | biome: forest; feature: boreal; material: soil | place: USA | collected 2011-09 | depth 1 m
CAAGAGTTCCGTAAGGGCATCGATTACCATGTCGCCCGGGCCGGTGTCGAAGGCGATTACTTCGTCCGGCGAAGCACCGGCGGGAATTGCGGTGAGGTTTGCGATGCCGCCGATGTTCTGAATGATGCGTCCTACGCGGCGATCACGAAATAAGCAATAATCGAGGAAGGGAACCAGCGGCGCGCCCTTTCCGCCTGCCGCCATGTCAGCTGGGCGAAAATCTGAAACTACCGGCACTCCGATTCGCGCGGCGATCACCGAGCCGTCGCCCACCTGCCAAGTAACTGCGAGCTTTCTTCCCAGAAACTTTGCGGTTTCACCCTGATGGTAGAGAGTCTGTCCGTGACAGCCCGCGAGTTGAATCTTCACTCGAAACCGACGCTGCGTGGTTATCACAGCGTCGGCGTAAAGCTCCGCCAGCAGAAAGTTCAATCGAGCTAAATCGGCAACCCTTGCGTGGCTGGAATTCATCGCTCCCAACACCGCTTCCCGCACAGGTTTTCGATAAGGGAACGCGGCGTGACCAATAAGTTTGAGCTTGTGTTGCTTTCGATTACCGGAGACATCAACCAGAGCCACATCAATTCCGTCACACGAAGTTCCGCTCATAACGCCAGCGACGATCATGATCTTTCCTGCTCGCGAACTATGTTCCTTAGGTGTACGCTCTCGCTGAAAGCCCACAGTTGGCGCGAAAGCCGATCAAGCTTGCCTTGAGTGGGAGCGGGCGGGAACTTCCAGCTAATCGAAGTTAAGAATCTCTTCTTGCACCTCTCTACCCTTTTCGCCGCATTGGTTACTTGCTGCGCGAAGCGGCGGTCGGTCAGCGCCTCTTTTCGGACAGCCTCGTACGCGCGGACGATCAAGTCTTCTGTATGGCAGATGAGGCACAGGTCGCCGCCCGCCCGGATGTGGGCAATGGCGGCTTCTTCGACCGGCGCAGCCTGCAATATGGCTCCCATTTCCAAATCGTCGGAGACAATCAGGCCGGTGTAGCCAAGCCGCTTACGCAAAATGTCAGTGATCCATTTCTTAGAGAGCGACGCAGGGGTCTTGTCGTTCGTAACGCTGGGGTATCCCGCGTGCGAAATAATAATAAATGGCATTTGACCACGCAGGATTTTGTAGGGGAGTATGTCTTCCTCCCAGAGTTTTTTTAGAGACTTCTTGATTACTGGCAGCTGGTGATGAGAGTCCAGATTTCCCTCCCCCAGGCCGGGAAAGTGTTTGCCGCACCCCAAAACGCCGGCACCGCGCAATCCAGCAAGAAACTCGCCAGCATAGACAGCGGTCGCGCGAGGATCCGCCGATACAGCGCGCGAACTCAGCACACTGCGCGAAGCTTTAAACGCCAAATCAAGCACCGGAGCGAAATCGGTATTGAATCCCAGCCCGCGACAATATCCGCCGATGACTTTGCCGTGCTTGCGAAACAGCTTTCGATCTCCGGTGGCGAAAACATCCGCAGCGGAAGGACTGCCGCCGTTTAAGGTGCGAAAGCGGTCGACTCTGCCTCCCTCCATATCGACGCAAGTCAGCAGAGGGGCGGAAACGCGGGCCTGGCAATCTTTCAGTAGTCGATGCGTCTGGTCCGAAGAAATAATGTTGCGGGCGAAAAGAATAACGCCCGCTGGCTGAATGCGCGTCAGTAGGGAACCAAGTTGCGGAGATGCTTTGGTGCCGTCGAAACCAATAATGAAGAGTCGTCCAATCTGAGATGCGAGACCGTCAGTGTTTTGCTTCTTCGGCAATCGGACGAATCCAAGGTTCAAATGAGCGAATCAAGCGCCGCGTCAATCTATTTGTTTCTTCAGTTCAGCCAAAAGGTTCAATGCTTCGAGCGGCGTCAAGCGATTCAAATCCAGTCCGCGCAGACGCTCTAACACTGGCTGCGAGAGCGCTGTGAAGATGGTTAGTTGCGCGGCGGGTGCGGGCCGGGACTCATCGCTCGCCAACTGAGCCGCCAGGCGTTGTTCCGCGTCTTCGTGTTCCGCTAATACCTCGCGGGCGCGCTCGATCACTTCATTTGGCAATCCTGCCAGTTTCGCGACTTCGATGCCGTAGCTGCGATCTGCAGCGCCGGGTTCAACCGTCCGCAAGAACACAATTCCGCCGTTCGTCTCTTTTACCGACACGTGATAATTCTTTACTCCAGAAAGGCGCTCGGCCAGTTCGGTCAACTCGAAATAGTGAGTTGCGAAAAGCGTCTTCGCCCGCGTTCGGGCGTGGATGTATTCGACCGCTGCCCATGCGATTGCCAAGCCATCGTAGGTTGCGGTGCCTCGTCCGATCTCGTCGAGCAAGATGAGCGATCGAGCCGTCGCCGCGTGCAGGATCGCCGCCGTCTCGGTCATTTCGACCATGAATGTGGAGCGTCCCCGGGCGAGGTTGTCGCTGGCCCCAATGCGAGTGAATACCCGGTCCACCAGTCCCATGCGCGCGGAGCGGGCGGGAACGAACGATCCCATTTGCGCCAGGATCACGATCAGCGCCGCCTGGCGCAGATAGGTCGATTTGCCGCCCATGTTCGGACCGGTCAAGACCAGAACAGTGTGTGTCGTTGAATTCAGGTAAAGATCGTTGGGCACGAAACGATTACCGCCGCTCGTCATTTCCTGTTGCTCAATTACTGGATGCCTTCCTTCCAGAACCTCGAGGTCCGCGGAATCATCGAATCTTGGCCGGCAATAGCCGCGAAGGGCCGCGACATGAGCCAGGCTTGCGAGCACGTCAACCTCGGCCAGCGCGAGTGCGGTCTGCCGGATGCGGCGAGCTTCCGCGGCAATCGCCGAGCGCAGTTCTGCGAACAGCCGGCGCTCGATTTCAACAATCTTTTCCTGAGCGTCTAGAATTTTCGATTCGTATTCTTTAAGTTCAGGCGTGGTAAAACGTTCGGCGTTCACCAATGTCTGCTTGCGCTCGTAATCGGCGGGTACAAGGTGCAGATTGGATTTCGTGATCTCCAAATGGTAGCCAAAGATGGAATTGAACTTCACCTTCAGCGATGCAATCCCGGTGCGCTGCCGCTCTCGTTGCTCGATTTGCGCAACATACTGCTTGCTGTTGCGGCTTAGGTCCCGAAGTTCGTCCAGTTCTTTATCGATTCCGTTCTTAATCACTCCGCCATCGCTAAACGACAAGGGTGGTTCGGGAATGATTGTCTGATCAATCCTCTCCTGTAAATCGCGCAACTCATCGATTGAGCCGTGCAGCGATTTCAATCGCGAGACTGCAAAGGATTTCAGCGCCGAGCGAAGGCTGGGAAGTTTGTCGAGCGATGCCGCCAGCGCCAGGACATCGCGCGGATTGGCGGTCTCCAGCGTTACCCGGCTCAACAGGCGTTCCAAGTCCAAGATCCCGTCCAGCGCACGGCGTAATTCTTCGCGGGCTACTGTGTCCTTTACCTGCAACTCGACGGCGTCCAGGCGGGCGCATATTTCTGGCAAATCGATTGAAGGACGCAGCAGCCATGCGCGCAACAAACGTTTGCCCATGGGCGTGATGGTGGCGTCAATGGAGCGCAGAAGGGTCACGCCCGCATCGGTCCCGGCAAATAGCGGTTCGATCAGTTCCAGATTGCGGACCGTGACGGTATCAAGAATCAGGCAGTTCTGGCGTTCATAAAATCCGACGCGATCGACGTGATTCAACGTCCCACGCTGAGTTGAACGGACGTAGTAGATGATCGCTCCCGCCGCCGAAGCGGCCGCGGGCTTTCCGGCCAGGCCAAAGCCCTCGAGCGACAACACTCCAAAATGGTTTTCCAGGAGGGGGATGGCATGATCGGGAGCGAAGACCCAATCATCCAGCGGGGTTTCGGCGTATCCGCCCTGAGTTGCAGACTTGAGCGAATTCTGCTGATGTTCTTTTGCGAATAGCGGCGCGGCGGATCCATATAGTACTTCTCTCGGCCGCAGTTGTTGCAGCTCTTCCTGGATTCTCTGAGGAGCATTTTCCCCTTGAAATTCCGTCGCACGGAATTCGCCGGTAGATAGATCAAGCGCGGCGAAACCGGCCCGGTCTCCACTCTGGGCCACGGCTGCGAGGAAATTATTTTCTTCCGAACCGAGCGAAGAATCGGCCGCGGTACCGGGAGTTACGACACGGGTTACCTCCCGCCGCACCAGTTTCTTGGCGAGCCGGGGATCTTCCATTTGCTCGCAGATCGCAACCCGGAATCCCTTGCGCACGAGCTTCGAGATGTAATTATCGGCAGCGTGATAAGGGACTCCGCACATGGGTACGGCCAGACCCTTCTCTTTATTACGCGATGTCAGGGTGATTTGAAGTTCGCGCGAAGCCAGCACTGCGTCATCGAAGAAAAGTTCGTAGAAGTCACCGAGGCGAAAGAATAAAAGAGCGGCGGGATGATCCTTTTTGATGGCGGCATACTGCCGCATCAAGGGCGTGGACGGCTCGGTCATTTCAATCAACGGCGTATCAATCGGAAGCGTGCGCGGATTATAACAAAGGCAAGCACTCAGCATTCAGCATTCAGCAATCAGCAATCAGTCATAGTGCTGAATGCCGGGATTCTGGGTTGGGAACGTATCTTTGGCGGGCAGGGGAAAAACCTCAATCTTGTAACTTGATTTTGGTTGGCGTGGCGGTTCAACGCACCAGGCACTTCAGTGCACTTGCCGACAATCAGTCCTCGCGAGACAATGTTTGCCATCAGGAGAATTCTTGTCAGAGCAGAAATATCGGCAACACGGTTATCAGGATCGAGATCGCGGCGAACGGCAGAAGCCGTCTTCAGATCGGCCTTCGGATCGGACGGCTGATCGAACGGCCGATCGATCTGGGAAGAATGACAGCTTCGGACCGAGACCCATGCAGCTTGCAGGTACGCACGCGGTGTCGCGATGCGGGCAGTGCGGAACTGTGCTGGCGTCTCTTGGCGATCCGGTTGGAAGATGTCCGAAGTGTGACTTTGAATTGCACTCCTGCAAGCAGTGTTCTTATTTCGATCCGGCTGCGCGTTTTGAATGCACGCAACCGGTACCCGAACGCATTCCCCGCAAGGACCAGCTCAATTCATGCACGTTCTATTCGATAAGCGTGAGAGTTGAGAAGCAGACATCCACGCCTGCATCAGCCCGCCCCACAGACGCGAGACAGGCCTTCGAGAACCTGTTCAAGAAGTAGACTTTTACGGCTTTTGAGTGGGCCGCAGCAATATTTCACTCGCAAAAGACTGCGCCGATTGCGTCACCAGCATCGCCACAATGTGAGCCACATCCGCCGGCTTCAGCATTTTTTCCACGCTTTTCCCCTCATGCGGGCTCAAATCTGTGTCCACCGATCCCGGGCAAATCACCGACACGCGAATGTTGTGCGGGCGTAATTCTTCGGCCACCGAGTAGGTCAGGCCGTTCAGTCCCCACTTGGATGCCGCATAGGCCGCCCCGTTCGGAAGGGCATTCTTTCCCGCAAGTGAGGAGATATTGATGATATGACCATTCCGGGCACGGATCATCATCGGAGCAAAACTGCGAATGCAGTAGTAGACGCCGCGCAAATTGGTATTCAGGATATTGTCCCAACTCTCCGGCGGCATTTGATGCAATGGTCCCCCGAAACTGCCGACGCCGGCGTTGTTTACCAGGATGTCAACGCGGCCCAGGCTTTTCTCAATCTCGAATGCCGCGCTTTCGACAGATTTTAGATCCGTGACATCGCACTCCCGGACTATGGCCCGTCCACCTCCGTTAACGATATTTGCCGCGGTGGATTCAAGAGGCGTCCGGCTCCGCCCGCAGAGAACGGTTGTCGCTCCCATTTCCGCAAGTTCGACTGCTATGGCAGCGCCAATGCCGCGCCCCGCCCCGGTGATAATTGCGACTTGTCCGCGCAACTCATGAACGCTGTTTTTCGCCACTATTTTCCTCCGTAAGAATAAGGCTTCCCGGTTGAACGGGCAATCCGGCTTCCCAGACCACCTGCTTCGCGTCGTTTTGCATTTCAATAATATCGCGAGGACGCGGCGAAAGTAGCTTGCCTAGAAACGCGCACATACTTATAATCCGCTCACCGGAAGATCAACTGTGTGTTCTGCACGAGAGAGAACGCAAGAGTTTTCCGGGGCCCAGAACAGGGCACGCCTCTGCTGGCGCTCCCGGGTAAGGTAGTTTTAGACGCTCGGGCAGAATCGCGAGTTCGAAGTTCGAATTCAAAAACTAGATTTCCCAGGAACCCAAGGAGCCATTCGAATGAAGACGAGTCTAGTGGTATTTGTGCTTGCAGTCGCGGCATGCGCGGCCAGGGGGCAGACGACACCACAGGCTCCGGCGGCGGGGGCAGCTTCGTCCTCAGCGCCCGTGATCAAGGATCCCGCGGAATATAACGCATATATGGGCGCCGCGCAGCAACAGGATCCGAACGCAAAGATCAGCGGGTTTGAAGCCTTTCTTGTGCAATACCCCAACAGCGTGATGAAACAGGATGTGCTGGAAACCCTGATGGGGATTTACGAACAGACGAATAATCAAGCCAAGATGATGGATGCGGCGAACCGGGTCCTGCAGGCGAATCCTAACAACGTGCGAGCATTGTTATTGCTGGCCTATAGCAGCAAAGGGAGCCAGAATTGGCCCGACGCGCGGAAGTATGCCGAGCAGGGTCTGCAGGCGCTTCCCAGCATGGCGAAACCAGAAGGACTGTCGGATGCGGATTACGCCAAGCAGAAGGCCCAATTGAGCCAGTTGCTGAACAGTATTGCCGGATTCGCATCGCTTCAGAGCAAGGACTTTGCCTCCGCGCAAAAATATTTGCGTGCTTCCGTCGAAGCCAATCCCAATAATCTTCAGGACGTTTACCCATTAGCTTTGGCATATCTCACCGCTGTTCCTCCCGACAGTGTGAACGGCCTTTTCTTCATTGCACGCACCGCCAATCTGGCCGCTGGGACCGCCGATGCGCCTAAAATCGAAGCCTACGGAAAAGGTGTGTACTCGAAATATCATGGGACCGACCAGGGTTGGACCGATTTAATGGCGACTACCAAGACCACCCCAGTGCCTCCCGCGGGATTTACCATCGCTCAGTACGTGCCGCCCACGCCTGCTGACCAGGCCCACGATTTGGTGAAAGACAAGACGCCACAAGACATTAAAAAAATGACCTTTGCCGAATGGGAACTGGTACTTTCCGCGGGTCAGAAAGAAGATGCGGATAAAGTATGGGACGTAATCAAGGGCCTTCCGTTGCAGATGGAAGGTTGGGTCATTACAGCCTCTTCCACTGCGGTTGATATAGCCGGCACGCAGGACGACAACGACGCCAAACGCGCCGACATCACGCTTACCATGACTGGCCCGATTCCTGAAAAATTGATGCCCAAAGAGGGTGCGACCTTTGATTTCGAGGGGACGCCGGCATCTTATGAGCCCAGCCCATTTGTGATGACGATGGAAAAGGGAACTCTGTTAACGAAGGCTGCGCCTGCGAAGAAGAAGCCCCCGGTACACCACCGGGCAGCTCAGTAGTTCTGGTGCAAACTTAAGTCGCGCGGTCCTGAGCGCGCAGGGCGGCGGCATGAGGGATAGACTGTCCGCCTGATTGGCTACCGCGAAAAACGCGGAGTTCGGGCCGCTGGCAAGGCGCGGTCCGGTGCGGAAGCAGGGGCGAATTCCGCTTGCGCCGCTTTTCCGCGGAGCCGCATTTCCTGCAAGCTGGCGGCCTGGGCCATCACCGTCATTTGTAATTCCACGACCTTGCGGCCCAAGCGGACTCTGGCGCGAAGTTCTTCCGCCTCAAAGGGTTTTGTGACGTAATCGTCGGCTCCAGCATGAAGTCCGGCAACAATATCGGCTGCGCTATTTCTCGCGGTCAATAGGATAATGTAAGTGTTCGCCGTCTTGCAGCAGGCTCGAGCCTCGCGGCATACTTGCGGACCGGATAGCCCAGGCATCACCCAATCAAGGATGGCGAGTAATGGCCACTCATTCTGCTGAAGCAGCTTCCATGCCTCAGTTCCATCTTCGGCCGTGATGATTTCGAATTCCGTCCGCAATAACTGATGCAGGATTTTGCGGAAGAACGCGTCATCCTCAGCGATGAGAAGTTTCACGGGTTCGACCTGGTCATGGCAGCGTCGATTTCAGGGAGCTGTGATTGCAATGCGAGAGCCAACTCGCCGGCCTTAATAAAATTTCTCCGTCTTCCTGACAGCGCAAGCGCACGGGCAGTTCGGGACATTTCGAACGCCCCAAGGTAGCTCAGCTCTTCTACAAACTGGAGTGCCGTGCGTTCCAGTAGTTCTGCTTGCTCATGAAGCAGGGCACGATTCATTTCGGCCAAAAGATTGGGCTTTTCTTTAATAAAGGTTTTGAGCAGGTCACTAAGGGCCTTTTCATCCCCACCGGCGCGTTCCAAAATTATGCTTCGATTCCAATTGGCGGGGCGGTTGGTTTGATGAATTGAATCAGGATCCGAGAAAGCCAGAAGAATTGTTTGGAGTTCCGCCGTGTTGAAGGGTTTAGCGGTATAACGATCCATGCCGGCCGCAAGGCACCTTATACGATCCGCCTGCATGGTGTGAGTGCTCATTGCGACAATTGGCATGTGTCCGCCCAGAACCTTCTCTTGAGTGCGGATTGCAGCGGTAGTTGCCATTCCGTCCATCTGGGACGTCTGGGCGTCGATCAGAAGCAAATCAAAATGCTGCTGTTGAAGGTGTTCCAACGCCTGACTGTTACTGTGGACGCGGACCACCGTATGGCCCAGTTTTTCAAGCATAGGCACCATCCGGGATGGGGTCGACGAGCTACCGTCGGCTAATAAGACCCGCAAAATCAACCAGGGAGGGCTGAACGAGTTTTGATTGGCCTTCATAACGAATGGTCTTTCCATGAACATGTGTGGAAAGGCATGACTAATGACCATCGCCGAAACCGGGTCAGGACTTTAGGTTGAATTTCAATCGAAGAGGACGCGTCGGTTTATTATCCCAGGATTGCGTACCAGTTCGGGAATACCCCGGCAAGGACAAAACGGGAATCTCGAATATCCCACAACGAATGTTAGCGGCGGGACTTTGAGGCTCTGTGGATAAATCGAGAATCCCCTCTGCGGGTTTCCCCTTTACAATGATCTCCACAGTAGAATCAAGAGAATCAATGTCACAATTCGTTCACCTTCACTTACATACTGATTATTCGATGCTGGACGGCGCTTGCGACGTGGAAAAGCTTTGCGACCGCGTCAAGGAAATGGGCATGCCCGCCGTTGCCATGACCGATCACGGCAACATTTTTGGAGCCGTTCATTTCGTGAATGCCGCGAAGCAGGCGGGAATCAAGCCGATTGTGGGCTGCGAACTGTACATCTGCAAGAAAGACGATCACAGAATTGATCGCACACCTCCCGACGGTGATACTTACAACCACTTGCTGGTGTTGGCTGAGAATGAAGAGGGCTATCGCAATCTGACCAAGATTACTTCGGAAGCCTCGCTGCATGGCTTCTATTACAAGCCGCGGATCAGCAAGAAATTTCTGGCCGAACATTCCAAAGGGCTCATCGCTCTTTCGGGCTGCCTGAAGGGCGAAGTCGCGGAATATCTGATGGAAGACAAGTACGAGGCGGCACGCAACGCGGCTTCAATCTATCGCGATATTTTTGGCAAAGACAATTTTTTCCTCGAAATTCAGGATCAGGGATTGGAGATGGAACACCGAATCCATCCCAATCTGTTTCGTCTGGAAAAGGATCTTGGGATCCCACTTGTCGCCACCAACGATAGTCATTACCTCTGTGAAGATGATGCCCAGGCGCAGGACGTAATGCTGTGTATTCAGACGGGGAAGTCGATTCAAGATACGAACCGGATGAAATTTTACGGCACGGACTTCTACGTGAAGAGCCACGAAGAGATGAGCCGTGTGTTCAAGGATTCTCCCGACGTGCTCTCACGAACCCTGGGAATTGCCGAACGCTGTAACCTGCGGCTGGAAAAGGTTGGCGATCCGTTCCCGCATTTTGAGGTTCCAGCGGGATTCACTCTCGATAGTTATTTCGAGCATATCGCCCGCGAAGGATTCGCAAAACGCCTCACCGTTCTATCCCAGCCCGAAAGAAAAGCGCTGTTAAAGCACAGCATTGCGGAATATGAACAACGCCTCTCGCGAGAGATTGACTGCATCCAGCAGATGAAGTTTTCCGGATATTTCCTCATTGTGTGGGATTTTATCCGCTACGCCAAAGAACAGAACATACCGGTAGGGCCGGGACGCGGGTCGGCGGCAGGGTCGCTGGCGTCCTATTCAATGGGAATTACCGACATTGATCCGTTGCACTATGAGCTTCTGTTCGAGCGCTTTCTCAATCCGGAACGTATTTCCATGCCGGATATTGATATTGATTTCTGCATGAACCGGCGTAGCGAGGTCATCGATTACGTAACGCAGAAGTATGGCCGAGAGAACGTCGCCCAAATCATCACTTTTGGAACCATGGCGGCAAAGGCGGCGATCAAGGATGTAGGGCGGGCCATGGATATCCCCTATGCCGACGTGGACCGCATCGCGAAAATGGTGCCGACGACTCTCAACATCAAATTGAGCCAGGCGATTAAAGATTCTCCAGCGTTACAGCAAGCATATGACGGGGATGCCCAGATTCGGCAGTTGTTCGATACGGCCCTCAAGCTCGAAGGGTTGGTGCGTAATTCCGGCGTTCATGCCGCAGGCGTAGTGATTTCGCCGCGGCCCCTCACCGAACTGGTTCCATTGCATAGGACCAAAAACAATGAAATTGTCACCGCGTATGACATGGTGGCGATCGAGAAGCTTGGCCTGCTGAAAATGGATTTTCTCGGTCTTACGACCCTGACGATTCTCGATGACAGCCTGAAATTGATTCTGCAAACGCGCAACGAACGTGTGGCATTGGACGAAATCTTGCTTACTGATCCGCACACCTATGAAAAAGTTTTTCATAGCGGCCTCACTTCGGGTGTCTTCCAGTTTGAATCGCAGGGTATGCGCGATGTATTGCGGCGCTACAAACCCAGTTCCATTGAAGACCTCACGGCCCTGAATGCGTTGTACCGCCCCGGTCCGATTCAAGGGGGGATGATTGACGATTTCATTGACCGGAAACATGGCCGGAAGAAAATTGAATACGAACTCCCGGAGCTGAAAGAAGTCCTCGAAGAAACGCTGGGCGTGATCGTGTATCAGGAACAAGTCATGCAAATTGCCAACCGGTTGGCCGGATATTCTCTCGGGGAAGCGGATTTGCTGCGCCGGGCGATGGGCAAAAAAATTGCCTCAGAAATGGCGGCCCAACGAGAACGCTTCGTAAGCGGGGCGGTGCAACGAGGCTATCCTCCGAAAAAGATTGA
>CAAGKR010236390.1_pt1 | contig 11345 bp, 10 predicted proteins | sample 2556971 | NCBI WGS metagenome assembly CAAGKR01 (sample SAMEA5207829, study PRJEB30636) | soil metagenome | biome: forest; feature: boreal; material: soil | place: USA | collected 2011-09 | depth 1 m
CCGTGGCGGTGAAGCCCACGCGGCTGCGACCGTGGAAGCCGGAGCAGCCGCAACCGTCCTGACGAGCGAGAGCCGTGGCGGTGCAGCCCACGCGGCTGCGACCGTGGAAGCCGCATTAGATTCGCCGCCGTGCCGTTCGAGACGATCCGTTCCGAGGTCGACGGCGCGGTCGCGACCATCACGCTCGCCCGTCCCGAGGCGGCCAACGCGCAGAGCTCGCGCATGATCGAGGAGCTCGACGCCGCCTTCGACGCCGCCGACGCCGACGACTCCGTGCGCGTCGTCGTGCTCGCGGCCGACGGCAAGCACTTCTCGGCCGGACACGATCTGAAGGAGATCCTCGCCGGTACCGAAGCATGGGCGGCCACGCGCGCGACACCCGAAGGCAAGCTCCGTCACGAGCAGGTCATGTACTGGGACAAGCTCGTCAAGATCCGCGACTTCCGCAAGCCGACGATCGCCGCGGTACAAGGAACCTGCGCGGCCGCGGGGCTGATGCTCGCGTGCATGTGCGATCTCATCGTCGCCGCCGACGACGCCCGCTTCTCCAACCCCGTCGCGCGCATGTCGGGCGTCGGAGTCGAGCTCCTCGTGGAGCCATGGGAGCTCGGTGCCCGCAAGGCGAAGGAGTTCATGCTCTGCGCGACCACGTTGAGCGCAGCCGAAGCGGAGCGCTACGGGCTGGTCAACCGGGTCGTGTCGCGCGACGCGCTCGCCACTGAAGCCCGAGCGCTCGCCGACCAGGTCGCGCTCGTGCCGCCGGTGACGGCCGAGGCGATCAAGGCTTCCGTGAACCACATGCTCGACACCGCGGGCCAGCGCGAGTCGTGGCGCTTCCACTTCGTGATCCACCAGTTCGTGAGCAACACGCCCACCGCGCTGGACCGGCTCGAGACCCGCCGCGAAGGCGGGATGGACGCGGTGAGACGCGAGCAGCAGCACGGAGAACAAGGCAGCTCGTGAGCAGACCGGCGTGAGCGGACCGCTCGACGGCCTCCGCGTGCTCGACCTCGGCACGCGGATCGCGGCGCCGTTCTGTGCCGGCCTGCTCGGCGAGATGGGCGCCGACGTCGTGAAGATCGAGCAGCCCGGCAACGGCGACTTCATGCGCGAGATCGGCCCGTTCGCACCGAGTGGTCGCGACGGTGAGCCGGGGGGCGCTCCGTACTCGCTCTTCTGGGCCGTCGAGGGGCGGGGCCGCCGGAGCGTCACCCTCGACCTGCGCACCGAGGCCGGCCAGGACCTCTTCCGCCGGCTCGCCGCGACGGCCGACGTGGTGGTCGAGAACTTCCGGCCCGGCACGCTCGAACGTTGGAACATCGCGCCCGGCGACCTCGACCCTCGCCTCGTCGTGGTGCGCATCAGCAGCTTCGGCCAAGACGGCCCGAACGCGCACCGACCCGGTCTCGACCGGGTCGGCATCGGCTACGGCGGCCTGCTGCACCTCACGGGCTACCCCGACCGGCCCCCGGTACGCGTCGGCGTCACCATCTCCGACTACCTCACCGGCGTGTTCTCGGCGCAGGCTGCGCTCGGCGCGCTGTACGCACGCGATGCGCGCCGAGAGGGCAAGGGCGCGGTGATCGACGCCGCGCTCTACGGTGCCGCGCTGCGCGTCCTCGAATGGACCATCGCGGCGTACGACCTGCTCGGGACGGTGCGCAACCGCGAAGGAAACCGCCTTGCGAACTCGGCGCCGCTCGACAACTACCCGACCGCCGACGGCAAGTACGTGTGCATCGTCGCCGGATCCGATGCCAACTTCGCGCGGCTGTGCACGGCCATGGAGCGATCCGATCTCGTGACCGATCCGCGCTTCTCGCGCCTCGCCGATCGCGCCACACGCAGTGACGAGATCAACGGTCTCGTCGCGGAATGGACCGCCTCACTCCCTGCCGAGGAAGTGGAACGCCGCTGTGTCGCGGCCGACGTACCCGTCGCGACCGCGTACACCGCGGCCGACATCTTCGCCGACCCGCACATGGCGGCCCGCGGCGACCTCGTCACGGTCGACGACCCCGTCGTCGGCCCGGTGCGCCAGCAGGCTCCGTTCCCGCGATTCGTCGGCGAGCCGGTCGTGGTGCCCACCGGCGCGCCGCGACTCGGAGCCCACACGCGCGAGGTGCTCACCGAGCTCTCCGGTGTCGACGACGCGATGCTCGACCGGCTGGCCGCGCAAGGCGTGATCTGAGTGGCGCAGCGATCGCCACTGCGCCGCCCGGTCGCCCCCGACCTCTTCGAGCTGCACGACGACGGCAGCCTCGCCCTGCTCGGCGGCTACTCACCGAGCAGCGGCCTGCACCACTTCCCCCGCTCCGGCGTCTGCCCGTACACCGGCGCCGACGACGTCGAGCCCGCCCGCCTCCCCGATCGCGGGACGCTGTGGCTGTGGACCGCGGTGACCGCGGCGCCGCCCGGATATGCGGGCCCGGTTCCGTTCGGCTTCGGGGTCGTCGAGCTGCCCGACGGTTCGCATGACCGTTTGCGCGTCGTCACGCGTCTCACCGAAGCCGACCCGGCCGCGCTCGAGCTCGGCATGGCGATGCAACTCGTCGCCGACGTCGTCGCCGTCGACGCCGACGGCACCGAGGTCGTCACGTGGGCCTTCGCCCCCGAGGTCGGAACCCCATGACGGGCCAGGCGCAGACCGGAGGCAGCCGGGCGCAGACCGGAGGCGGGGGCATGCCGGAGGTCGAAGCCCCATGAACACGGGCATGCCGAAGGTCGGAGCCGCATGAATACCGTAGAAATAGCCGGGATCGGGATGCATCCGTTCGGCCGCTTCGACGACCGGAGCGTCACCGACATGGGCGTGCACGCGGTGCGCGCGGCACTGGCCGAGGCGGGCGATCCGATCTTCCAGGCCGCGTTCTGCGGCACCGCGTACGCGGGAGTCGCCGCCGGTCACAAGGTGCTCGGCGCGATCGCGCGCACCGGCATGCCGATCATCGACGTCGAGGCAGGATGTGCGAGCGGTGGCGCCGCGCTCATGCTCGCCGCGGGCGCGATCCGCGCCGGTCAGTACGACTGCGTCCTGGTGTTCGGCATCGAGAAGATGCCGCGCGGCATCATCCGCTCGTCGTTCTTCGAGCCGTGGCGCGAGGAAGCGGGCCTCGCGGCGACGCCCGCCTACTTCGCGTTGCGCGCCCAGCGACTCCTACGCGAATCCGGGCTCACCAAGGAGCACCTCGCGCAGGTCGTCGTGAAGAATCGCCGCCACGGCGTTCACAATCCCGACGCCATGTTCCGCAGCGAGGTGACGGCCGAACAGGTACTCGCGTCGCGCCTGGTCTGCGAGCCGCTGCACCTCTGGATGCTCTGCTCGCCCAACGAAGGCGCCGCCGCCGTGGTGCTGCGCGCGGGCGCCGGCACCACCGGACCCGAACCCGGCAGGGCAGTGACACTGGAGGCCGCGGTACTGCGATCACATCTGCCCGGAAGCGTGCTAGGCGAGGCGACGCCGCTTGCCGGCATCGACGACGACGCGATCTCCCCGCCCACGACGCTGGCTGCCCGAGCCGCCTACGAGGAGGCCGGCATCGGACCGGCCGACGTCGACGTCGTCGAGTGCCAGGACACCGACGCGGCCCGCGAGCTGCTCGCGTGGGAGGAGCTGGAGCTGTGCGCACGGGGCGAGCAGGCCGCGATCCTCAGCAGTGGAGGCGCGACCCTCGGCGGCCGCCGGCCGGTCAACGTCTCCGGCGGGCTCCTGTCGAAGGGCGAGCCGCTCGGTGCCTCGGCGCTCGGCCAGGTGGTCGAGTTGGTCCGGCAGCTGCGGGGCGCGGCCGGCGCCCGTCAGGTCGAGGGCGCGCGTGTGGGGCTCGCACACACGGTCGGCCGGGGCGCCAACGCGTCGGTCACGATCGTGAAACGCTAGGGGTATGGGCACGCATCTTTCCAACGTCTGGTTCAAGGTCACCGAGCTCGAGGTCGTCTCGGGTTCGGGCTGCACGGTGACGACCGCCGACGGAGACGAGTACCTCGACTTCTCGAGCGGGATCGCGGTCACCAGCACCGGTCATTGCCACCCCAAGGTCGTGGCGGCGATCAGGGAGCAAGCCGGTCGATTCATCCACGCCCAGGTCAACGTGTACCGGCACCCGCTGCTCGAGCAGCTCGCCACCCGCCTCGCGGGAGTGACGCCCGAGGGCATCGACACGTTCTTCTTCGCCAACTCGGGCGCGGAGGCAACCGAGGCCGCGGTCAAGCTGGCACGCCAGGCGACGCACCGGCCCAATGTCATCGTCATGGACGGCGCGTTCCACGGCCGCACGATGATGGCGATGGCGATGACGACGTCGAAGACCAGCTACCGCTCCGGCTACCAACCGTTGCCTGCGGGCGTGTTCGTCGCACCCTTCCCGCGGCCGTACGAGTGGAACGTCAACGAGCAGACGGCGGTCGAGCGCTCGCTGCGCGCGCTGGAACGTCTCCTTGCCGCGCAGACCGCGCCGGAGGAGACGGCCGCCATCGTGATCGAGCCGGTGCTCGGCGAAGGCGGGTACCTCCCCGCGCCGAGGGCCTACCTCCAGGGTGTGCGCGAGATCTGCGACGCGACAGGGATCCTGTTCGTCGCCGACGAGGTGCAGTCGGGCTTCGCTCGCACCGGCCGGATGTTCGCGGTCGAGCACGCCGACGTCGTGCCCGACATCATCGTGATGGCGAAGGGCATCGCCTCCGGATTCCCCATCGCCGGCATCGGTGCGTCGGCCGAGCTGATGGGCCAGTGGCCCCAGGGAGCGCACGGCGGCACCTACGGAGGCAACCCGATCGGTTGCGCCGCCGCCCTGGCGACGATCGACGTGATCGAGTCTGAGCATCTCGCCGACAACGCCCGCGACCGCGGCCGTCAGCTCCTCGGCGGGCTCGACGATCTGCACGCCGGCGACACCGGGATCGGCGACGTGCGCGGCCTGGGCCTCATGGTCGGCACCGAGATGGTCGACCCCGAAGGCGGTCCGGCCGCGTCCCGCACCTCGGCGATCCTGCGCCACTGCCTCGAGGAGAGCCACGTCATCTTCATGAACTGCGGCACCGGCGGCAACGTGCTGCGGTGGATGCCACCGCTCGTCGTGACCGCGGAGGAGATCAACCGCGCCGTCGCCGCCTTCGCCGCGGCATTGAAGGCCACCGCCTAAGCGCGCGCGACGACCACCCAGCCGTGCATCCCGTAGGCGAAGTGGCCGGGGAGATGGCACGCGAACAGGTACCGCCCCGGCTGGTCGAACCGGTAGAACTTCTCGCCGAGCTCGCCCGGACCGACCGACACCTCGCCCGGCACGGGGGGATGCACGCTCTCGGTGCCGCGCGCGTGGAGGGCGTGCACGCGCGCGTCGCCGACGATGAACTCGTGGTGGATCGGATCGCCGTTGCGGATCAGGAACCGCACGGTGGTGCCCGCCCGCACGTGCAGGGTCGACATCGAGAACTTGCTGTAGTGGATCCCGACCGTCACGGTCACCAGGCCGGGGCCGAGCACCCTCGGCGTTTCGGCGTGCGCGGTGTCGCTGAGCGCGTAACCCCCTACTGCGGTCGCGAGCGTCACTGCGACCGCGAGCACACCGCGGGCCACGCGGCTCACGCCGACGCTCCCACCAACGGGCGCCTCCGGCGACCGAACCATCCGGCGACCGCGAACGTCACCATCCCGGCCGTCACGGCAACGCCGAGCGGCCACACGGGGCGCCCGGTGTGCACGACGACGGGCAGGGCCGCGCTCGCGCTCACGCCGGTCGCGGCGAGGGCGGGCACCTCGTCGGGGCGGGTGCTGACCGCGAGGTCGTAGCGGAGCTGACCGGCCAGCACGTGCAGCCGCAGGAACGTCAGCCACATCTGGTCGGGCACCCACGCCATGCCCTTGTCGGTACGCAGGTCGGAGAGGAGGGGTGCGTTCGCCTGCTCGTCGCGCACGAGGCTGAGGCCGCGGCCGCCGGCGAGGAGCTTGGGCCGATGGTCGGTGAGCAGGAACACGTCGGCGTCGACGACGGCGGTGCGGCCGAGCCCCAGACCGAGGATGCGCAGCGGCACCCACGGATCCTTGGTCGGGATCGTCAGCATGATCGGGGTTCCGTCACCCGAGCTCTGGCCGAGCCGCCGGGCGCGCGACGCGTCGAACCGCGCGGCCATGAAGATCGGGCTGCGCCGCGCGTAGAAGTCGAGCATCTCGGGTGCATCGGGGGTGAGCAGGTAGCCGTGGTCGACGGCCCACGTGCCGACCGCGCTCCCGCCGCCGCGCAGGACGGTGATGTCGAGCGCGTCGATCTTCGTCTGGAGGAGCACCACCGCCTTGTCGAGGCTGGTGGGGGAGGCGGCGAACCTCCCCTGCGCGCCGGGTACCAGCGGCGCGACCTCGCGCTCGAGGCGCTGCAACGTCCACGACCCGCCGCGCTCCACCTTCGACGGCACACCGGGCAGGGGCACGATCGACCCGACCGACTTGCCGGTGCCGCTGAACTCGAACGACGTGACGTAACGCTCGACACCGGCGTGGTACGCCGCCAACGTCACCGTGCGGGTGAGCTTGATCGTGCCGTTCTCCCCCACCAGCCCTCCGCACGCGGCCGCGGGCGCGGCCATGAGCGCGACCGCCGCCGCGGCGACCGTGATCGCCACGGCTCCGCGCCCGCCACGCATCGTCGACTTCGACATGGATCCTCCCGAGATCGGTGACTCGGGAGTTCTGACGCCGCGAAGGGGGAAAGCGTTCCCGCGAGCTGCTCAGCGGGCGCGCAGGAACCAGCCTCGGGGGTCCCAGCGCCGGAGCAGGCCGATCTCGTCGGGTCGGGGTTCGGGGAGCTCGCGCACCGTGTCGGCGACCCGCAGATCCCAGCCGCACGCGGCGCACGCCCGCTCGATGCGCTCGGCGATTGGCTCGGTCCCGGCCGGCACCGCGGTGAGGACGAGCTCGTCGCGGAGCCCCGCGACTTTCTCGAGCAGACCGAGATCGGTGACCAGCGCGCGCACGGCGCGGCCCGGCGAGGTGACGTAGCCGCACTCGGGCGGCGTGCGTGTGGGGTTGAGCGTCGCGACCACGATGCACTCGGCGGCGACGCTCGCGACGTCGTTCCCGCCACCCGAGCCGACGAGGAACGCGCCCCCCGGAACGAGCGTCGAATTGATGTTGCCGCGGCGGTCGATCTGCGCACCGCCGAGGCAGCCGATCGTCGTCGTCCCCGCGCCGCCGACGAGCGAGCCCAGCACGGTGTGCGCGTCGGTGAGCATCGTCGCGCTCGGAAAGTTGCGGTGGTTGAGCACGAACGGATCCGCGGGCACCGGGTCGTAGCCCCACAACCCGATCTCCGCGGTCAAGCTGACCTCCGAGCCGCGCGCGTGTGCGAGGCGCACCCCCAACCAGGCCGAGAGGTTGGCAACCCCCGCGCCCGCGAGCACGGCGTCGGCCGAGGTCGCCACGATCCGGTCCGCGAGGTAGCGGGCGCCGAACACCGCGGCCCGCTCCCATCGGTTCGCAGGCGCATCGAGATCCGGTGGGTAGGCGGCTTCGTCGGCCCGCCACGAATCGGCGGCCGCCCGCGCGCGAAGCGCCGAGACCCGCTCGGGACCGAGCCGCTCGAGGTACGCCTCCTGGGTGTCGACCTCGAGCACCCAGTGACGGATCCAATCGTCGTACCCGTCGCCTCGCGTCGCGGCGCGTGCCTCGACCCAGAAGTCGTAGTCCTCGCCGTACCCGGCGACCGGGAGCCCGCCGGCGAAGAGACCACCCGGGTGCGCGCCGAGCGGCGCCTCCACGACCGCGAGCACGCGGTGGGCGGGAATCTTCACGAGGTGCGACCACGGCCGGAGATCGTCGACGATCTTCTCGACGGTGACGATCGCGCCGCGCCGCGCGGCCAAGGCGCCCCACACGCCTTCCAGCAGCGGCGGGTGGAGCGCGACGTTGCCGGCGCGGTCGGCGAGCGGTGCGTGCATCAGCGCGACGTCGGGTTGCAGCGGGGCGAGCAGCCCGACCTCGCCGAACGGCGAGTCGACGCGGGCGAAGCCGGCGTTCGCCTCCATCGACGATCCCGCGATCGACCGGGTGGCGATCGCGGGCAGGCCGCGCGCAGCCGCCTCGAGGCGCTGCGAGAACGCGAGGAACGACCAGTGCTCGACCTCGACCGCGCCGCTCCGGTACGCGTCGGCGAACCACGGGTTCGGTGTGAAGTTGGGGAACGTGTCACCCGAATAGCCGGTGATCACCTTCCGAACGAGGCCGCCCCGGAAGAAGAGCGCACCGAGGCTCGAAAGGCTCAGCATCACGAGCGTGAACTGCGGATCGCGTTCCCACCACTGCCTCACGACCTCGCGGGCCGCGGCGGTCCAGCGGTGGTGTCCGACGACGACGTGGAGCGTGTCGCCCGCTTGCACATGACGCGCGACCGCGTCGGACAGCGTGGTCTGCCGGTCGACCATTTCGCCGCGCTAGCCGAGGACGAGATCGGCGAGCCGGCTGCGGTGGAAGCCACCGCCACCCAGCATCACGTCGCTCGCCTTGGCCCGCTTGAAGTGGAAGTGGGCGTCGCAGTCCCAGGTGAACCCGACGCCGCCGTGGATCTGGATGTCCTCGCCCGACACGTACACCGCGGCCTCGCCGACGAATCCCTTGCACATCGCGGCCGCGCGCTCGCGTGCCGGGTCGTCGGCGTCGGAGGTCCACGCCGCGTAGTGAGTGCCGACCCGCGCCAGCTCGACCTGCTGGAGCATGTCGACGGCCTTGTGCCTGATCGCCTGGAACGACGCGAGCGGCCGGTCGAACTGCACGCGCACCTTCGCGTACTCCATCGCAAGATGGTGCGCCTGCTCGCACGAACCGACGAGCTCGGCCGCGAGCATCACCGCGGTGTCGTCGACGGTGCGCCGCCACAGCGCGGTGTGGTCGCCGTCGGGTCCGATACGACGGACCACGCGGTCGTCGAGGTCGAGCCGCGCGATCTTGCGCGTCGGGTCGAGCCCGGGAACGAGCGTGGCGGCCGGTGCCTCGACCAGGAACGAACCGATGCCCTCTTCGGTTCTGGCCACGACGATGGCCCAGTCGGCAGTGTGACCGTCGAGCACCGTGGGCTTGAGGCCGGTCACCACCCAGTCGGCGCCCTTCCGGCGCGAGCGGGTACGCACCCGATCGACCACGTCGCCGTGACCGAACTCCTCGAGCGCGACGCTGCCCCGGAGCGATCCGCCGGCGAGCTGCGCCAGCAGATCGGACTCGCCGAGGTGCTTGGCCGCGAGCGTCGCGAACACCGACGACGAGAAGTACGGACCGGGGAACGGGAACCGACCCATCTCCTCGAGCACCACCACCATGTCGACGAGCCCGAGACCGAGACCGCCGTACGACTCGGGGACGAGCAGGCCCGGCCACCCGAGCTGCGTCATGGCCGACCAGACCTCGTCGGTGAAGCCGCGCTCGTCGTCGACCATGGCCCGCACGTACGCCATGCCCCGATCGGAGAGGAAGGCGCGCACGCTCTCCCGTAGGGCGTCCTGATCGTCCGAGAACGTGAAGTCCATGCTGGTGAGAGCCCTTCGCGAAACCTGACACGCACGTTAGTCAACGCCGGATTCCTGACGCTATTGTCAGCTCGTGGACTTCGCGTACACGGAAGCCGACGAGGCGTTCCGGAGCGAGCTGATCGCGTGGCTCGACGAGAACCTTCCGAAGTTCCTCGCCGACTGGGGCGGTGACGACGATCCCGGCGGCGCGCAGTCGGCCGGCATCAAGCGCACCCAGGATCGGCGGCGCGACTGGCAGCGCCGGCTCAATGAGGGCCGGTGGGCGTGCATCAACTGGCCGAAGGAATGGGGCGGCCGCGAGGCGACTCCCGTCCAGAACGTCATCTACTCCGAGGTGATGGCCTCCCGGCGCGCGCCCGGCATCTACAACGCCAACGGCCTCTGGCAGATCGGTCCCATGATCATCCGCTGGGGCACCGAAGAGCAGAAGAACCAGTGGCTCCCGGGCATCCTCTCGGCCGACGAGCACTGGTGCCAGGGTTTCTCGGAGCCGCAGGCCGGCTCCGACCTCGCCAACCTCCGCACCATGGCGATCCTCGACGGCGACGACTACGTCGTCAACGGAACGAAGATCTGGATCTCGACCGCGCACCTCGCCAAGTGGGGCCTGTTCCTGCTGCGCACCGATCCGAAATCGATCGAGGAGAAGCGCAAGCACGAAGGCATCACCGCGTTCATCGTCGACATGGACACGCCCGGCATCGAGTGCCGGCCGATCCGCGACCTCACCGGCGACGAGATGTTCAACGAGGTGTTCTTCACCGACGCGCGCATCCCGGTCGCGCACCGGCTCGGCGGTGAAGGTCAGGGCTGGCAGGTCGCGATGGGCACGCTCGGTCACGAGCGCGTCGGCACGTCGGGGCTCGCCATCACGATGGCCCAAGACCTGCGAGCGATGATCTCGACCGCCCGCGCCGTGAACCCCGCCGCGCTCGACGATCCCGAGATCCGCGACCGCATCGCGCGCGCGTACACCCAGATCGAGTTCACGAAGCTCCTCAACTACCGCGCCCTCACCAAGATCATCAAGGGCCAGAAGAACTGGCCCGAGGTGCCGCTCGCGAAGCTGCAGTGGAGTCACCTGGCGCAGTACCTCGCCGAGCTCGCGATCGACCTGCTCGGGCCGGCCGGCCTCCTCGCGCGGGGCGGGCCCGACGCGGTCGACGGCGGCACCTGGACCCGGCTCTACAGCTTCCAGCGCTACACGTCGATCGGGGCGGGCGCGACCGAGGTGCAGAAGAACATCATCGCCGACCGCGCTCTCCTCCCCAAGAAGTAGCGCGCTGTCACATGGTCGCGTACGCATGCGGTTCGCCGTCTCGTCACGCACTCGTAACGGCGGCTGCGTCCGCTCCCGCGTGAAACTCGGCATCGTCACGCCGGTGCTCACGATGCTTCCCCGCGCGCACGCGCAATGGGAGGAGACGGCACCGTTCTCCGACGTGGTCGACATCGTGCGCGAAGCCGAACGGCTCGGCTTTCACCACCTCACGTGCAGCGAGCACGTCGCGATCCCCGGTGAGATCGCCGAGACGCGTGGTGCCCGCTACTGGGATCCGCTCGCGACGTTCGGCTTCCTCGCGGCGCGCACCCAATCGATCCGGTTCGCGACCCACGTGCTCGTCCTCGGTTACCACCATCCGCTCGAGATCGCGAAGCGGTACGGCACCCTCGATCAGCTGTGTGAGGGCCGGCTCGTGCTCGGTGTGGGTGTGGGATCGCTCGCCGAGGAGTTCGCACTGCTCGGCGCGTTGTTCGCCGATCGCGGCGAGCGCGCCGACGACGCGATGCGCGCCCTCCGCGCTGCGCTCTCCCAGAGCCGGCCCGAGTACCACGGA